>Ga0334883_1001056_pt1 | contig 43544 bp, 44 predicted proteins | sample GraSluR1_MG_6_FD_207230 | JGI IMG/M metagenome (GOLD analysis project Ga0334883, IMG submission 207230) | Sludge microbial communities from methane-producing bioreactor in Wageningen University, Netherlands - Granular Sludge_09_05-R1 | ecosystem: Engineered > Bioreactor > Anaerobic >...
CCAAACAGGAAAGATAAGGTTACAGGGCGTTTGCTTGTTAATAATAATGTTCAACAATATAAGGCAACCCAAAAGCACCTCAACGATTTTGCAAAGCACAAGAGGAAAAAAGATTTTCTTTTTAAAGATTTAGACCAAAAATTTTATGATGCCTTTGTTGAATATTTACAGGGCTTGGGCTTTACAGCAAATAGTGTTGGTAAACATATAAGGATATTAAAGTTAATGTTAAATGAGGCTACCAAATTGGGCTTTAACACCTCAACCGATTACACAGCATTTTATGTTTTTAATGAGGAAGTAGATACTATATATATAACAGAGGAGGAGTTAAGCATACTAAAGGAAGCCGATTTAACAAGCACGCCATATTTAGACAGGGTTAGAGATTGGTTTTTACTATTGGCTTGGACAGGTTGCAGATTTTCAGATTTAGAGAAGATTGGTAAAACAGATATTAAAGATGGCTTTATAACATTTAGACAACAAAAGACCAACACAAAAGTAACAATACCTTTACACCCTGTTGTATCAGAGATATTGCAAAAATATGAATATAAGTTACCGGCTCCAATAACAAACCAAAGGTTTAATGAATATATTAAAGAGGTTGCCAGGAGGGCAAAAATTGACAATAAAGAGGCAGTTACCAGGACTATTGGGGGCAAGCTCCAAACAATAACACAGCCCAAATATGAGCTTATAAGTAGCCATACAGGCAGGCGTTCATTTTGTACAAATATGTATAAAAGAGGATTACCAACCCTTATGATAATGAGTATAAGCGGACACAAAACAGAGAAGAGTTTTTTAAAGTATATAAAAGTAAAGCAGGAGGAGCACGCCCAAATGATGGCAAAAGCCTGGCAAGAAATGTATAAATAATATTACTATGATACCGGATATAACATTTAATGAGTTTGTAAATAATCTATTTGATTATACCAGAACACCACTTGAAAAAAGAAATTGGCTTACAGCTACAAAGGATCCTCTTTTTACTTATGCTTATACTTGGGCAGAAATAGAAGATTACATAAATAGATGGCTTAAAATGGTACCTATTGACATATTAGATATTGAGGTAAAAACAGCCTTTGATATAATGAATAAAATTGTTAATGCCTGGTATTTGTTAAACTTTAACTATACAGGAGGGCGTACCGGTTACGATGTTGATCCCTATATTGCCAGATTAGACAGGGAAGAGTTTTATTTACATACTAAAGTAAGAGAGCTTATTTGGAAGCAAGCAAGAGAAGTAAGGAAGATTGAAGAGGCAAGATTAGCAGAAGAGAAAAGGATAAAAGAAGAGCAAACCAAAAAGAAAAAAGAGGAGACAAAATTTGAAAATTATTTAAGGTGCCCAGAGGAACAGAAAAAGGCTTTAATGAAGAAGTTAAGGCAATTATTCATAACAGCAGAGCCAAAAGATGCTTTTATGATATATAAAGCTATGGAGGAGTTAGGTTTTATACAACCCAAAGAAAGAGGCAAAAAGAGGTTATATGAAGCTATTAATACTGAATTTAATAAAAATTATTCTCCCCAAAATTTTGATGGACATAATACAATTTATAAAGGCAATAAGAATAACTATAAAGATGAAGTAAGGAGTTATAAAGATTTTTTAAATAATTAATAGATAATTACATACAATAATGAGGTGCAACATAAAATTGCACCTTTTTTTGTGCTTTGTTTGTTTGTTTTTGTAAACAAAATTAAACAAGTGTATTAAGTTGATATGTAGTGCATTATGTATTTATATTTGTTCTAACCAAAGAAGCCGTTGAAGTAGCTACCAACGGGGGAAAGGTTAAAAGATAAATATATATAGAGATGGAGTTATCACAGATTATTCAGAGCGGAATGGATCTAACCCTTACAATTAAGAGTAGCGACCTAATGGAGTTTGGGCGTTACCTTATTGACACAGCCCAAGAAGAGGCAACAGAGAGGGCAAGGAAGAGCAAAGAAGATGCTTTATTGACTGTTGAGGAGGCTATGGCTTTACTTAAGGTTAAGAACAGGGCAACCCTTTGGAGATGGGAAAAAAGGGGCTACCTGGCACCGATGAGGAGCGGTAAACGATGCCTATACAGAAAATCAGATATTGAGCATTTATTAACTAATTCTACCAACTAATGGCAACACCGATTATAAGGTATTATGCTATGTTGGTATATGATACCAATAGCAAAAAAACACCCAAATATTCAATTTTAAAAGATGCCGGATATTATCCACCAATGGACACCTTAAGGGGAAGAGATGGCAAAGTATCTTTTTACCTAATGGAGAAGCTAAAGGAGGGAGATAAGGCACCGGCAATGAGATTGCAGGCAAAGGGCAGTATCAATTTTACAGGCTTAAAGGATTATTTTATTGATGGTATGTTAAGCGGTTTTGCCTATGGTTACCCTTATGGGGAAAAGGTATTTTCTAAAGACAATAAGCCCAACCCTTTTTATGATTATAAAGAAGATGGCTATTTATTTATAGTAAGTAATGTATTACAGGAGCAGGGCATACCAACCTCAATAGAATTAATAGTATTAGAGGGTGCAAAAATACTTGCCTCAACATATTGCAAACAGCTTTTAATGGGCGGTTTTGATGAGGAGTTAAGCACCTTAAGAGAGCAGGCAAACAAATAAGATGCTTTATAATAATATGTATTTGTGGGCAAAATTTGGTAACAATGTACGATAAGGTAAAACTTTGGGTTAATAGGTTTGATATTGGGGAGCAATACCCTAATATCGTAAACCTATTGGACACAGCCAAAGAGCAAACAGACCTTAACACAGGAGAGGTAAAAGTATTTGGGTATTTAGAGGGCTTAAGGCTTAACTTATATCAAAGCGGTTTATCTATTGAGGGCAGTTTACCAAAGTTTTTATATCAGAGCAACATTTATACATTAAACCGGCAAACAACGCCCCAAGCATTTGAGAAGATAGGGGACAAACTACATTTTAATATTAAAGATGCAAAAGTTTTGAGCCTGGAGTTTGGCACCAACTTTAATATGAAATACCCTGTTTATAGGTACCTGGAGAGGCTTGGAGATATGCCAAGATTGGAGAGAAGTAATTATACAGCCTCTTCATTATACTATAAACCAAAAACTAAAGCACAGCAAAAGGTATTTAGTTTTTATGATAAGATAGCAGAAGCAAAGGCAAGCAAAATGATTGTGCCCAATGGTTTGGAAGATGCAAATTTGTTGAGGTATGAAATGAGGCTAAAGGGGCGTTTACCAACACTATTTAAAGCAAAAGAGGTAACAGCCTCAACATTATCAGAAGAGTTGTTTTATTATTCAGCAATTAAGTTGTACCAGGTTCATTATAATTCTATATCAAAAAAGAATATATTAACATTTGATAATATGAGTAAGATAAAGACGGTTAAAGATGCCCAAGAGGTATTGATGGCATTACTTATTAACCAAAGCGACCAAGAGCAGATAAAAGCCTATTTTGATGCTTTAAAAGAGGCAAAAGTATTTGATGATAGGAAAAATTATACCAGGCTAAAGAATAAGATTAAAGAAATATCAAATAAGGCAGGTTTTGTCGTTTCAGATGATTTAATTAAGGAGTTGGATAATGAGATTAAAAACATTGGGGCTTATATATAGGCTTATAATAAGTAGTAACTGTTACCAAAAAATGGTAACAAAACAATAATTAAGTGATGGAAAAAGGCACAACAAACAACCCTAATGGCAGACCACCGGGCACGCCAAACAAGATTACAACCGATTTAAAAACATTTGTTGCCGATATTTTGGAAATGAACAGGGAGGCAATAAAGAGAGATTTGGAAGCTTTGGAGCCTTACCAAAGGTTGCAGATATTGGAAAAGCTAATGAAGTATGTAATACCACAGGAAAAGAGTTCACAGAGTGTTGAGGTTAGGGCAGAAAAAACGACAAGACCAATAATTATCTTTGGAGATGATGATGAGTAAAAGAGATATGATTTTCTGAAAAAAACAGAGATTTACAGAGATTGTACAAAGAAAAAATAGGAGGGGCAAAAGCTCCTCTTTTTTTATACTATTAAAAAAAAAGGGGAAAAAGAGGGGAAAGTTTTTTAATGAAAAAAGCCAACTATCTGTAATATTGATAATTGGCTTTTTTTGTGGCGGTATGGACGGGACTCGAACCCGCGACCCCCTGCGTGACAGGCAGGTATTCTAACCAGCTGAACTACCACACCGTTGTTCCCTTCTGGGAGTGCAAATATAAGGCGGTTTTTTGTATTTGCAAAATTATTTAGCTCTTCTTTCAATTATTTTTTGAAAAATGTGAAATGGACATTGCCATATTTCTTTTCTTTGACAAAGTTTGGGTGTTTTTCGAAATTGAATGCTGCCGGGTGTTCGAATATAAGCAGACCCTCTTTGTTCAAGATTTCTTTTGCAAGTATCTTGTCGGGTATGCCTTTCAAACCTTCCATGTCATACGGAGGGTCGGCAAAAATGATGTCGTAGGAGAGCCTGCAAATTTCCAGGAAGTCAAAGACATTGTGTCGTACCAGGTTCACCCCTTTTAGCCCAAGTTTGGCAATTGTGCTTTTTATGAAAGCCGAATGGACCTGGTTCATCTCTATGGATGTGATGTTGTCACAGCCCCTGGATGCAAATTCATAGGTTATTCCGCCGGTACCGGAAAAAAGATCCAGGACAGATATTTCGCTAAAGTCGTATTGGTTTGCCAATGTATTGAACAATCCCTCTTTTGCAAAGTCTGTGGTGGGCCTTGCGCTGAAGTTTTTTGGAGGTATGATTGCCTTCCCTTTGTGTTCTCCCCCGATTATCCTCATTTTATTGGTGGTTGAACATTAGTGTTGAATATTTGAGTTCTGCTCCTGAATCGGGGAGTGGCATTTGGGGATTCCTGAAGTATTTGACTTTGGAAAAGTATTTTGCAATATCGTGTGTCTCCAGCTGCCTTATATTGCCACTAATATATATGGTTGTCTGTTCCGGGTTGAATTGGACCTCTTTCATTACAACCAATGCAAAGTAAAGTGCAGAATTGAAATGGTGTGCAGGGTAGGAGTTGCAGAAGACTATCCTCTCTCCCTCTGCAGCTATGATAATGACAGCTCCTTTGAAATACTGGAAAAACAGTTTGTTGTAATCTTGGAACTGAACTATGTACTTGATATATGTGCCAATTGCGGGGAATAGGTCGAATTGATTTTGGTAACTCTTTACAACATTGAGGAAAGTACTGTTCACGGGGAAGATTATTACCATCTCTTCTTGCGGCACATCATAGGAGTGTATCTCTTCCAGTTCTTCTACAACATGCATCCGGGTAAGGTTGCCAAGGTCATCTTCTTGTTTGTGGATGGACTTGGGTATTGTAACGAATTTTTGTGTGCCGTATGTTATTTGAACGGATTGGTATTTGGCTCTTAGAAGAGGCTCGTTTTTGAAAACACCGGAAACATTGCGCGAGAAGAGTTCCATGTCTTGTGTGTCCATGGTAAAATCCGAACCATACAGGTAGAGTAGTTGGTTGAGCTTGGGATCTGTCACTGAAAAAGAAAATCCATTCAAGTCAGCTTGAATGGATAGTCTGTATTCAGTTGTCTTTCCCAGCTGAGGCTGACTGTTGACAATTACAGGCATATTGGTTACTCCCAGTTACCGGCATTATTGTTGGGAGCGTCTATGCTTCCAACTTTAAGACCAGGGTAGCGACCTACCAGTTCGCGGTCTGCCTTTAGGTTAACAATAAGTTGCCTGTCCAAGCCAATCAAAAGATTGTCATAAGGAGCAGCGGCTTCAAAAAGAGGAACATCTACACCGGATACTTTTGCAATAAGTGCTTCAAGAATCATTTTCTTGCCACCGCTGAATGGAATATAGGCGATGGAGTCTACGACAAAATTGTTCCTTTTTAACAATGTGTCCTTTACGGCAATCTGGATACTGTCACGGTATACTCTTTTTTCGGCTACAGCTGCAGAGTCATCCAGTGATCCTACCTGTTTGATGATTGTGATGGTCCCGTTGTTGTAAAAATCTATGAGCGAGTCCATGTTTCCGGTAAATTTGTTGTACCTGGATTTATAAGCTACCTGCAGGGTACGGATGTCTTTAAGCCTGTCTATGCAAACGCTTTCCCTTAGTTTCCTGTTTTTTTCAAAAACAACCGGTTGTTGAACGCTTTTGTAAATCACATATCCCAATACAATTATTATTGCAGGAAGGATAACATACATTAAGATCTTTTTCATGTGGTATAGTAAAAATTTATATTAATCTCTTTTTATGCCAAGTATACACAATGCATCTACAAAAGTAAAATAAATATTTAGACCCCGCAATATATTTTCCTATTTTTGTCCCAATTATTTTAATATGAGCAGCTATATAAACAGAGAGGTTGCAATGTCGTTCGAGAGCATTGTGAGCAAAAGTACTAACATTGTAATAATTAGCCATACAAACCCGGACGGGGATGCCGTTGGTTCTACTACTGCAATGTTTAACTATTTGAAAAACAGGGGTATGAATGTAAAAATAATGCTTCCTGACAAATATCCGGACTACCTGTCTTTCCTTGACAAAGATGGAAGTGTACTCTTTTTCTCACGGGACCAAGGCATTTCCCTGGAGTTGATTGATAAGGCAGATTTGATCATTGCATTGGACTTCAACCAGCTCAAAAGGGTAAGCGAAATGGAGTGCTATATACTTGATTCCTCTGCAAGGAAAATCATGGTGGACCACCATCCTTTGCCAGACAATGACTCGTTTGATTTGGTCATTTCAAGGACCGAGGTGAGCTCTACATGTGAATTGTTGTATTGGCTTTTCCTTGGCATGAGCACGGAAATTCCTTTGGACGTGGCGCAGAGTCTTTATGTGGGGATCATGACCGATACAAACAATTTTTCAAATTCGGTTTCATGGCAGACTTTTCACGTGGCATCACATTTGTTAAAGATAGGTGTGGATAAGGAAATGTTGCAACACTCCGTGTTTGGAGGGTTTAGTGAGGGAAGGATGAGGCTTATGGGTCACTTGCTTTTGAACAAGATGGTAGTCGTGGAGCAGTATGGGGCAGCTTATATTGCCCTTTCAAGGGAAGAACAGGAGATGTTTGATTTCAGTGAGGGAGATTCGGAGGGGTTTGTAAACCTACCGTTGAATATAAAAGGGGTGTTTGTAAGTGCTTTGTTTACCCAAAAAAAAGATGGGAATATAAGAGTTTCCCTAAGGTCTGTGAATGATTTTTCGGTAAACAAGTTATCCAGGTTGCATTTCAATGGAGGTGGGCATGAAAGGGCTGCAGGCGGAAGGTTGGAGATTCCTTTCGAGAGTGTTGGCAGTTATTTTAGGCAAGCGCTGGAAAAGAGCTACGACCAATGCAATGGTATTTGATTGTTAAAGGAGCTGATTATATGAAGTTTGTTTTTTTTGCCGGAATTTTTTTGATGTCTATAGTCGCCTCTTGTTCCAAACAGGAGTTTGAAACCCTGATGGTCAACCAAGGTATGGAACTGGAAAATTTTGCCGGTAGCCATCCCGACTCCCTTGTAGTTTTCCAAAACGGGGTGTGGAGGATAATCCTGGAAAAGGGAAATGAAGATGTAGTGGCAGAAGCCGGGGATTCCCTCTTTTTTGATTATGCAGCATACACTTTCTCTTCCGGGCCCGGATTGCTCTTTGATACCAATATTCTTGAGAAAGCAGAGGGTGCTGCTCTGGGTCATGATTTGAATTATTATGCCACAAGGGGTACACTTGTCGGAAGGGGCAAATTGGTGGCAGGTCTGGACAGAGGCTTGGTTGGTGCGGCAGTTGGAGAAAAATGTTATGTAGCATTTACTGCAAGGCACGGTTTTGGAGATGTACAGATTGGCATGGTTCCAAAATCCTCTCCATTAATTTACGAGGTTTGGGTGAAAGATGTCAAAAAGAACTAATTTTTTTTAAATTTGCACGTTAAACAACAAGAAAGAGATAAAGAATGGATTTTGTAGCTAGAATTAAAGGAGCCCTTGTAGCGGCAGCATTGGTTTTGCTGGCAGCCTCATGTGCCAAAGAGGCAAAACAAATTGAAGATGCTGTGGAAAGAAGGGTTCTTGCAGCTCACTTGACTACCGTATACAAAGATACCCTAAAAGAGTTGCCAAGCGGGAGTTACCTTATGACCAAAAAGAAAGGTGACGGGAAATTGGTTACCCTTTCCAGTTCTGTGTTTGTTAAATATTCAAGGTTGAACCTCAAAAATGAGTATGACCAGACCAACATAGAAGAGATAGCAAAGAATGTGGGGGGATTTTCCTATTCCAATTATTATGGGCCCTCTTTGTTCGAGATTGGGAACTATACCCTTTCCAAAGGTATGGAAGAGGCCTTCATTGGAATGAAGGAGGGGGCAGAGTTCCGGGTTATAATTCCTTCATGGGCTTCATATCCCGATTATGCCGGAAGTGCAAGGCAATCTTCTTCTACGACTGTTTACGATTTCCGGATTGTAAAAGTGGTAGATGATTATGACACATACGAGATTGACACTTTGGAAAGCTTCAGTGCGAAACATTACCAGGGCCTGGATTCTTTGGTTACCGGTTTTTATTTCAAGCACCTGCAAGAGGGCGAGGGAGACTCCATAAAGGTTGGCAACACAATTTCCTACAATTATGTGGGAAGGTTACTGGATGGTTTTGTATTTGACACGAACATAGAGGATACAGCCCGCAAATACAGGATCTACCAGTCGGACAGAACATATACACCGGTAAGTTTCGAGGTTTCACAAATAGGGGAGTCCAATACAAATGACGAGTCGGTTGTGGATGGCTTTGCTAAAGCATTGCTTAACATGAAATTCGGGGGAAAAGCTGTTACATTTTTCAGTTCACAGTGGGGTTACGGTGAGCAGAACCAAAATTTTGGTAAAAAACAACAGCTACACTTTTATATAGAGGTGCTGGAAGATTAGTGCCTTTTTTTTCATTGTGTTCCATATGGTTTCTAATTAGTGAAGAGTCCGCCATACAATATATGCATGGCGGACTCATTTTTTAATAAATAGTATGGAATTTGTTTAACGGCCTGTAAAGTGGAAGTGTGGGCCAAACCTTTCAAATGCTGCCCTGTCAAGCTCTTCCCTGTGGTCTGGATGAGCGACGCTGATCACCAGCCTTGCCCTCTCCTGCAAGGACTTGCCGTATAGGTTGACAGCCCCGTGTTCTGTCACAAACCAGTGGATATGGTTTCTTGTGGTAACAACACCTGCACCTAAGTTAAGGGTGGGAGCTATCTTGCTCACGCCTTTTTTCGTTACCGATGGCATTGCGATTATAGCTTTCCCTCCCTGGGACATAGATGCTCCGTATATAAAGTCCACTTGTCCTCCTACTCCGGAGTAGTGTTTTGTTCCTATTGAATCTGCACAAACCTGACCTGTGATATCTACCTGCAATGCAGAGTTTATAGCGGTTACCCTTGGATTCCTTGCAATTATGAAGGGGTCGTTTGTGTAACCTACATCCTGCATCAGTACCATTGGGTTGTCATCTATGAAGTCGTAGACCTTTTGGGACCCCATAAGGAAGGTAGCAACCATTTTGCCTTTGTCTATTGCTTTGGCTGCTCCGTTTATGACTCCGCTCTCTACAAGCGGGAGTACTCCGTCTGCAAACATTTCTGTGTGTATCCCAAGGTTTTTATGGTTGCCTAGTTGTGCAAGCACGGCATTTGGAATAGCACCGATTCCCATTTGGAGGGTTGCCCCGTCTTCTATAAGGGATGCACAGTTTCTGCCAATAGCACATTCGATGTCATCAGGGTCTGCAAAATGGGCTGGTTCCAATGGTGTGTTGTCTTCTACAAAGAAATTGATCATGCTCGTTGGAATCATTGCATCACCCCATGCCCTTGGGACATTTTCGTTGACAACAGCAATGGTGTAGTCGGCTGTTTCGATAGCTGCAAGTGTGGCATCTACAGATGTTCCCAGTGAGACAAAACCATGTTTGTCGGGTGTCGATACCTGTATCATTGCAATGTTGCATGGCAAAGCGCCGCTCCTGTATAGTTTTTGAGTTTCGCTCAGGAAAACCGGAATGTAATCTGAATACCCTGCCTGGACGCTTTTGCGGACATTGCCGCCTACAAAGAAAGCTTGGTGGAAAAAGATACCTTCGAATTTTGGGTCGGTGTATGGTGCTTCACCTTCGGTATGCAGGTGATGGATCCTTACATCTTTCAACTCTCCCGATTCTCCTCTGCGTATAAGCGCATCAATCAAGATCTTTGGGGCACTGGCAACACTGCTCAGGTGAATATGGTCACCCGATTTTACTACCTTTACCGCTTGGTCGGCACTGACGAACTGTAGATTATTGTGCATAATAAGTAATTGATAATTAGTTAAATATTGCTTTTAAAAATTCTCTTTAAAATTTTTTATCTTTGCGCTTTAATACTTCGGAATGACTACTGTAACAATCACAAGTGACTGGAAAAACGGGGACTATTATTCGGGTGCACTCAAGGGTGCACTCATCTCGTTATCTTCCGGCGTTCGTGTCGTCGATATTACAAATTCTGTTCCGAGTTTTGATGTTTTGCAAGAAATTTTCATTTTAAAGTCAACTTTTTGCAGATTCCCTCAAAATTCCATCCATTTGATGACAGTAATGAGTGAGCCTACATTGGAAAATCCCATGGTGATAGTTTTTTTTGAGGGTCACTACTTCATTGGTGTCAATGATGGACGGTTTTCCCTGTTGTTCCAAAACATTCCCTCCATCTGTTTTGAGATAAACAAACTCAAGGAGATTCCTTTCAGTACTTTCATGTCGTTGGAACTCTTTTGCGAGGGGGTAGGAATAATTCTGGAAAACCGTTTTGAGACATCAACAACTGCCTCGGAACTCAAGAGAGAGTATGGCGCCGGGGTTGTAAATACCAACGATTCCATTACGGGGAGGGTTGTCTATTGTGATTCATTTGGAAATGCCATTACAAACATATCAAAAGAGCTTTTTGACCGTTTACATGGTGGAAGGAATTTCACAATTTATGTACAGGGTCCCTATACTAAGATAATAAAGATATCAAGAGGCTATCATGATAGTAATCCAGGAGAATTGATAGCATTGTTCAACTCATTGGGTTATCTTGAATTGGCTGTAAACCAAGGGTCTATTGTTTCCCTTGAGAGTTTGGACACATCTTCTGAGGTACGTATAAGGTTTGAAAAACAAAAATATCCTATAAATGAATAAAGAAAAAGCATTAGAAAGTTTCGGCAGGTTGCTGGATGTGATGGACAAGCTCCGGGCAGAGTGTCCCTGGGACAGGGAGCAGACAATGGAGTCGTTGAGGCCGCTGACCATAGAAGAGACTTATGAGTTGAGCGAAGCCATCCTGCAAAACGACAGTTTCAATATATCCAAGGAATTGGGTGATTTATTGCTCCATATAGTCTTTTACGCAAAGATAGGGGACGAAAGGTCAGAATTTGATATGTCAGATGTTATTGATCAATTGTGTGATAAGCTCATATTCCGGCATCCGCATGTGTTTTCCACAACTTCTGTCAATGGCACCCAGGATGTGGTCAAAAATTGGGAACAACTGAAAGGGGTAGAGAAAAACGGCAACAAATCCTTGCTATCCGGAGTGCCCTCTTCTTTGCCATCGTTAGTGAAGGCATACAGGATACAGGACAAGGCCCGGGCTGTCGGTTTTGACTGGCAAGAGAGGTCCCAGGTGTGGGACAAGGTCAAGGAAGAGATTGAGGAGTTTGAATCTGAAGTTGAAAAAAGCAATTTGCCCGGGGTCGAGGGGGGGTCCGGAAATGAAGTTGAACAGGAGTTTGGTGATTTGCTTTTCTCTTTGGTGAATGCCGCAAGGTTATACAAGATAAATCCGGATTCTGCATTGGAGACAACAAACAGGAAATTCATAAAGAGATTCAATTATCTGGAAAAAAGAGTCAAGGAACAAGGTATGTCGGTCAAGGACCTCTCCTTGGAGCAGATGGACAAGCTTTGGGAAGAGGCTAAAACAAAATGACAATGGAGGGAAGAAAGATACCAGAGTGGCAGGCCAGGAGTGAATTGATGTTGGGAGCAGAGGTTTTGAACAAACTCTTTTCCAAAAAAGTGGTTGTGGTTGGATTGGGAGGAGTGGGTGCTTATGCAGCCGAGATGATAGCCAGGGCCGGTGTTGGTGCCATGCTTATCCTGGACTCCGATGTTGTGAATGCCTCCAATAAAAACAGGCAATTGTTGGCTTTGGACAGTACGATAGGGAAGTCCAAGGTGTTTTTGATGGAGGAGCGTCTCAAGGATATAAATCCGGAAATCGGGATTGTAGTAAAAGAGGTTTTCCTGAACCAAGATAATGTGGAGAGGTTGTTGGATGGTTTTGATGCCGATATTGTGGTGGATGCCATAGATACTTTATCTCCCAAGATTGCATTGATACAATATTGTGTAGGAAAAGGAATTCCACTGGTCAGTTCAATGGGGGCAGGAGCAAAGATGGATGCAACAAAAATCAAGGTTAAGGACATATCCAAATCGTTCAACTGTCCTTTGGCTTACATGTTAAGGAAACGTCTCCGCAAACTGGGCATTTCCAAAGGTTTCAAAGTTGTCTTTTCGGAAGAGCTTCCCGATACCTCTGCAATTGTGCCGGTAGAAGAACAAAACAAAAAGTCACAAGTGGGTACAATTTCTTATATGCCTGCGGTGTTTGGTTGTATTGTTGCCCAGGCAGTGCTGGATCACCTTATAAAGGAAGTTGGTCATGAAAACAATTGACGATTATTTTTTTTATATATATTTGTAGTTTGATACCAACGCTAAACCTAAACAGATAAAACTGATGGGATTCAACATAAAAGAGGTTATGACCTCGGGAGAGATTAAGAGATTCATAAAGTTCCCCCATAAACTATACCGTAACAACAAACAGTATGTCCCTGTACTTGATTCTGATGAATACAAGACTTTGACAGCAAGTCCGTCTTTGGAATATTGCAAAATCAGGATGTGGGTAGCTGTTTCCGAATCCGGTGAAATAATCGGGAGGATAGCAGGGATTTACAATCCACGTTCCAATGAATTCCAAAATGAACAGAGGGTTCGTTTTGGCTGGTTCGATTTTATTGATGACAAATCTGTAGCAAAGGCTTTGCTTGAGAAAGTTTCGGAATGGGGAAAAGACCTGGGAATGAAAGAGATGCATGGCCCGTTAGGGTATAATACATGGAACCGTCAAGGTATGCTCACAGAGGGTTTTGAAAATTTGCCACCGGTGAATTGCCTTTACAATTTTCCATATTACTCCACTATCATGGACCAATTGGGAATGGAAAAACAATTCGATTGGGTTCAGGTGAAGCTAAAGGCAAATGTTGGTGTGCCGGACAAGATAAGGAGGATAAACCAGATGTTGCTGGACAAATACAAACTCCGGATTTTGGATATAAAGAATTTGAAAAACTTTGACAAGTTCATAGATGGGTTTTTCAAGAGTTACAATGAGAGCTTCAGGGAAATAGACAATTTTGTCCCCCTGACCAAGGCAGAGGTGGAAACTATTGCAAAAGAGTATTTCCCCAAACTCAGGGATGAGCTTACGTGCATTATTGTAGACCAAAATGACAACATTGCTGCATTCGGTATTTGCTTCCCAAATTTGTCAAAATCTTTCCAGAAGGCAAAAGGGAAACTTTTCCCATTCGGGATGTACCATATAATGCAGGAGTTCAAAAAATACGACACAATTGACTTGATGATACTTGGGGCCGCACCTGAGTGGCAAAACAAAGGTATATCATCAATTTACCATACCCATATTGCAACCAACCTTGAGAGGGGGAGAATCAAATATGCAATCACAAACCCTCAGGCAGAAAACAACTCTGCATATAAGGTATGGGACAGGTATGGATATGAGCCTTACATGAAACGAAGGTGTTACATCAAAAACATTGAATAATTATGCTGCTTAAAGAAGTTTGCGATTTGGTAGGGGGGAGTGTCGTTTGTGGTCAGGAGAGATTGAACGACAATGTGGAGTGTGCATTTGCCTCTGACCTGATGAGCGATGTGCTTACCCTCAAAAAAGACCATTTCCTGTTGATCACAGGGTTGGCAAACACTCAGTCTGTCAGGACGGCAGAGATGTCAGATGCACCTTATATCTTATTGTGCAGGGGCAAACAGGTCTCTTCTGAGATGAAGGAACTTGCCTGTGAAAACAATATCCTGATAATCACCAGCAGCCTCTCTTTGTACAAATGTTCCGGACTGTTGTACAACGCCGGTTTGAATCCTGTCTATTGATATGCAGTTTGAATACAAAGTAGAAGGCGGGGACTTTACAATGGCCGGAGTTGCCTCTTCCCAGGTTAAGAAAACCCTCAAACAGCTTGGGGTAGATTCGTCCGTAATCAAAAGGGTTGTGGTGGCTTTGTATGAGGCAGAGGTCAATATCGTGGCCCATGCCTACAGAGGTGTCATTTATGTGGATATAGAAGGTGATGGTATAAAACTCAAACTGGTGGATGAGGGTCCGGGAATACCGGATGTTCCTTTGGCAATGACCAAAGGTTTTTCCACAGCATCTCCATCTGTGAGGGAGATGGGTTTTGGTGCAGGTATGGGGTTGCCAAATATAAGTGAGAACGCAGATTTTTTTTCCATTGAAACACAGGTAGGACAGGGAACCACATTGCAAATAGAGATAAATTTTACTTAACTTTACAGTATGGAGAGACGTACTACATACAACAGGGCGCTGGAGATTTCCAAAGATGTATGCATCGGTTGCTCCCATTGTATAAAAGTATGTCCTACCGAGGCACTCAGGGTTTTTGGAGGCAAGGCCGGGATACACGCAGATTGGTGTATAGATTGCGGAGAGTGCTACAGGGTTTGCCCAACCAGGGCAATTGGTGTCATTGACGATGATTTCAAGCAGATTTTCAATTATAAGAACAGGGTGCTTCTGGTACCTTCTGTTTTTTTTGCACAGTTCGAAGATTCCATACCCAGAAAGGTTATTTACGATATCATTGGAGAACTCGGTTTTACAGAGGTATGTGCCGTGGAGCAGAGTGTCGATACTCTAATCTCTGAAATCAACGATTATATCCATGATGCAGAAAAACCTGTGATCTCTTCATTTTGCCCAGCAGTGATCCGCCTCATTCAGGTGAGGTTCCCATCATTGGTGGATAATATCATGAAGCTGCTGCCACCTATTGAAATCACTGCCCAATATTACAAAAAAAGATATGAAAGGGAAGGGGTTCCTGAGAGTGAGTACGGGATTTTCTACCTTACACCGTGCATTGGCAAGATAGCTGCCGTGAAATCTCCTGTGGGAGGCTATACATCTCCTATAAACGGGGTGATTAACATGGATTTTTTCTTTAACAAGGTATACCTGGCATACAAACAGAACACACCCATAACAAAGTCCATAAAGATCAACGGAGCCATCTCTTCCAAAGGGGTTTTGTATCCTACTACAGGAGGGGAATCCAGGCACATAAAAGGGAAAAGCCTTGCAATAGACGGGATGAAGAATGTGATAGATTTTCTGGAGAAACTGGAAAACGAAGAGATCAAAGATGTGGATTTCCTGGAAATAAGGGCTTGTGACGAATCCTGTGCCGGGGGGATACTCTCTTACCGCAACCGTTTCCTCACTACCAGGAGTTTGAGGGATTACGCATCACAAATGCCGGACACCCACCATTTGATACACGATTACAAATATTACTGCTCTGCAATAGTACATATGGACAAGATAGAGCCACGGAGCATGGTCAAATATGACAGGGACATAACCATTGCAATAGAAAAGATGGAGAGTGCCCGTAGGTTGAAGCGTCTTTTGCCCGGGATAGATTGCGGTGCGTGTGGAGCTCCGAGTTGCGAGGCTTTGGCAGAGGATGTAGTGAGAGGTCAGGCACAGGTAAATGCATGTATTTTCCTTAGGACAGTTTTGGAAAAAATGGGGGAGATCTCTTTGGAAGAGGCAATTGAAATAATGGAAAATATCTGGGGTTCGGAAAGATTTAAAAACGACAAATAACAAGTTATATTTATGAAATTAGCAGAGATTGCCGAAAAACTAGACCTTACGGTGTTTTCAGGAGAAAACAACCTTGACAAGGAGGTTACAGGAGGTTATGCATCGGACCTCTTATCCGATGTGATGGGCCATGCAAAAGAGGGGCAGATTTGGGTGACTCTCCAAACCCACAAAAACACAATGGGTGTTGCTTCTCTGAAAGATTTGAGTGCTGTTGTCCTTGTAAAAGGATTTGCCCCGGAGGCAGACACTCTCAAACTTTCCGAAATAGAAGGTATTCCCGTTTTGGGAAGTGACAAGGAAGCTTTTGAGCTTTGCGGGGAGCTCTACAAGTTATTGGGTTGAAAGCTGACCTTCATATCCACACTGTACTTTCTCCTTGTGGAGATATTGAAATGACACCTGTGGCTATTGTGAAAAATGCTCTTGACAAAGGATTGGAAATAATTGGTATAACAGACCACAACTCTACCCGTCAAGCTCCAATAATAAAAAAGATTGCTGCCAGGTATGGATTGCATGTGTTGTGCGGTGCAGAGATCACTACCAAAGAGGAGGTGCATGTGCTTGCTTTTGTAGATGGGTTGGATAAACTGGAAGCATTGCAAGGGTTCCTTGACCAGAACCTGGTCAAAGTGCCCAATGATCCTGTTTTTTTTGGATACCAACTGGTTGTGGATGAAGATGAAAATGTTTTGTGCCAAGAAGATGACCTGTTGATAGGTGCAATATCCGTGGGGATAGACCAGGTGGCAAAGTTTGTACACTCCCTAGGGGGTGTTTTTATTCCGGCGCATATTGATAAAAAAGCCAATTCACTTATCAGCCAGTTGGGATTTGTTCCTTCGGATATTGAAGCAGATGCATTTGAACTCTCTTGTATATGTGATGTGGGCTCTTTTTTCAAATCCAACCCCCATTTGTCCGGCAGGAATTTCATATCTTCTTCTGATGCTCATTTTCTTGGGGACATAGGGAAGTGTTGCACCAACTTTGATATTTGTGATTTCTCTTTTGCCTCTTTTGTTGAAGCGTTGAGGCATTCTGCCGTCGATGATTTTGTGAAAAATTGATTTTAGCATGAACGATCTCTCCCTACATATAATAGATATTATCCAAAACTCCCTCGGCGCAGGTGCATCCCTTTTGAAGATAACCGTAAACGAAGATACTGTTGCAAAGGTATTGGCCATTGAGATAGAAGATAATGGCAAGGGCATGGATGCAAGCCAGCTTGCAAGGCTTGACGATCCATTCTTTACCTCCAGGACTACCAGGAGGGTGGGGATGGGTATTCCATTGTTCCGCCAGTCGGCCCAACAGAGTGGTGGCGATTTGGTTGTCTCTTCAAGGCTTGGAACAGGTACCAAGGTGACTGCCTCTTTCCGTACGGACAATATTGACATGCCTCCTTTGGGAGATATTGCGAACAGCCTGATACTTATGGTCTCTGCCAATCCTGACAAAGACTTCCATTTTAGATATGTCTATGATGGGAGTGAATACATCTTTGATACAATGGAGGTCAAGGGTGTGTTGGAGGGATTGCCATTGAACGACCCCTCTGTAATAAGGATGCTCACAGGAATGGTTCAGTCCAATATAGAAGATTTAAAAGGAGAGTCGGGGAACAATGGATAAAAAACGTGTTGTATTGCTCACCGGAGCAGGGGTGAGTGCCGATAGTGGCTTGGAGACATTCAGGGCTTCTGATGGTTTGTGGGCAAAACACAGGATTGAAGATGTTTGCACCCCTGAGGCACTGGAAAGGAATCCAAAGCTTGTGCTGGATTTTTACAATGCCAGGAGAAGGCAGCTGAAAAATGTCCGGCCAAATGCAGGACATTATGCAGTTGCAAAGCTTGAAGAGTCTTTTTATGTGGATGTGGTGACCCAAAATGTAGATGATTTGCATGAACGGGCTGGCAGCAAAAACGTTTTGCACCTGCATGGAGAGCTTACCAAATGCAGAAGTGTTCTGGATCCATTATACATTGCAGATATTGAAGGAGATATACATGTAGGTGACCTATGTCCCAAAGGGGGGCAGTTGAGGCCACATATCGTTTTCTTTGGCGAGGCAGTGCCTAAGTTGGAAAAGGCTGCCAGGATTGTGGCAAAGGCCGATATCCTGATTGTAGCAGGAACATCGTTGGCAGTTTACCCTGCTGCCGGTTTGGTGGGGTATGCTCCATATGATACGGTTTTCTATATCCTGGACCCATCTCCAATACAAATTGGAGGAAGGAGGGTGATACATATGAAAAAGAGATTTACAGAGTCTATGCCTGAGTTGACAAATATTTTGGTTGAAAAATATAATTGTATATAATTTACGCAGAGATGTTTAGCTAAGTTGTTGTGATAATATGAAAGCTAAATGATTATAAATAGTAAGTTTTGTTGATAAAAATTGTTGTTTATTTATAATTAAATCTTTTATTTTGTTAAGTAATTTTTTGTATTCGTAATAAAATATATACTTTTAAAAGTTACAACGGGAGATATCAAAACCAAATAATAAATTGTATGAATAAAATCAAATCCCTTGACGATTTGCGCAAGATGAAGCAAAGTCTGGAACACGGAATGAATATCCGTGAGAAAAGCAATTCGCCGGAGTCTCTTGTTCAGATTCGTGTCGCCATGGCAACATGCGGAATAGCTGCAGGTGCCAGGACGGTCATGAATACTCTCATTGAGAAGATAGAGAAGGAGAAGATACCTGCCGTTGTGACCCAGGGCGGGTGTATGGGTTATTGCTATGCAGAGCCTACCATAGAGGTAAAGGTACCCGGCAAAGATCCGGTTGTCTTTGGTAATGTGGACTCTAAAGTGGCAATTGAGATCGTAGACAAGTACATTGTAAACGGAGAACTGATAGACGGTGTCATTCCAACGAACTATCAGACAATTAATGAGCAAAAGTAGAATTTATGGCACAGTACAAAATGCATTTGCTGGTTTGTGGTGGCACCGGATGCCGGGCCTCACAAAGTGAAGAGATCATAAAGAATCTCAACACAGAAATTAAGAACCTGGGCCTCGAAAATGATGCACAGGTTGTGACAACAGGATGTTTCGGATTTTGCGAAAAGGGTCCCATTGTAAAGATTGTTCCGGACAACACTTTCTATACTCAGGTAAAACCGGAGGATTGTGAAGAGATTGTCAGGGAACACATCCTCAAAGGAAGGAAGGTAACCAGACTTCTTTACGAAGACCCCGAGACACACAAGCATGTAGAGGACTCCAAGCATATGGGTTTCTACCAGAAACAACTCAGGATTGCCCTAAGGAACTGTGGATTCATAGATCCGGAAAACATTGACGAATATATTGCCCGTGACGGATATGCTGCCATAGCAAAGATCTTTGAAAGCATGACACCACAACAGGCAATAGACGAGATCAAGAAGTCCGGACTAAGAGGACGTGGCGGCGGAGGTTTCCCGACCGGACTCAAATGGGAGATAGCTTCAAAAAACAGTGCCGACCAAAAGTATGTGGTATGTAATGCAGATGAGGGAGACCCGGGTGCATTCATGGACCGCTCAATATTGGAGGGTGACCCCCATTCGGTTATTGAGGCAATGGCTATTTGCGGGTACTGTATTGGTGCCACCAAAGGTCTTGTCTATATCAGGGCAGAATATCCTTTGGCCATTAAACGTTTACAAACTGCAATCAAGCAAGCCAGGGAGTATGGCCTTTTAGGTAATGACATAATGGGCTCTGGCTTTGACTTTGATATTGAATTGAAATATGGTGCAGGAGCATTTGTTTGCGGAGAGGAGACATCACTGATCCACTCAATGGAGGGGCTCAGGGGAGAACCGACTGTAAAACCGCCATTCCCTGCAGAGAAAGGTTACAAAGGCAAGCCTACCAATGTGAACAACGTAGAGACATTTGCCAACGTTCCTGTGATTTATCTCAAAGGTGCAGATTGGTACAACAAGATTGGCACAGAGAAATCCAAAGGGACAAAAGTATTTGCCCTGGCAGGAAAAATCAACAATGTAGGCCTTATTGAAGTTCCTATGGGAATCACCTTGCGTGAAGTGATTTTTGAAATTGGCGGGGGTATCAAGAACGGTAAGAAATTCAAGGCTGTGCAGACAGGAGGACCTTCGGGAGGTTGCCTTACCGAAAAGCACCTGGACACACCAATAGATTTTGACAATCTGATAGCTTCCGGATCTATGATGGGTTCCGGTGGAATGATTGTGATGGACGAGGATGACTGTATGGTTGCCATGGCAAAATTCTATCTGGAGTTTACAGTGGAGGAATCTTGTGGCAAATGTGCTCCGTGCCGTGTAGGTAACAAAAGGTTACACGAGATTTTGGAGAAAATTTGTGCAGGAAAAGGAACTGAAGACGACCTGGAGTACCTCGAGAACCTGAGCAAGGTTATCAAGGATACCTCTCTTTGCGGTCTTGGACAAACTTCTCCAAATCCGGTACTCTCCACTCTGGAAAATTTCTACGATGAGTACCTTTCACATGTGAAGGAGAGAAGATGTATTGCAGGAAGTTGTAAGGCCCTTAAACTTTATACAATCATTTCTGATAAATGTACCGGTTGTACAGCTTGTACCAGGGCTTGTCCTGTTGGTGCAATCACAGGGGAAAAACGTCAACCTCACGTGATAGATGCAGACAAATGTATCCGTTGTGGTGCATGTTACGACAAGTGTAAATTCACAGCTATTCATGTTCAATAATCCACTTCTATGGAAAAGATAAATTTAACTATAGACAATATAAATGTAGAAGTAGATAAAGGCACTACTATCTACAAGGCAGCCAAGAAAATAGGGATTGATATCCCGGTGCTTTGCTACCTTAACCTGGAGCATCTAAATATTGAAAACCGTCCGGGAGGATGCCGTATATGCGTTGTGGAGGTTGAAGGCAGGAAAAACCTTGCTCCATCTTGCTCTACGGAGTGTACCCAAGGGATGGTTGTAAAAACACATACCCTAAGGGTGCTCAATGCCAGGAAAACCGTTTTGGAACTGATCCTCTCTGACCACCCTGCTGCATGTCTTACATGTTCCTCTTCGGGGCAATGCGATTTGCAGGACCTTTCACAAAAGATGGGAATAAGGGAGATACATGCAGTAGAAAATGCAGAGGTGTCCACTTACCGTAAGGATGCTTCTCCTGCCCTTAACAGGGACATGGACAAATGTATAATGTGCCGCCGTTGCGAGACTATTTGTAATGATGTACAGACAGTTGGCGCGTTAAGCGGAATCAACAGGGGATTCATGTCTGTTGTAGCTCCTGCTTTTGAGCAGGACCTGGAGGACTCTCCTTGTACTTTCTGCGGTCAGTGTGTGGCTGTTTGTCCTACAGGTGCACTTACTCCTTTTGACGATACAAACAGGGTTATCCGGGCTTTGGCCGATCCTAAGAAAACGGTTATTGTACAGACTGCTCCTGCAGTAAGGGCTGCCCTTGGAGAGGAGTTTGGAATGGAGCCGGGTACTTTGGTCACAGGTAAAATGGTGGCTGCTTTGAGGACTTTGGGTTTTGACAAGGTTTTCGATACCGATTTTGCTGCAGACCTTACAATCATGGAAGAGGGAACCGAGTTGCTGGGCCGTCTTACAAAATTCCTGGCTGGTGACAAGGATGTGAAATTACCAATTCTTACATCGTGCTGTCCTGCGTGGGTCAATTTCTTTGAACACAACTACACCGATATGCTGGATGTGCCATCTACGGCTCGTTCGCCACAGCAGATGTTCGGTGCCATTGCAAAGACCTACTTTGCCGACATGATGAAGGTGAAACGTGAAGATTTGGTTGTGGTGTCTGTGATGCCGTGCCTTGCCAAAAAGTATGAGTGTGAGCGTGACGAATTCAAGGTAGACGGGAATCCGGATGTGGATTACTCTATCTCTACGCGCGAACTGGCACGTCTTATAAAGGCAGCCAATATCAACTTCAAGGCTTTGCCAGACGAAGATTATGACAATCCTATGGGTGAATCTACCGGAGCAGGTGTGATATTCGGTGTTACCGGTGGTGTTATTGAAGCTGCCGTTCGTACTGCATATGAGCTCCATACCGGCAAGAAATTGCAAAAAATTGATTTTGAAGAACTGCGTGGTTTGGAGGGAATCCGTATGGCAACAATAGATTTTGACGGGATTCCTATCAACATAGGAATTGCCCATCAATTGGGGAATGCCCGCAAGTTGTTGGATGGAATACGTTCTGGCATGTACAATTTCCATGCAATCGAGATCATGGCATGTCCGGGAGGTTGTATTGGTGGAGCTGGCCAGCCGTTGCACCATGGTGACTCAAATATCATCCGTGCACGTTTTGATGCCATTTACCGTGAAGATGCAGGAAAACCAATCCGCAAGTCGCATGAAAACCCTTATATTGTCAAATTGTATGAAGAGTTCCTGGGTCATCCGATGAGTGAAAAGGCCCATCACCTGCTACATACACACTACTTCGAAAAACATAAAATCTAGAGGTCATGAGTACAACATTCAAAATACAAGAAAGCCACATCAAAACGATTCACGATATATGTGACTCTTTCAACAATGATCCGGGAGAACTGATTAATGTTTTGCACAAATGTCAGGGTGAATTTGGATATTTGCCGGAAGATGTGCAACGTGAGATCGCAAGTAAGATGAAAATCTCTGTTGCCAAGGTTTATGGGGTAGTCTCTTTTTACTCCTTCTTTACAATGACTCCAAAAGGAAGGCATGCCATTTCCGTTTGTATGGGAACTGCATGCTATGTACGTGGTGCAGAGAAGGTTGTGGATGAGTTCAAAAGCCAGCTTTCCATCAAGGTGGGAGGAGTGACAGAAGACGGGAAATTTTCCCTTGATTGCCTGCGTTGCGTGGGAGCTTGCGGGCTTGCTCCGGTAGTGCTTATCGGGGAAAAAGTATACGGCCGTGTGGAACCTCACCAGGTAAAGGATATCCTGGCAGAATACAACGACTAGTATTTTCTTACCGATATAAATAAAAAAGAGGTTGTCCATATGAACAGCCTCTTTTTTATTCTTATCACTCGTTCAAGATGGTAGTGTTATGGGTTATTTCCCCAATTTGCCCTCTACCTCTTCTTTGGATAATTTTTTTGTGCAGAAGAACCAGTCGTGGCATGTTACCCCCTCTTCTTGCCCGCTCATCCTGCTTTGTGCAACGCCACATGAACCTGCTGTAGGTACTATGACATCGTCTCCGGGACGCCAGTCTGCCGGAAGTGCAACTTTGAAGTTGTCTGCAGTCTGGAGGGCTATCAAAGTCCTTTTGAGTTCGTCAAAGTTGCGGCCAATTTCCAATGGGTAATAGATTATTGCCCTTACAATTCCTTTGGGGTCAATGAAAAAAACTGCCCTGACAGCTTTTGTGTTGCTTTGGCCTGGTTGGATCATGCCGTATTTGTTTGCAACTTCCATAGTGATGTCCTCTATCAAAGGGAATTTTACCTCTATATCCTTCATCCCTTTGTATTGTATCTTCTCCTTTATGGTACGTAGCCAGGCAATGTGGCTGTAGAGGCCGTCTACAGAGAGACCTACCAGTTGGCAGTTGAGTTTTTCAAAATCATCTGCCATGCTGGCAAATGTCATGAACTCCGATGTGCAAACCGGAGTGAAGTCTGCCGGGTGGCTGAAAAGTATTGCCCATTTGCCTTTGTAGTCAGATGGGAAATTGATGTCGCCCTGGGTTGTTACCGCTTTGAATTCAGGAGCAGGATCGCCAATTTTTGGCATTGAATAAATTTTCTCTTCCATGATTTTTCTTATTATTGGTTAACTTGATTATTGTCTGTTTTTAAATTCAAACAAATTTAACAATGGATAAGGTATAAATCAAATAGATTAAAATGATGCAACAATAGGTGTGGTCAATGAAAGTTTACTTATGATTATGATAACATATTTTGTAACAGTGTTTTGTTTAAAACAGTTATTTTGTTCCTTTCTGCTTTGATTGCTCCCTCTTGTTGGATTTCGGCAAGTGTCCTGGCAAGTGCCGGTCTGGTTACACCAAAGGATTTTGCCAGCTCGGTCTGGTTTTTATCCATCAGGAATGTGTTGATTTTTGGGCTGAAGGAGTGGCATATGGAGAGTTGTTCCAGAATGTAGTGGGCTAGTTTGCCTTTTATGGTTTTTATTGTGAGCACTTGCAGTTTGTGGGACAGGAACTGGGTTTTGTTTGCATTGTAGGTGATGTACCTCTGCATGAATGCAGCATCTTTTTGGAACAGTTCAATAACTTGGTCTTTGGGTATCATAAGGACCAATGAGTCCTCCAGGGTAATTACATCTACGGGGAACCAGTTGTTCTCTGCAAAGAGGAATGCAGATGCCAATGGCCTTTGTGCTTTTATCACTTCAATTGTAAGCTGCCCCCCGGTTTCGGTTACCATTTCGGTTTTGACAGCTCCCTTGAGCAGTATGTACAGGTATTTGCATATATCTCCCTGTCGGGCAATGACATCACCTTTTTTATAGTGTTTGGTTTTGTACATCATTCCACCAAAGAAAGCCTCCCGGTTTTCAGGTGAAATGGAGCTGCAGACAGGGCAGTCGGAAACATCTGGCCAATTGTGGGTTTCTGAAGTGGGAACCATTTTTTTTACGAAAATATGAATTTTTATGCAAGTGTAACAACTATCACACATTTTTGGTTCGTAAAGGGATAGTTTTGCACTGTAAAATCGAATATTAACTGAAAAACAAATTATTTATGAGTAACATGTTCTGTTATCAATGCCAAGAGGCTTCAAAAAATACCGGCTGTACAATCAGCGGTGTTTGTGGTAAAACACCGGATGTGGCAAACCTGCAAGACCTTCTTCTTTTCCTGTGCAAAGGGATTTCCCACTATTCTGTACGTCTGAGGGAGATGGGTGAGGAAAATGCAGAGGTCAACAAATTTGTCACAGATTCATTGTTCATGACAATAACCAATGCAAATTTTGACAGGGATCGTTTTATTACACGGGTAAACCAGGCTATTGACCTGAGGGATAGCTTAAGAGCCCTTTATTTATCCAAGGGTGGAAACGTGGATGATATCAAGTTCGAAGGTGCATTCTGGAGTTCAAGGGATGTTGCCGTGATGGAGAAGAAGGCTACCGAGGTGGGTGTTCTTGCTACCGAGAATGAAGATGTCCGTTCTTTGAGGGAGCTAACAGTGTACGGGTTGAAGGGTATGGCAGCTTATGCAGAGCACGCTTTTAACCTGGGTCACGAAGAGAACGATATATATGCTTTCATGCAGCAGGCTTTGGTAGATGTGACCAATGATGACCTTTCTGCAGATGAATTGACTGCTTTGGTGCTTAAAACAGGGGAATATGGTGTCAAGGTGATGGCTTTGCTGGACAAGGCAAATACCTCTGCATACGGAAATCCTGAGATAACCAAAGTGAATATTGGTGTGAGGAACAACCCGGCTATTTTGATATCGGGCCATGACCTCAAGGATATGGAGGAGTTGCTCAAGCAGACGGATGGTACCGGGGTCGATGTTTACACCCACTCCGAGATGTTGCCTGCAAATTACTATCCGGCATTCAAGAAATACAGCCACTTTGTTGGTAACTATGGTAGTTCTTGGTGGAGGCAGACACAGGATTTTGAGTCTTTCAACGGACCTGTGTTGTTTACAACAAACTGTATAGTGCCCCCTAGGGCAAATGCTACTTACAAAGACCGTATTTACACTACCGGTTCTTCCGGGTTCCCCGGATTTATCCATATTGAAGAGAGGAAGGATGGGAAAGCAAAGGATTTTGGACCAATCATAGAGCATGCAAAAAAATGTGCCTCTCCAACTGAGATAGAAACTGGTGAGATTGTTGGCGGATTTGCACATGCTCAGGTGTTTGCACTTGCAGACAAAGTTGTTGAGGCTGTCAAGAGTGGTGCTATCAAGAAGTTTTTTGTGATGGCTGGTTGCGACGGAAGGATGAAGGACAGGAACTACTATACCGAGTTTGCAGAGGCTCTGCCTAAAGATACTGTTATATTGACTGCCGGTTGTGCGAAATACCGTTACAACAAGCTTCCGTTGGGAGATATAGGTGGTATTCCAAGGGTATTGGACGCAGGACAATGTAACGACTCGTACTCTTTGGCAGTTATTGCCCTTAAATTGAAAGAGGTGTTCAATGCCAATGATATAAATGAACTTCCGATTGCTTACAATATTGCATGGTATGAGCAAAAAGCCGTGATTGTATTGCTTGCTCTGCTTTCCTTGGGAGTCAAGAACATCCACCTGGGCCCGACATTGCCTGCCTTCTTGTCACCAAATGTGGCCAATGTATTGGTTTCCAATTTTGGAATTGCCGGAATCAAAAGTGTGGACGAAGATATGAAGTTGTTTCTGGGTTAATATTTGATTTGATGTGATTCAAAACAGCTTTGAAGGGCCCCCTTGAGGGGGCCTTTTTTGGTTATTTTAATTATTGATGCTTTTTAACTACTTTTGCAACCAATTTTAGTAAATATGAGTGATAATAGTTTATTGTCTAAACTTTCCGGGATAAAGGAGAAATTCGAATCTCTCTCTGAGCAGATTTCGGATCCTTCCGTTATGTCTGACATGAAAAAATATGTCTCCCTTAACAGGGAATACCGCGAACTTGAACCTTTGGTGGAGGCAGGGGAGAAATACCGTACAATGGTAGGGAACCTGGAGTCTGCAAAGGAGCTTTTGATGGTGGAGAAGGATGAGGAGATGAGGGATATGGCAAAAGATGAGATAGCAGAATTGGAGGAGCAGATTCCGGCTATTGAAGAGCAAATCAAATTGTTGTTGATTCCTGCAGATCCACAAGATTCCAAAAATGCAATATTGGAAATAAGGGCCGGAGCTGGTGGTGACGAGGCATCAATTTTTGCAGGGGACCTTTTTAGGATGTATGCAAAGTTTGCAGAGCGCAAGGGTTGGAAACTTGAGATCAACAGCCAGTCCGAGGGTACTTCGGGAGGCTTCAAGGAGCTTATCTGCAAGGTTTCCGGCAACGGTGTTTATGGTGTGTTGAAATATGAGAGCGGTGTACACCGTGTGCAGAGGGTTCCTCAGACCGAAACCCAGGGAAGGGTTCATACTTCTGCAGCTTCGGTAGCTGTGCTGCCAGAGGCAGATGAGTTTGATATTGAATTGAACATTAGTGATGTAAGGAAAGACACTTTTTGTTCTTCAGGTCCTGGCGGACAGTCTGTGAACACAACCTATTCGGCAATAAGGCTGACACACGTTCCTACGGGTATTGTGGTACAGTGCCAGGACGAAAAATCCCAAATCAAAAACTACGAAAAGGCTTTGGCAGAACTTCGTACCAGGATATACAACCTGGAGTACGAAAAGTACCTTAACGAAATCTCTGCAAAGCGTAAGACAATGGTTTCCACCGGTGACCGCTCTGCAAAGATACGTACATACAACTATCCGCAATCCAGGGTTACCGACCACAGGATAAACTACACTATGTACAATTTGCCTGTTTTCATGGATGGTGCTTTGCAAGATGTCCTGGACCAGTTGCAGATAGCTGAGAATGCCGAGCGTTTGAAAGAGAGTGGCCAATAATGGATTACAAGGGTTTATACAATAATATCAAAAGGAAAAGAAGTTTCCTTTGTATTGGTTTGGATACAAATCCTGCCCTTCTCCCATCTTTCATGGAGGGAGTCCGGTATCCTCTTTTTGAGTATAACAAGGCAATCATAGATGCCACACATCATTTGGCAGTTGCCTATAAACCAAACCTTGCTTTTTACGAGGCCGAGGGTCATATTGGTTGGCTCCAGTTTGAAATGACTGTGAATTATATAAGGGAAAAAGACCCGACCCTGTTCATTATTGCTGATGCAAAAAGGGGTGATATAGGGAATACTGCCGAGCGTTATGCACAGGCTTTCTTTGTGAAGGCAGATTGTGATGCTGTAACCCTTGCCCCTTATATGGGCAAAGATTCAGTTGCTCCTTTTTTGGCCTTTAAAGGTAAATGGGCAGTGGTGTTGGCATTGACATCCAATCCTTCTGCAGCAGATTTTGAAATGGAGTCTTTGGCTCTCAAAGATAATGATGTTTCACAAGGCGGAACCCCTCTTTACAAAAGGGTGATAGAGCGTTCAATGGAATGGGGCACACCGGAAAATACTATGTTTGTGGTAGGAGCCACCCGTCCAGATAAACTTGCAGAGATAAGGGAGTATTGTCCTGATAATTTTTTTCTGGTCCCCGGAGTCGGTGCACAGGGTGGGAGTGTCTCGGAAGTTGCCAAATATGGCATGAACAGCCATTGCGGGTTGCTTGTAAATGTATCACGGGACATTCTTTTTGCATGGAAAAAGCAGGATAGTCCCTATTCTGAACATGAATATGCAAAAGCAGCCTCTGCTGCTGCTGAGGCTGTTGCCAAGGAGATGTCCTTGTATTTGTAAAACTATTCCGGTAATTTGGCTATTATGGTCCTGAGTGCTTTCACTTTTTGACCTTTGGTAACCTGGATCCTGGATTCAAGCGGGAGGAAAAGGTCCACACGGGAGCCGAATTTGATAAAACCCATCTGGTCTCCCATCTTTACATTGTTTCCCTCTTTTGCATAGCAGACAATCCTCCTTGCTATGTATCCGGCGATTTGCCTGGTAAGGATGGGGATGCCGTTCCTTTCTGTAACTACTGTTGTCCTTTCGTTTTTTTCTGAAGATTTTGGATGCATGGCAACCAGGTACCTTCCCGGATGGTATTTGTAATACAGCACTTTTCCGTTTACAGGAAACCAATTGGCATGTACATTGAAAACAGACATGAATATGGATACCTGTGTGCACTCAGCCTTGAGGTATTCCGGTTCATACACCTTTTTCACTATCACTATGGTTCCGTCTGCAGGGGCAATTACGGCTGATTCATCCAGAACAGGCTCTCTTTTTGGTTCCCTGAAGAACCTGACAATCAAAATGAAGAGTATCAACCCGCCACCAATAGCCAAATATCTGGCATTTGGATTGGTCAGCAGCAGGCAAGTTGCCGTAACTAAAACCGCAATTATGAGGAAACTGTTTAGAATTATCTTGTATCCCTCTTTGTGTATACGCATGGTTATTGTAGTGGTTAAATTAGTTGGAAAAGTTTGATATAGGCAATGGCAACGGGAAAAGCTATCAAAGCGCCGTCAAAGCGGTCCAACAGGCCTCCGTGGCCAGGCATAATGGACCCTGAGTCCTTTACACCAAAATTACGTTTGAAAAGTGATTCCGACAAATCGCCAAGGACAGAAAAGACAAATACAATTGCACTGATAGCCACCACATGAATCAATCCTGTTTGCAAAAGATTGGTGTAGAAGAGAATGAATCCCGAAATCATTGCTGCAACAAGACCACCGAAAAAGCCTTCCCAAGATTTTTTCGGAGAGATTGAAGGGAACAGTTTGTGACCGTTTTTTTGACCGAAAGCCATACCGAAAACATATGCCCCTACATCGCAACTCCATAGGATAACGAATAGTGAAACCAAAGTTTTTGGGGCGTATGTATACTGACTGTCGAACAATATAATGTTGGTCAGGGCAAATGGCAATGCTATATATATTGGAGCCATCATGAAAAAGGCACTTTTGTGGTAACCTTCTGTGATTGTCTTCTTTTGCTGGTCTTTGCCATATAGTATGGATATCGGAATGGATGCAACCACTGGTGCCAGCAGCCAAAAATACCTGGAATCCATCTTTCCTGAATAGTAAAAGTAAAACAGTGCATATATGGCCGCCGATGCCAACATTACCAGTTTTGAGGTCACGGGATAGTTGTTGCCGTTGGAAATAGTGGTGAATTCCTTTGTCATGACAAGTACTGACAGCAACATTACCATAGTGAATATCACAGGACTGGCTAAGAGTGACCATACAAAGATGACCACGAAAACCAACCCACTGACGGACCTGATTTGCGTATTACTCATTTTCGGTTTTTTCCTCTGGGTTTTGCTCTTTTTCTTCTGTTGTTTCCTGTTTTCCTTCAGGATTTTCAATTGCCTTTTCAATTTGCTCTGTGATTGTGGGCGGTTGGCTTCCGGCCCTTTTGCCGAATATCTTTTCGAGGTCCTCTGCAAAAATCACCTCTTTTTCCAGAAGTTTCTCTGCAAGTTGGGTGAAGCCGTCAAGGTTTTCGTTCAGAACTTTTTTGGCCAGAACATAGGCTTCGTCCACAAACCTTTTAACCTCTGCATCTATGAGTTCTGCAGTCTTTTCGCTGTATGGTTTGCCAATGTTGAAACCGCCGGACTCTGTAGAGTCGTAGAAGGAGACATTGCCAATCTCTTTGCTCATGCCCAGGTAAGATACCATTGCATATGCCTGTTTTGTTATCTTTTCCAGGTCACTCAATGCACCCGATGATATTTTATTGTTGATGATTTCTTCTGCAGCCCTTCCTCCCAATGTGGCAGCCATTTCATCCATCAACTGTTCGGTTGTTGTTATTTGGCGCTCTTCTGGCAGGTACCATGCTGCTCCCAGAGCCCTTCCCCTTGGAATGATGGTTACTTTGAGCAATGGGTTTGCATGTGGCAGGATCCAGCTTACAGTGGCATGCCCTGCTTCGTGGAATGCAATTGTACGTTTCTCTTGGGGAGATATTATCTTGCTCCTTTTTTCCAGGCCTCCGATAATCCTGTCCACGGCGTCAAGGAAGTCTTGTTTGTCTATTGCTTCTTTGTTTTTACGGGCTGCTATCAAAGCCGCCTCGTTACATACGTTTGCTATGTCGGCACCTGAAAAACCAGGAGTCTGTTTTGCCAGGAATTCGATGTCAAATCCCTCTACAAGCTTTAGTGGCCTGAGGTGTACCTTGAAAATATCTACCCTCTCTTTCAGTTCCGGAAGGTCAACATGTATCTGGCGGTCAAAACGACCTGCCCTCATAAGTGCTTTGTCCAGGATATCTGCACGGTTGGTGGCAGCCAATATTATCACACCTGAGTTTGAACCGAAACCATCCATCTCTGTCAATAACTGGTTTAGTGTGTTCTCCCTTTCGTCGTTGGATGAGAAACCGGCATTCTTGCTCCTGGCGCGGCCTACCGCGTCAATCTCGTCTATGAATACTATGCAAGGCGCTTTTTCCTTGGCTTGACGGAAAAGGTCCCTGACCCTGGATGCACCTACTCCTACAAACATCTCTACAAAGTCAGAACCGGAAATTGAGAAGAACGGCACATTGGCTTCCCCTGCAACTGCCTTTGCAAGCAATGTCTTACCTGTACCGGGAGGGCCTACAAGCAGGGCCCCTTTGGGAATCTTACCCCCCAGGGCAGTGTATTTTTTTGGATTCTTGAGGAAGTCCACGATTTCCATTACCTCTACCTTGGCCTCTTCCAGTCCGGCAACATCTTTGAATGTTACTTTTGTATTGTTTTCTTTATCAAATAGTTTTGCCTGGGATTTGCCAACAGAGAAAATTCCACCGCTTCCTCCCTGGCCACCTCCACCCATGTTTTTGTTCATCCTGCGGAACATGAAGATCCACAATGCCACTATAATCAAGGGAAACAACAACCATTCGAGAGCTTTTCCAAAATAGTTGGTCCTCTCTTCTGTCTCAAGGTCAAAACGGTTCTCTTCGGGCAATTGCTCGCGTACTGACTGGAACTGTTCTTCTGGGTTAAAGTTGGATGAGACAATGAAGTAGAATTGAGGGCCGAATTTTGGCTCTTTGCCCCCGAACATCTCTGCATATTTTGAGAGGCTGTCTTTTTTGATGTATACCTCTGCACGGTTTTGGTTGGAAACATAGATTATCTTTTCTACGTCACCTGAGGCAGCCATCTCTTCCTTTACGTTGAACCATTCTGTTTTGAGAGGTTCTCCTCCATCGTATGAACTCCACATATATGCTATTGCTCCAAGCAACACAATGTAAATCCAAATAATATTGAATTTGGGAGGCCATACCTTTTGGAATTGGTTTTTTTGATTCTTATTGTTTTTCTTTGGTTGTTCCATTTGATTTAGTCTTGGTAAGTAGTTTTTTCTGCATCGGCCCACAGGTCTTCAAGCCTGTAGAACTGCCTGTATTCTGTCTGGAATATGTGTACCACTATGTTACCGTAATCTATGATGACCCAGAATGCATTTTCCTTCCCTTGCATACGGTTTATTTTCCTGTTGCATTTTGTGTGCATCATCTCCTCTACGTTATCGGCAATTGCCATTACTTGTGTGGTGGAATCTGCATTGCATATTACAAAGTAGTCACATATTGCAGTACCGGTGGAGCGTAGGTCCAGCGAGCAAACGAATGAGGCTTTTTTGTCCAGCATTGCATCTGCAATGCATTTGATTTCCTGTTTATCGGTCCCGGATACTTCTGCCGGAACAATTTTCTGATTTTCTGTCTCGGTAGAGACTATTTTCTTTTTAACTGGCACAATAATTGTCTTTTTAGTCGTACATTTTGGACAAATTTACTGCAATTTTAAGACCAACAATAAAATAATTAATATGGCATTCAAGATTAAATGGTTTGAAACTATCGATTCTACTAACAGTGAAGCTGTTAGGCAATTCAAGGAATGTGACGATTTTACAGTTTTTGCATCCGGCTACCAGACAAGTGGCAGAGGACAAAAAGGGACTAGGTGGGAAAGTGAACAGGGTAAGAACCTGACATTTTCGGTGGTGTTGAAATCGGAGGGCATAAAAGCAGAAAATCAATTTGTTGTATCTCAAATTATTACAATTGGAATCAAAAGGTATTTGAAAAGCAAAGGTATAGAGGCAAAGATTAAATGGCCTAACGATATTTATGTAGGGGACAAAAAGATTTGTGGGATTTTGATTGAACACTTCTTGTCAGGCGACACATTGTCAGGTTCGGTGGTCGGAGTAGGGTTGAATGTAAACCAGGACAAATTCAGTTCGGATGCGCCAAACCCTGTATCCATGAAAAACATATTGGGAAAGGAATTTTCACTGGAAGAGGAGTTGCAATCATTGGTAGGCCATTTTCATGAAATTTATTTCCCTTTTATCAATTTCATATCCAATGCTACAATCAACAGGCTGGACAACGAATATTCAGACTCCTTGTACAGGCTAAACGAATTCCACAAATACCAGGAGACTCCCGGCGGGGAGATGATTATGGCCAGAATTACCGGCATTGACCACAATGCTTGCCTATTGTTGGAAAAAGAGGATGGCACCGTTAAAAGGTACCATTTCAAAGAGGTCAAATATATAATTTAGGGACAAGGTTAAATCCTTCCCAATTCTGTAATGGCAAATTCAGGGTTGGGAGAACCGAAAACAGAGTTTCCGGCAACCAGGATATTTGCACCGCTTTTTACAAGAAGTGGTGCATTTTCTTTGTTGACCCCGCCATCTACTTCAATCAGGGTGTCCAACCCTTGTTTGGAAATCATGTTCCTGAGCTTTTCAATTTTACCATAGGTGGATTCTATGAAGCTTTGTCCTCCGAAACCCGGGTTAACCGACATTACAAGAATGAAATTTGCGTATTGGAGGATGTCTGACAACAATTCTGCCGGAGTGTGGGGATTTATGGCAACACCGGCTTTCATGCCTAGTGATTTGATGTTTTGCAGGGTCCTGTGTAGGTGCTTGCACTCTTCGTAATGGACACTAAGGTATTCAACTCCTGCCGATGCGAATTCTTTCAGGTATTTGTCGGGATTCACAATCATAAGGTGTGCATCCAGAGGCTTCTTTGCTTTTTTTGCAATAGCCTTGACCACGGGGAATCCATAGGAGATGTTTGGTACGAAAACCCCATCCATGATGTCCAGGTGGAACCAGCCAGCCTGGCTGTTGTTTACCATTTCTATATCCTTGTCAAGGTTGCCGAAGTTGGCAGATAACATGGAGGGTGCAATTATTACTGACATATAAATCTATTTTATGTTTTCCAGTACGTCCAGCAATAGTTTGTTGAATTTGTCCACGGTGGAGATTTCCAGTTTTTCTCCGGGAGCATGGGCCCCTTTTATTGTCGGACCAAAGGAAATCATGTCCAGGTAAGGGTATGTTTTGAGGAACATGCCGCATTCAAGTCCTGCATGGATTGCCCTGACAACCGGTTTTTGCCCGAAAAGCCTGGTGTATGACTTTACACTTGTTTCCAGGATAGGGGAGTCTGTTTTGGGTTTCCATCCCGGGTATTCACTTTCGTGTGTAACCTGGGCTCCGGCCAGTGTAAATAGGGATTCTATCCTGTTGGCAGCATGGTATCTTGCAGAGTTTGTGGAGCTTCTTTGGCTGGTTCCGATCCTTATCCGGTTGCCGTCCAACATCTTTATTGATGCAAGGTTTGTAGAGGTCTCCACCAATCCTTCAATCTCCTGGCTCATGGCAAGGACACCGTGGGGAACAGCGTTCATTGCCAGTATCAGCCTGCGGGCACTGTCGTTGTCTATAGATGTGGCAGCTTGATTGGTGGTTTCGATTTTCCCGTGTAATTCAGGATCTGAAACAATGTACTCTTCACTTATCTCCTTTTCACATTTTTGGAAAAGGGATATTGCCTGCTCTTTTGACTGGATGTCCAAAGCTATTACAGCGAAAGCTTCCCTTGCAATTGCGTTCCTTTTGTTACCTCCGTCCACTTGGCATATCTGGAATTGGGTGACTTTGGAAAGGTCCAGCAGATACCTGAACAGCAATTGGTTTGCATTGGCCCTGCCTTTATGGATTTCGTCACCGCTATGGCCCCCTGTAGCTCCGTAAAAACCAACCTTGAGGCAAAGGGAGTTGTTTGCAGGTTTCTCGGGCCGGTATTTGAAAATGGCGGTGGTATCCATTCCCCCTGCACATCCTATGAAGAGTTCGCCTTCGTCTTCGGAATCAAGGTTGATAAGGATCTTGCCTGTGATAAACCCTGGTTTGAGGGATTGGGCACCTGTGAGCCCGGTCTCTTCTTCTGTTGTGAACAGAGCTTCCAGTGGGCCATGCTTGACATTGGAAGAATCCAGGATTGCCAGCTGGGCTGCCATCCCTATGCCACAGTCGGCACCAAGGGTAGTCTCTTTGGCTATTAGCCAACCATCTTCAATGACATATTTTATTGGGTCTGTATCAAAATTGAAATTGCTGTCTGAGTTCTTTTCACAAACCATGTCAGAATGGCTTTGCAGCACAACTGTAGGAGCATTTTCCATTCCGGATGTGCCTTTTTTGATTATAACCACATTTCCGGCTTCATCTTTTTTGTATTCCAGTGACCTGTTTTTTGCAAAATTTACGAGGTACTCTATTATCTTTTCTTCTTTACCGCTTTCCCTGGGGATTTTGGTTATTTGGTCGAAATATGAAAATATTTTGTTGCTCTCCATGGTTGAAGTTGATTTATGAGTGTTACAGAATGTTGGTAAACGTTGTCCAATCAATTGGATTTGAGTTGCCCTTCGATATCTACAACAAATTTACGGAAAGATCTGTCGGTATCCAAAAGATCACAGACAGTGTTATATGCATGCAGTACTGTTGCGTGGTCACGTCCACCGGTCTTTGATCCAATTGAGGCAAGGGAGTTGTTTGTGTGGTTGCGGCTAAGGTACATGGCAATCTGCCTGGCTTGGACCAGCTCCCTTTTCCTGGACGGGCTAAGGAATTTGTCTGAATCTATCTTGAAGTAGTCACATACAACTTTATGTATCCTTTCTATGGTGATTTCCGGTTTGTTGCGGGTGACCAGCTTTTCTATGAGGCTCTCTGCAAGGTCAAGGTCAATTTTCCTGTTTGTCAGGGTTGAGTGGGCCAGCAAGGAGATAAGGGTTCCTTCTAGCTCCCTTACATTTGTGCTTACCCTGTTTGCCACGTAGTTTATAACCTCTTCGGGGAGTGTGATCCCGTCTTTGTAGCTTTTTGCCTTGAGGATCTCTACCCTGGTATTGTAATCGGGAGGCAGTAACTCTGCAAGCAGACCCCATTTGAAACGGGATAGAAGCCTTTGTTCAAGGTCCTGCAAATCTACCGGAGCTTTGTCGGAAGTCAGTATAAGCTGTTTACCTACAGAGTGCAGGTGACTGAATATATGGAAAAATGCATTTTGTGTTCCCGCTTTGCCAGAGAATTCATGGACATCGTCTATGATGAGCACATCTATCATTTGGTAGAAGTGCAGGAAGTCAGTCAGTTTGTTTTTAACTGTAGTGGCATCCATATATTGTGTCATGAACCTGTTTGCACTCACATACAGGACTATTTTTTCTTGGAACTGTTTTTTTATTGCAATTCCTATTGCTTGGGCAAGGTGTGTCTTTCCCATTCCAGAACCGCCGTACAGGAACAGTGGGTTGAAGGTTCCTTTCCCGGGGTTTTGTGCAATGTTCAGGCCTGCAGAGCGGGCCAGGCGGTTGCACTCTCCTTCGATGAAATTGTCAAAGGAGTACTGTGAATTTAGCTGAGGGTCAATTTCCAGCTGCTGGAGACCGGGGATTACAAAAGGATTGGTGATGTTAAGAGCCTGGTTGGGGTATGGTACCGATTTGTTTTTGATTTCCCCGGCAGGTTGCTGTGGAAATGTTACTAAGTCTTCTCCCGATACAACCTTTACGTTGTATTCCAGCTTTGCCTCTTTTCCAAGGACTCTTTTCAGTGATTTGCCTATAAGGTCTATGTAATGTTCCTCCAGGTACTCTCTGAAAAAATTAGATGGAACTTCTATTGTTAGTACAGATCCGTTAAGCTTAACTGCCTGTATTGGCTCAAACCATGTCCTGAAGCTTTGTGGCCGGATAATATCGCGAATTATACGCAGACAATTATTCCACACCAGGGTATGTTTGGCATCAGTCATATTTTGAGTGAAGGTTAAGTTTGAAAACAAATTTGGGGATAAATTCTTGTTAAAAAAAGAAAAAAACTATTGGAAAATAGAAAAAATATACAATCGATTGTGTTTCAATCGTAAAAAAAGGAAATATTTTTTAAGATTTTTAAAATATTAAAAAACAGCAAAATATAATAAAAATTTCAATTAAAAAACACTAATTTTCAAATATTTTTTAGGGTTTTTATTAATATTGTCAACAAGCTTTTCTATTTCCCTTATAAGGGAATCTGCAGAGTTGTGCAAAGAGCCGGTATACATCAATTTCCCTATGCTGCCATCCGGATTTTGCAGTTGGTCCAGCAGTCCTTTCAATGAATTCAAAGTGCCGGTGATGTCTGCTTTTTTTAGGGAATCGCTAATTTGTGCCATGTTTTCCAACCCCCTGTTTAAAGAAGTTGTCCCGGTGTCAAGTTTTGCAGTAATCTCTTTTACATTGTTTATGATTTGTGTAATCTCGGGGCCATTTTGGCTGAGAGTGCCTGTGACTTTTGCTGTGTTTGCCAATGTGGCGTTAAGGTTCTTGAGGGCTTGAGAAATGTTGTCCTTGGCTTGTTGGTCCATCATTGAGTTTACATTTGCCAGTGTAGAGTCAAGGGTTGAAAGCAGATTGGAAATGTCATCCTTGAGCGGGATGAATTCAGATGCCAGCATCTCTATCATCCCTCCTTGGGATGAGGTGGCCAAGGTATCTTTGTTGCCAAGGAATTGTCCGGAATCTCCCATATCTATCCTGATAGCTTTTGTACCCAAAAGGTCTGCACTATATGACTGGGCCTTTGAGTCCGCAGGTATTGCATACTGGTTTTTCAATTTCATTGTGACAGTGAAATTGTCATTGGTTGCGTTGTACTCAATGGTCTCTACGGTGCCTACCTTGAGACCTCTTATATATACCGGTCCTGTGGGGGTGAGTCCCTCTACGTTGTGGTATATGGCGTAGTAAGTGTTCCTGTTGCTAAAAAGGTCTTTTCCTTTGAGGTAGTTCACAACAATATAGAGTGAAACCAAGGTCAGTATTGAGAAGAGACCTATCTTTTGTTCTTTGCTTAACTTGAATGCTGCCATTGTTTGTAAATTGGTTTTGTTTTAAAGTGGAACAATTTTACCGTTGCTCACCTTTATTATGAAAGCTTGGGGGAATTTTTTCCGTATTCGTGTTTTTGCTCTCTCTGCCTCTTCCAATGTGGAATACTTGCCAACTGTGTATTTGTAAATTGTCCCTGATTGTATTTGGCCAATGTTTGTTTCTCCTTTGAATTCCCTTGAGGTTGCCGGGATAATGTTTTTTCCTGAAAAGATTTGTACCCTGTAATGAGTGTCTTGGTAGGTTGGTTTCACATCACTGTTTGCAGAGGATGGTGTGACATAATCCAGGTTGTTGTATCCTTTGTCGTATTGACTGCGGAATTCTTCAAAGGCGGTGTATATGAGTTCTGCAAACCGGTCGTGGTTTTTGGTTGAACTTAAAACTTTGTAATCGTTGTTGTTGGAGATGAATCCTAACTCTATCAGGACAGATGGCATGCTCGTTTTCCACAATACAAGGAACGGGGCTTGTTTTATTCCCCTGTTTACCTTTATTGGGCCTTTCCCAAAATGTTTCTGCACAAGTGATGCCATGAGCAGGCTCTGTTCCAGGTATGCATTTTGGAGCAGGGTGAATACTATGTAGGACTCAGGGTCGTTGGGGTTGAAACCCTCGTATTTGGTGTGGTAATCGTCACCTTCCAACAGAATCACACTGTTTTCCAGCATTGATACCTCAAGGTTGGAGCTGGTTTTGTCAGTACCCATTACAAAAGTCTCGGAACCGGATGCAGCCCTGGACCTGGCTGCATTCACATGTATGGATATAAAGAGGTCTGCTTTGCTTTTGTTGGCAATCTCTGACCTTTTGGAGAGTGCTACCGCCACATCTGTTTTCCTTGTGTACACAATTTCTATGGACGGATGGTTTTTTTTGATGAGGTTTCCCAGCTTGAGTGCCACTGAAAGGGTTATATCTTTCTCCTTTACTCTTCCGTCGGGGCTGACTGTCCCCGGGTCTCTCCCTCCGTGGCCGGCATCTATGACAATCCTTTTTATGTTCACAGAGGAATTCTCCTGCGCAATTGCACAGGTTTGTACTATAAGGCAAAAAATAACCAAAAGAGCTCTGCGAGGCATAATTGTTGCTAAATATAATTAACTTTGTGGGTCACAAATGTAACACATTTTTGTTAAACCTTATACCATTTTGGTTTTGAGAAAAAAGATCTTGCTCTCCCTTTTTGTGCTTGTTTGCTCTCTTGTTAGTGGGGGTGCTGAGGCGCGTGATATATGGAGCTACAAGTTTGGTAAACAGGATACAACCATTAAGACAACACCTGATTCCTCCAAGTTGGTCCAAATAGATACTTCTAATATAAAAAGAGCTGATTCCCTTAATATTATCTCTGCAGATTCTGTAAAGAAAAAGGGTTCTCTGCTGTATCCGGCTTTCTCCGGCGCAAAGGATTCCATAGTAGAAGATTTTTCCGGCGGTGAGCGGATGATATATTATTACGGAGATGTGAACGTCAAGTACGGGAACCTGGAACTCAAGTCTGCATATATGGCTTACAATATGAAAACCAATACGGTTTTTGCTTCCGGCATCAAGGATACTGCCGGGGTCTTGCAAGGTAAGCCAGAGATGACTGAGGGTACGGAAAAATATACCATGGAGACGGTATATTATAATTTTGACTCCAAAAAGGCCTTGATTAGTAATATGATAACACAGGAGGCAGAGGGGTTCCTGCATGGCACCAGATTGAAAAAGATGCCTGATAATTCAATCAATATTTCGGGAGGAAAATACACCACTTGTGACCATGAGCATCCCCATTTTTACCTTCAGCTTACTAATGCCAAGGTTGTGACTCAACCAAACAGAAGCACTGTTTTTGGCCCTGCATACATGGTGCTGGAAGATGTCCCGACTCCCTTTGCTTTACCCTTCGGATTTGTTCCAAACCAGATGACAAGGGCCAGCGGCATTTTGATCCCTACTTTCAATGATGAGGCTTCCAGAGGTTTTTCGCTCAAGGGTCTTGGCTATTATTTTGTATTGGGAGACCATTTTGATGTTACCTTGACAGGTGACATTTATACCCTTGGTTCTTGGAATGCAATGCTCACTTCGCGTTACAGGAAACGTTACAAATACAATGGGGACCTTAGCATCAACTATTCTGTAAACCAGGTGGGTGAGCAGGGTGCTCCCGATTTTTACCAGTCCAAGGATTTCTCTGTCAGGTGGAGCCACTCCCAGGATGCCAAAGCACGTCCCGGGACATCATTCAGGGCTTCGGTCAATTTTGCCACCCCTATGAACGACAGGTTCAACTCCTATGATATTCAGCAAAGCCTACAGAACCAGATATCATCTTCCATCTCTTATGGCAAGACTTTCCAGGGGACACCTTTTTCGCTCTCTGCAAATATATTGCATAGCCAGAATTCTTTGGACAGTTCGTATGCTTTTACTGTTCCAAACTTCACCTTCACAATGAACCGGATATTTCCTTTCAAAAGGAAAGATGCTGCAGGAAAGGAGAAGTTTTATGAGAAGATCTCTTTCAACTACAGTTCCAACCTGAACAACAAGGTCAATTTCAAGGCAAGCGATTTTGGAGGTGATGATTTCCTTTCGAAATTCAGGAGCGGGATGCAACATAATTTCCAGATTGGATTGCCGACATTCAATCTTTTCAATTACATACAGTTTTCTCCGGGAGTATCTTACGGGATGAACTGGTTTTTCCAGAAAAATGAAAAATATTACGACTCGGAAACCGGGAAGGTAGAGAGTGAGATTGGCGACATCTTTTCCCATTTTGGGGCAACTACAGATTTTGCGGCATCCCTCTCCATGGCTACCACTATTTACGGGCTTTTCAATTTTGGTCCAAGATCCAAACTAAGGACCATAAGGCATATGGTAAAACCGGCAGTGAGTTTCAGTTTCAGGCCGGAGCAGGGTACTCCATCCAATGGATACAGGACCTTGAGGTATATAGACAATAGCGGTGTGGAGCAGGAGAGGGAGTACAATATATATGAGAGTTTGTTGTATGGCTATCCATCCAAAGGTAGCAGTGCTTCCATGAGCTTCTCTTTGGGAAACAATTTTGAAGCAAAGGTTGTGAGCAAGACAGATACTACCGATGGCGGCCTCAAGAAAATCAAACTGATAGATAACCTAAATTTTGCCAGTTCCTATAATTTCCTTGCCGATTCCATGAAACTTGCAAATATCTCTGCAAGCATGAGTACAACCATATTCGGGTCGTTGGCATTCAATGCAAATGCTAACCTGGACCCTTATGCAGTTGACAATGACGGAAAGAGGTATAACAAGCTGAATTTTTTGGAGAATGGGTTGGGCCATTTGGCCCGCTTGACAAATGCCAGTGCATCATTCTCTTACCAGTTTTCCGGTAAAGGAAGCAGGAGGGGGGCAGGAAAAGGCCTTCCCGATGGCAAGCCCAAGGATGGGTCGCAATATGTAAGGGTATACAACCACCCTGTTACAGGGGAGTATATTCCCGGAGGCTGGGTTTATTATCTGGATCCTGACAATCCCTGGTCGGTGAATGTGAACTACAACTACTCCTACAGCAAGTCCTATTCAAATGTGGGAGGTGTTCTCAATACAAAACACAACCATACCCAAACCTTGGGGCTCTCTGCTCAGGCTAGCCTGGGAAAAGATTTGAGTATCAATGTAAACACTGGAATAGACCTTATGAAGATGGCACTTACTACAACACAGTTGAGTGCCACATATGACCTGCACTGTTTTACCATGTCTGTTTCATGGGTGCCATCCGGAATGTGGGAGAGCTGGAGTTTCAGGATAAATGCCAAGGCATCTGCACTCGCAGATTTGCTGCAGTACAAGAAAAACGCCAGTTACTGGGACAGGGGCCAAGGTTTTTGATTTTGACAGTACTATAAATACAATAAACTAAAATTAATGATTATGAAAAAAGTTATTGCTACAGAGAAAGCGCCAAAAGCTGTAGGTCCTTACAGCCAGGCGGTGGAGGCAAACGGCTTCCTTTATGTGTCGGGTCAACTGCCGGTTGATGCAAATACTGGTGAATTTGTTGCCGGAGGAGTAAAAGAACAGGCCAAACAGGTTTTGGAAAATATTGGTTATATACTTCAAGAGGCCGGCTATAGCTTCCAGGATGTTGTCAAGTCTACGGTATACCTTACCAATATGGCCGATTTTGCCGTTATGAACGAGGTTTATGCAACATTCTACAAAGAACCATACCCTGCACGTGTTGCTTTTGCTGTTGTTGGCTTGCCAAAGGGTGCACTGATAGAGATAGATGTGATAGCATCTAAATAAACATTGAAATTGGCATGGTAATTGTCATTTAAAGTGGGGTAAATCTCCACTTTTTTTGTTTTTTTGTATAAAATGATTATTTTTGTGAGACATTTACACACTCTATATTCATAGGGGATAATTCACATCCACACAAATAAATTGATGTACGACATACTAGAATTAAGCAAGAAAAGTCAGGAAGAGCTTGTTGCCATTGCAAATGACTTGAATATTGCCAAAGCTAAAAGTTTTTCCAAGGAAGACCTGGTTTACGAAATATTAGATGAACAAGCCAAAGTTGGCAGCAAATCGTCTGAAGGGCCAATCAGGCGGCCGGTAGTGAAACGTGAGCCAAGGGGCAGGCAACCAAAGAAGGTTGAGGCCAAAGCAAAGGATAATCAAAAGGAGAAGCAGCCGGATAAAGAAACGGACAATGTTGCAAAAAGCACCCAACCTGCTAAGGTGCAAAATCAAAAGCCCCCAACGGCAAAACAAAAAGAGCAACCTCCCAAAACACAATCTCCCAAAACACAACCGTCAAATTCACAAACGGCTAATCCAAAGGAACAACTTCCGAAAGATAATCTTCCAAAAGAGCATTCGCTACCATCTTCGGGACAACCTAACGCATCAAGCGACAATACAATAAAAAAAGAGTCACCCGAAAACAAACAGGATAAAAACCAGGACAAACAACTTCGTTCCAGGAGGGGCCGTAAGAGCACCAAAGGAACCGAAACGGGTGTTCTTACCGAGCAAGATACCAAGAAAACACCAATAGCTAAAGCTCCGGAAAAGGAGGGTTCGGCCATAGTTGATCCTGCAAGAAAACAGGAAACCAAGGTTGTTCAGGAAAACAAACCTTCGGATGAACAAAAAGCTGGTAACAATAACAATAATAATAACAATAACCAGGAGAAAGGGAACAACAACCGCAGGAGTGAGAACCCGCAAAAACCAAAGTTTGAGTTTGAGGGGATAGTGGACGCTACCGGTGTATTGGAAATAATGCCTGACGGTTATGGTTTCTTAAGGTCGTCCGATTACAACTACCTTAACTCTCCCGACGATATTTACGTATCCCAGTCGCAAATCAAATTATATGGTTTGAAAACAGGTGATACTTTGATAGGTGAAATAAGGCCGCCAAAAGAGGGCGACAAATATTTCCCTTTGGTAAAGGTAAAACAGATA
>Ga0334883_1001059_pt1 | contig 43489 bp, 31 predicted proteins | sample GraSluR1_MG_6_FD_207230 | JGI IMG/M metagenome (GOLD analysis project Ga0334883, IMG submission 207230) | Sludge microbial communities from methane-producing bioreactor in Wageningen University, Netherlands - Granular Sludge_09_05-R1 | ecosystem: Engineered > Bioreactor > Anaerobic >...
AGCCGGGCGCTGCGGAAAGCGGTGTCGCCCGAAGTGATGGGCGCCGCCACAACACCAAGAATAGCCAGAAACGCCCCGAACTTCCCAAGCAGTACATTGGCCGATTCGTTCACCACCCATGCTGCATTTCCCTGGTGTTCCACCATAATTTCATTCAATTCGCGAATTCCGCCAAAAAAACTCATGCTGATGGTAGCCCAAATCATGGCCACAACGGCTTCGGTAATCATGGCTCCGTAAAATACCCGGCGGCCCAGTTTTTCGTTTTTCATACAGCGCGCCATCAGCGGCGACTGCGTGGCATGAAACCCCGAAATGGCGCCACAGGCAATGGTAATAAACAGCATGGGGAAAATCGGAAAATCACCGGCCTGGTTGTGAAAGTTTTTGAAATTATCCACAGAAAGTTCAGGAATGTGGTACCCCTGTGCAAATAATGCAATTATGAGGCTCACGGCCATAAAAACCAGGGCAAAACCAAAAATGGGATAAACTCTTCCAATCACTTTGTTGATGGGCAGCAGGGTGGAAAGAATATAATACCCGAAAACCACCCACACCCAGAAAGTCATGGTGGCATAATCGGGTGTTAATCCGGCGAGAATTTTTGCCGGCCCTAAAATAAACACAGCGCCTACAATCACCATCAGAAAAACGGTAAATCCCCGCATGATTTGTTTGGTGGTGAGCCCCAGGTAAATGCCCACAATTTCGGTAATGCTGAGTCCGTTGTGTTTAATGGAAAGCATTCCGGAGAAGTAGTCGTGTACAGCGCCGGCAAACACCGAGCCCAGGATAATCCAAAGGTAAGCCACCGGTCCCCACATGGCTCCGGCCACGGCACCAAAAATGGGCCCCAGGCCGGCAATGTTCAGAAACTGTATGAGAAAAATGCGCCACCAGGGCATGGGCAGGTAATCCACACCGTCGGTCATGGTAATTGCCGGAGTTGGACGGTTTCCATCGGCGCCAAATACCCGTTCGATGTATTTGGAATAAACGAAATACCCAATGAGTAAAACAATTATGGAAAGGATAAGTGTTATCATAAATTATAAAATTTCAGTTCATTTCACCGTAAAAAAACTGTTACGTGAATTATTGAGCTATTGATTGATTCTTCTCATTCAGCGCTCTTTTGGTCAGGTTTCGTACGTAACTGTTTTCATTTTCGGAAAGTTCATTTAAAATATGTACAATTTGTTCGTTTTCTTTTAAATGTTCGGGAGTTACGAGTCTCAATATTAAGTTATAAGACTCAACTCCTAAAATATTATCACTAAATAGATTCAAAAGGTTCAAAACAACCTGACTATCAACATTTCTTAAATTGATAAATTTCCATATGATTTGATTTTTTTGATACATGTCCAAACCATTCATAACTTGTATAAGATTCTGTTGTATTGTAGTATCTTTCAGAAATTCTGGTCGAAAATAATCGAGTGCCTGATTTGTTAGAATGGAATTTTCCGACTTAATAAATTCTATAATTTTCAAATAAAAGTCAGCATGATATTCCGGATGTTTTTCAACTTCATTAATGCCCCAGGAAATATATTCCGTTTTTTTACTTTCGAACATTTTTTCAAGGAATTCTTTGTTGAGATGATTTTCCAAAATCCTAAAAATTTCGGATTGAACCGGACCGTAAACCGTATGCCACAGGGTATGACACGTATAAACGGCATCTTTAACTACTGCTTCGGCTAACGTGGGTTGTGTAGCTGCAGTATATCCATCCACCTCATAAGGGTCTATAGTGTCGGGCATGATTATCAGTTCTTCCTGCTTCAATGCCTTTAAAATGGAAGATGTATCTCTTAGAATTTCATTCAATTTTTTGTAATCATCAGTTTCAAATTCTGTATGGTCTGATTTGGTAAGTGATTCTAATTCCGGAATTTGCATTCCTAAGTAATTTCCCACACCATCCCAAAACAGCCATAATCGAATCATTTTGCATTCTCCTGAAATGCAAACATCTTTAAAAATGTGACGGCCAAACCAGATGGGAAGTCCATTCTCGTCCTGTAATTCAAACAACTCAGGCCCTGATAAAGAATCTTGTTGATCAATATATTTGTGAGTTACCAAATTTCCTTTCATCGACCAAAAGTCGGTTAATTCATTTTTATGAGTTACTATTGCAGGATTAAATGAAAAAAAAATTAAAATCCAGAATAAAAAAAATATAAATTTCATTCGTTTGATATACATTGGACCAAGTACAGTTATAAAATATCATCCTTATAATAACCAAAGTTCCATTTTACCTCTTTTGCATTAATACTATTCATAACTGCTATTGAGGCAGCAGTGCCTGCGACTTCTCCGGTTCTCATGCACCAGGGTATTAACCTCCGGCCATAAAACCATTCATAAGAACTTGACAAACACTCTCCTGCAAGAATTAAATTATTAATTTCTTTGGGCAACAAGGCTCTGAAGGGAATGTCAGTATTATAACTGCGTCTCTCTTTTCTTGGTGTTTTCTTCCAGATCATTTCTCCTTTTTCATTAGGACGTTGTTTCATATCTTCATTCCATCCTAAAGGATCTCCTTGTCTTTTTTGTAAAACTGCATCATCAAACTTACTTTCATTAATAATATCTTCATATGAAAGAACATATTCTCCCTGAGGATGGCGACCTTCCCGAATTGCCATATAAGGGGCCATTCCAGATAAGTAGGCATTTTCAAAACCAGGTACATATTTTTTTAAAAATTTAACTTCAGCAATATTTATTTTTCTCATTTCGATTTCTCCCCTGCTGGCGTCAAAGCCATTTTCTGCTAAGTTTAAAGCCAAGTCATTTGGTGGATAACCCCAAACTAACATCTCACCATTTCCCCTTATTGCACACATGTTAAGTTGAGGACAGCCCCTGTAACCTCCCCATCCTCCGCCAATTTCAAATTGATAAGGTAAATAAAAGTCATCGGAAATATCACCTGATACTCTTGCCTTGGAAATCACATCCCACAAAGCAGGATCTTCTTTTTGATAGTTGTAAAGTTTTTCATAATCTACACCACTTATTTTATACATTAATGAAGGTGGCACAGGTTGGCCTTTCTTATTTCCTGGACTAATAAAAGGGGAACCTGATTGGGCAACAACATCAGCCACCCCAGTTGAATCGATAAAAATTTTTCCTTTTATTGCCTGCAACCCTGAATTATTATGCACAATTATTGCTTCTATCTTATTTTCTCCAGATACATCTTTTTCGAGAATTGAATCAATATACGATGTACGATATAATAATTTTACTTTTGCTTTTTCCAGCATTTCATTCATTACATATGCCCCGTCATCAGGGTAAAAGCTATATCTTCCCGATTGATGTACTAACACATTGTTTTCCATCCAGGGATAGGCTTTCCATGCATCAAATAGCCATCCCTCTTTTTGCAGTCCTTCAACCCATTCTGCATGCAGGGGAAATGAAGAACCTTGACCAGTGACACACATGTAACCACTTGTGGCGGCGCCACCAGGACCACCAAATCGTTCTATAAGTACAGTGCTCATTCCTATTCGTGCAGCCTTCATAGCTGCACCAAACCCTGCAGGTCCAGCACCAACTACCACAACATCGGCATCATAGATTACTGGTATTTTTTTTTCGGGGAAATTTATTGTTTTATCTTCATCAATTGGCAAAACCCGGGATATTTGCTTAAAATCATTACTTTTTAATGACTGGCTAAACAAACCTATACCACAAAGAGCTGATGCATTAATAAAATTTCTGCGGTCCATTTCTTATAGTTTTAAGTTCATAAAATTATTTAAATTTCCCACCTGAATTTAGCTAAATCATTATTGACCCACCTTTCGACAATTCACTTCTTACATCTTTAAAATTTACATCCTGGACGGATTTATTCTGTTGTAAAGCAAGAAAACTGGTTACACCTGCTGCTTCACCCAACTGATTCATATTAACCATAACTCTGATTCCAGAGAAAGCTATTAAACTTGCATCGAGCATTCTCCCTGCAATCATCAGATTTTCATATTTTCCCGGAATAATTGACCTTAGAGGAACCTGATAAAAGGTCGGATCAACTTCAGTTTTTTCTCTCCAACGTTTTTTTACACTTGGCTGGAAATCAGAACGTGAATAGATTTCAGTCCCATCTAAATAGTAAAAAGTAAGCCCAGGTTTTTCCTGATGATGCACATCTAATCTATAGCTTCCGTTTGCAATAGCATCATCAAATCTTTTTCCATAAAGTGCATCTTCGTCGGAAACCTGATATAAACATTTCACGTGTCTTGTTTCCCTAATTCCAATTTGTGAAGGAAGCCCAACTAAACTTAGTTTTTTATCAGGACTGTATTTACGCATCATATCCATAATTGCTCTAACTTGTCTTCTTCCTTCAATTTCAGCCCTTGTCAGTTCATCTGCATTTGCACAATTCGTATTAAAAACCCTTGTTCCGGCAATCATATCTATTTTCGCGGGAGGTAGCTCAGCACCCCAAACAAAACCTTCAGGAATGCCAAATTCTTTATGATGTTTTCTGAATATAGAAGTGAATTCTTTACTGTCCCAACCTTCGTAATGTGCACATGTAGTTGGAGGCTGTAGTAACTTGGCGGTGTAGGTTTCAAGACCCAAACGTTCACACAAATCACCATCACCGGTAGCATCAATAAAGAAACTTGCCTTAATTATTCCACGACCTGATTTGTTATCTATTATTACTCCTTCAAGCTTATTATCATCGCCTATATAAGGCTCTGAAAAAAGTGTGTGCAAATAGGGTGTGATGTTTGATTCCAAGACCAATTCGTCCAATTCAATTTTTAATTCCTGAGAATTAAATGTGAATCCCCTGCTTGAATTATTTTCAGCCTTAACAACAGCATCCCGCAAGGTTAACCGCTCCATGACTTCAACAGTTAATCCTGCAATAATTTGTTGGTTAAATTCTGTATTCAATAAAGAATGCCAGATATTGACAAAAGCATTTGTTGCAACTCCACCAAAAGCATTTTGTTTTTCAACGATAGCAACTTTTGCACCTAATCGTGAAGCCCTGACAGCAGCAAAAACTCCAGTACAGCTCCCACCAAGAACACAAATATCCACCTCGTCAATCACTGGCAATTTTCTCTTTTCTTTTGAAGTAAATGAAAACATTGGTACTGAACCAATTCCCACACTTCCTGTGACCAAGTTATTTATAAATCCCCGCCTTGATAGATTTTTCATTATCTTTTTATTTACGAATTCGATTTTAAACAGTGAATCTTTTAGATAATTATTGAACCACCTTTTTCTAATTCTTTTCTAACATCTTTAAAATTAACGTCTTTTATTTTTTTATTTTGATTTAAAGCCAAATAAGCAGTTACACCTGCCGCTTCACCCAACTGATTCATATTAACCATAACCCTTATTCCTGAAAATGAAACAGGACTCGCATCAAGCATTCTTCCAGCTGTAATTACGTTATTCGATTGCTCTGGAATTAATGATCTTAACGGAACCTGATAAAAAGTTGGATTAGTCTCTGTTTCCTCCCTCCACCTACCAACAACAGCTTGGTATCCAGGCCTTGAATATCTTTCTGTTCCATCCAGGTACCTGAAAGTTATTCCTGGCTTGTCTTGATGATGCAAATCCAAAACATAACTTCCATTTGCAATTGCATCCTCAAACCTTTCACCATACATAGCCTCTTTATCACTTACCTGATAAAGACATTTCACATGTCGGGTTTCCCTTATTCCGATATAAGAAGGCAAACCAGTTAGTCCTACTTCAAAATTTTTCCCATACTTCCTTATCATATCCAAAAATGCCCTTATCTGACGTCGACCTTCAATCTCTGCTTTTGTCAGATCATCAGCAAATGCACAATTTACGTTATAAACTCTTGTCCCAGATAACATATAGCTATTTGTTCCAGGTAATTGTGCGCCCCAGACAAAACCTTCAGGTATATTAAATTCTTTCCCATGTTCCTTTAATAATGAATTAAATTGTCCGGAATCCCAACCTTCAAAATAAGCGGTAGTTGATGGTGGTTGGATATAATCATGAATATATGTTTTCATTCCCATACGTTCACATAAATCACCATCTCCTGTTGCATCAACAAAATATTTAGCCTTTATGATACCTCTTCCAGATTTATTATCAATAATTACACCTTCAAGTTTTCCATTTGAATCATTATATGGTTCCGAAAACAGTGTATGTAAATATGGAGTTATGCCAGATTCTATTATTAATTCATCCAAATCAATTTTTAGTTCCTGGGTATTTAAGGTAAAGTGACTTCTTTTATCCTCTTGTCCATAACTAACTGCATCTCGTTGAGCCAGCCGTTCAATAACTTCATAGGTTAATCCGGCAATTATTTGTTTATTCTTCTCAGTATTATACAAAGAATGCCAAATATTTACAAGACCATTCGTAGCAACACCGCCAAAAGCATTTTGTTTTTCAACAATTGCCACAGATGCTCCCAATCGGGCAGCTCTTACAGCGGCAAATACACCTGTGCAGCTACCTCCAAGAATACAGATATCAAATTCACCAATAACAGGAATTTGTTTTTTCCCCTTTGAGCTCTTGTTCCCTTTTGAAGAAAAAGATAAAATTGAGAGTGAGCCTATGCCAATAGTGCCATTTACAAGGTTATTAATAAATCGTCTTCTGGATGCTGTTTTCATGATTTTAGTCTTTTATTTTCCATAATTTTTCAACCGGATACTTTAAATATTCTTCAGGATGTGTTTCCCATCTACCAGTTTCTTTTCCTCCTGAGCCAAAAGCATTGGAACGCCATAATCCTTTGGTATAGAAGCCTGTTCCATTCCACTCTAACTCTTGTCCATAAGCCTTTAACATAGAGATTAACTCTTCTCGGTTTATATCCTGTACTGTACTTCCTGAGTGTATCGCCAATGCCGCCGCAATACCTGCAGACTCACCCATCACCATGTAAGTTCCTTCCATACGAATAGATGAGTAAGCAACATGGCTAGCTGACATCATCATCGGTACCAATAAGTTTTGAATCTCGTCTTTCTTTGGTATTATGGCACCATACGGAATTTGATAGGGGCCGGGGGATATTAGCTCAAAAACGTCTCCTTCCTGTACAAGTATATCGTCAATTACAGCTAATCGTGGCGGATAAATATCCACTTTATAATAGCCCATTCCTATTGGTGTAGGTACATCGGTTTGCAATTGAATATCCTGTTGGGTCATTACATATTCACCAATCATTCGCCTGCCTCCTCGCATGTATAAAAAAGGCCAGCCGCTGGTTTCTTCGCGATAACCAGACAACAACCGTACATCTTGACCCGAAAAATCCGTTAGTGTCTTTACGTGATCAACAAAACCCTGCCAAATTCTTGATCGTGTTTCCCAGTTTCCATCCGGATAATCGGTCTGCATCCCTGGTATAGCACCAGTCATTAATTCATTACGGTTGAAGTTAGAATGCGGCCAGGTGGTAGTAAAACCAGCTTCCTCATATCTTCTGAGCAGTTCATATACATCTTTATCTTTCTTTTCTGGGAGACCAATAGGAATTCCAGGGTATTGTTCCGTGGGATTGACCTCCCATGCCATTTTAAAGTTCCAACTCATAAAAAAACGGCTAGAATCTCCTTCTTCACCAATGGGATCAGGAAAAATTGGAGAAAGCAACCCGCTATTTGGATCACCTTTTACTTTGTAAGGGTCAACACCAGGGAATTTACGACTGACTATCACACCCGCCAAAGATTCACCATAATCTTCTCGTGATTCCCTGCTGACTCTATAAGAAACACCTGAATATGCCATCAGATCGCCTTCATAACTGGCATCAATAAACATTTTGGCCTTCACATTAGTTAGATTATCAGATGCCCGTTGTGGGGCAGGAACTCCATTTTCATCAGCAGGCGCATATTCAAAAATGGCATCTGTAATAATATCATTTATAACATTGACCGATGCCAGCCTATGATTGGTAATCACCGTGATTAGATCAGCATACTCATCTAAGTACTCCTGTAACATTGCAACATTATCCTCCCCCGCACCTTGATAATGACGCAAGGTAGGAGCATGGACACCAACATGAAGAGCAACATCTTTATCATAAAAATCTCGGGTTAACCCACCCAGATGCTGTGGATCGGGCACATCTTGCTGCATCCTGAATCCTGAGGCAAGCAAACCCCCAATTGTGTGTGTTGGTTCAATAATTATTACAGAATTTCCTTCTCTGGCTGCTGCTGTAGCTGCTAATACTCCTGAAGCGCTTGCTGCATAAACACAAACATCAGCCTCAATACTTTTTTTTATTATACCACCATTATATTCTTTTTCTGATTTGGATGCATGATTTGGAATACATGCTATAAAAAAGAATGGTAGAAAAAAAACAATAAACAGATTTCTCATATTGATATTCATTATAAAATATTTCATTCTTAAAAACTCAATTCCAATAGAGACGTTGACCAATCTCTTTTAATTTTTCTACATAACGTTTAATATTAATATCCTGAACCGATACGTTTTCTTCCAATGCATGAATAGCAGCAATTCCAGCGGATTCTCCAACTATCATAAATGTTGGCTCCATTCTGGCAGAAGCGTAACCTAAGTGAGAAGATGAAAATAAAACAGGAACTAATAAATTGGTGCATTCATATTTTTGAGGAACAATTGCCCGATAAGGTATGGGATAAGGTACATTAGTGGGACCAATTGCACCTCCTACAAACATATTTCCTTCAATTGCTACAAATAATGAATCATTTCGCTCAAACCATATTCGTCTTGAAGGATATGTATCTATTCCATATTGTGCCAAACCAATTGGGTCATCAATTTGTGTTCGGTTATAAACGTCGTGTTCAGTTATTGTATAGAGCCCCAACAAACGGCGACTCACACGGATATATAACTGATGAGGCCATCCATTCGTTTCAGCGTGATGATATATGTCGAGTCCTAAACTTGCCGTTTTATCACGAAAATCTTTTGGAACTCTTTTATCGGTGGATAAAAAATGATGTAATCCACGGAAATAGTTTTGATAGGTTTTCCAAATTCGGGCTTTTGTTCCATAATCACCTCCGGCATATAAGTGATTGATTCCTAAAGGAGCCATTGTTATCAACGATCGTCTTTGATAATTATATTCTCCTGCATTTAACCAACCAGGGAAAATCCAACTTAGTCTCTGCAACAACTCATTATTATCTTTAGAGGTATTTTTAATGTATTCAACATAGCGTCCAACCAATTCAAAATCATTGGCAGAATAATTATCTGGTGGTGCAATTGGTACACGCCTTTCAGGATCAGAAGTAACATAAAACCTGAAATTATAAGCCTGAGTGTAATGATCACCTGCACCCTGTTGTTTTCCATGATCATTCTCGACCAAAGGCAATAATCCACTTTGAGGATCGTCTGAAAGAATAAATGGACTAATTGGAGTAATATTATCCAAAGGCCTTACACCAGCCAATTCTTCATTAAACTCTAAAACTGATTCCCGGCCAATCTGATTCGAAACACCAGACCTGGCCATGAGCTCGCCATCATAACTTGCATCAATAAAAATTTTTGATTTTATTCTTAGATTATCATGAACCTTTGCTTCGCCTACCGGACTACCAAACTCATCGAAAGGTGCTAAATCAAAAATAACTTCTTTAATTTTTTGCTTTTCCTTGGCAGTGTGATTAACTCTGTGATCATAAATTACCTCAACATCATATTCATTCAATAGGTTTAAAAAATCTTCCCTAACATACCTGGGACTAATTGATTCTCTGCTTAGTTGACGAACTTTTTCAAGGGAAATTTCTCCTTCATTTGTTCTAACCCCTAATTTTAACATTAGTTCACGAGTAGTTCCTCCAATTGCGTCATAATTTGGCATATCCTGAACAGGTTTTAATCCTGCCCCTAATATTCCTCCTACCCATCTGCTTTGCTCGACAATTATTGCGTCATAACCAGCCTTTTTTACTGTTATAGCTGCCATTATACCTGATGGAGTGGCTCCATATATTAAAACATCTGTTTGGCGAGAGCTTTGATTAGGATTAATATTTTGATCACAACCAAAAATGGTAACAACCAATAAAAACATTGCTATTATGGTTTTTGCTATTTTCATTTCCAAAGTATTTTAATTGATTTTTTTTGATATTCTTCAGGGTGGGTTTCCCATCTGCCTCGATGCACTTTATCATCGCTTGGATTACTAAATATATTATAACGCCATTTTCTGTACCCTTTGCCATCCCATTCCAGTATTTGACCATAATCAATCATTGATTTCATCAATTTAGAACGGTTGATATCCTGTACTGCACAGTTTTCTTTTATAGCCTGAGATGCAGCTATTCCTGCCGATTCCCCCATAACCATATAGGTGGCTTCCATTCGGATAGACGAATACGCGATATGACTTGCTGACATGCACAATGGAACTAAGAGGTTTTCACAATCCTCTTTTTTAGGGATAAGTGCACCATAAGGAATTTGGTAAGGTCCGGGGGATACATTAACCCACAAGTTTCCTTCATGAGCCAGTGTTCCGTCATCCAAAACAACAAGCCGGTTAGGATAGACATCAACTTGATAATACCCCAAACCGATAGGAGTTGGAGGTTCAGTTTGTAACTGAAGGTCATGCTGTGTCATAATATATTCCCCAACCATGCGACGGCCACCTCTAATGTAAAGAAAAGGCCATCCGTTGGTATCCTCGTTAATTCCAGATAACAACCTGACTTCTTTGTCTGTAAAATCAGTCGTTGCCCTGTTATGATCAATCATCTCTCTCCAGACTTTTGACCTTGCAGGCCAATCACCATCAGGATAATCAAGGTGTCCACCAGGTAAAGCCCCGGTCATTAATTCACTTCTGTTATAGTTTTCATATGGCCAGGTTATTTTATAACCGGCATCAACATACCTCTGAAATAATTCATACAAGTCTTCATTTTTCTTTTCAGGTTGAGTTACCAGTATCCCAGGATATTCTTCTGTTGGATCTGTTTCCCATGCCAGCTTAAAGGAATATCCCATAAAAAATCTGCTACCCGCGCCAATTTCGCCTAAAGGATCAGGTGTAATACAATCGAGCAAACCACTTTGGGGATTTCCTTTTTCTTTGTATGGATCAACACCGGGAAATCGGGTTCCAACAACTGTACCGGCAAGCGACTCATTATATTCATTAAGTGATTCTTTACCAACCCTGTATGGCACATTTGAAAAAGCCATTAAGTCTCCTTCATAACTGGCATCAATAAAAATTTTCGACTTAACTGAAATTAATTTATCCGTTAGGCGATACGGAACTGGCACACCATCCTTTCCGGGGGGGGCATATTCAAAAATGGCTTCTTTAATAATTTTATCAAAAACTTCAACTTCAGCCAATCTGTGATTTAAAATGACTTGTATTAAATCATTATACTGACTTATCATCTTATTTAATGAAGCTATATTATGTATTCCAGCTCCCTGTTTATGTCTTAATTTTGGATAATTAATATCGCTTTGATAAAATTCTCCTGTTAGACCACCAAGGTGATCTGCGTAAGGAACATCTTGTTGCATTCGAAAACCTGAACCAAGTAAACCACCAATTTTTGATGCAGGTTCAATTATAATTACTGATAGGCCTTCACGGGCAGCTGCTGTTGCAGCAGCAATACCCGGCCCGCTTGCTCCATAAACACAAATATCTGAACTGAGTTGTTTTGATATTGTTACATTCGCATTATTTTCGGCTATGCTTGATAATCCAATTATTATTGGGATTAAAAGCAAAGTGCTTTTCAATTTGGATATAAACATGTGAATAATTATTAAACTCATTTTGAAATCGTTACGTAATTTCTATTCTCAAAAAAATTTTGAATAGATAAAAAATGTCAACCTTTTGTTTATGAGTTGAAGTTGTAAAAGAAAGAAGGGATATTTAAAGGAAATAAAATTATCCCTTCTTAGTTACCTATTTAAAATAAAATCTAAATTTTAATATCCCGGATTTTGAGTAAGATTAGAATTAATATCTATTTCACGTTGAGGAATTGGCCATAAATAATCTACATTTTCCCGAAAAAATAATTCCTTTACAAAATAATAACCCTCATCATCCACTTCAAATTTGGTATAGTTTTCCGGATCAGTAGTTAATTTCATACCATACATTTTAGCTCTTAAAACGATATGAGCTATTCGCCATCTGAATAAATCAAATAAGCGGAAACCCTCATAAGCTAGTTCCACGCCTCTCTCTCGTCTTAAAATTACAGTTAATTTCTGCGGATCAGTTTCTGTTACAGGAGGCATACCAACAGATTCTCTTCCCCGGACTTTATTTATTGTTTGGTCCAATAAACCTTGATTAATGCTATGCCCTGCCTCAATTTTTGATTCAAGATAACTTAAAAGAATTTCTGCAAATCTAATCATCTTGAAATCAGCTCCATAATTTGTAACATCACCGGAAAAGTCTTCATCTGCATACTTTTTCAACGCATATCCGCTCCAATCTCGCCGAAGTAATTGGCTTGGATATTTAGTTGGTGAAGAATCTGGATGAGCTACAAAAACAGAGCCTTTCCAAACGGTAAATTCAGGTATAAAAATAGTTTCATAAAGCCGTGGGTCTCTGTTTAAATAAGGTTCATCAGGATTATACAAAGGAGATTCTTTTATTGGTAATCCGTCGATGCATTCGTACGTGTAGATAAAATTCTGATAAGGATTGTAGTGTCCCCATCCACCAAATTGAAAAGGCAAACTCCATCTCTGGGCCACAGGATATTCGTCACGCATATGTTTAATGCTTAATATTATTTCACTACTTCCATCACCCTTTTCTTCAAAAATTGCTTTATAATCCGGATGAAGTTCATATTGGTTCATGTTAATTATCCTTTCGTAAGTAGTGACCGCCTCAGTCCACATTTTTTCTGACATTTGCAATCTTCCCAAAATTGCCAATGCGGCAGCACTTGTTATTCTACCATGCTCTGATGCAGGTCTTGTGACAGGCAAAATATTTGCAATTTCAGAAAGTTCATTTAAAACAAAACTTACTACTTCTGCCTTTGTATTACGCGAAACATTATTTGCTTCGCTAATTGTTTGAGGTTCTGTAACCAAAGGAACACCTCCCCATAATTGAGACATCCAGAAATAGTAAAAAGCACGAATGAACCTTACCTCTCCTTTTATTTGCTCCTTTTTAGATTCGTTCATATTGACTTTTTCAATATTTGCTAAAAAAAGATTACATCTCGCTATCTGCCTGTAACTCGTTTGCCAGTAGGTTTGTATTATACCATATGATGAAGTTAAACTTCCATTGTTGATTTGCGTAATTTGCATATCTTTTTCATAGCCGTAATCTGTGGTCAAGTCTAACCTAACATGGGAGTTTGTACTGTAAAAATTAAATGTACTTTGACCATCTCCTCCGAAATCATAAACAGCTGTCAAGGCACGAATTGCATCACTTTCAGTTTGCCAAAATGAATCTTCAGATAATTGGTCAGGAGGATATTTTTCCAGTAAACTCTCACAACTTATCAACATGAAGAATGTTAATAGAATTAGTAAACTATTCTTCATTTTTTTAAAATTATAATATGCTTTCATATTCAAATACTTTAATTTTTTTTTTAAAATGTTGCATTTATTCCAAAAAGAAATGTTACTGTTGGTGGATAATTTGAACCACTTTCAGCATCCCATCCTGGATAAAAAGAATCAAATGTTAACAAGTTTACCGCACTGCCATAAATTCGAACAGGAAAATTGGGTAAACTATAACCAAGTTGAAGATTACTTAATTTTATAAACGATGCACTACGAATCCAAAAATCTGATGTCCAGAAATCAACATTCCCTGCATTAAGTACTTTAGCTTTGGGATATATGGCATTTGGATCTGGATTTTCAGGTGTCCATCTGTTTTCATATATCCATCTTTGTACATTACTTCCCAAATATAATGCTCGTCCATGATAGCCCGACAAAATCCGGTCATGTCCACCAAGACCTCTCCACGTCATAGAAAAATCAAAGTTTTTATATCTGGCATTGAAATTTGCACCAAAGGAAAATCGCGGAAATGTACTGCCCAAAACCTCTCTATCGAACTCTGGATCAACTACTCCATCGGGAACTCCATCCGGACCACTTATATCCCGGAAACGATATTCTCCCGGCGTGGCATTATAAGGTTGGTCCGGATAATTATTAATATCAGCCTGATCTATAAAGAGTCCATCAACTCTATAGCCATAGATTGCCTGCAAAGGTTGACCAATAAACAAGCCTGCACCAATATCTTGTTCAACATTTGCAATTTCCAAAACTTTATTATTAACGACAGAGAAATTTACTCCAATATTATACGAAAAGTCATTGATATAATTCAAATGTCGTAAATTAAAGTCCCAACCTTTATTATTTACAATTCCAGCATTTGTTTCAGCGGAAGGTAATCCAAGAATATAAGAAGATGTAACATTATATAAAATTCCCGTTGTCTTTTTTGTGAAATATTCTGCTTCCAACTGAATTTTACTCTCAAACAAATCAACATCTACTCCAATATTGGAAACTCTTGTTGTTTCCCATGTTATTTCTTTATTGGCTACAACTGTTGCAGCAGCTCCAGGGTAAATTGTAGGAGAAACCCCAAAAGGATACTTAAAACCTAATCCGAAAGTCTGTTGATAAGGATAAGTACCAACTTGCTGATTTCCCAGTTCTCCAATAGATCCACGAAGTTTTAAAAATTTAATCCATGTTAATCCATCGTTATTTTGAAAAAAGTTTTCTCTGGATATTATCCAACCAGCGGATGCAGAAGGGAAAACACCATACCTGTTTTCTTTTGGAAATCGTGAAGATCCATCATACCGAATGTTGCCTTCAAATAAATATTTTTCAGCAATTTGGTAATTTATCCTACCAAACAATGATTGCAAAGCCCATTCGCTGGATGAGCCATTACTTCTCATGCCTGCTGTACCACCAGCATTTATTTCATGCAATGTATTACTTGGAAATCTTTCACGATACCCTTGCATAAATTGATATTTGTAATCTTCTAAAGAATAGCCTCCTAATAAATTTAATTTGTGTATTCCAAAAGTCAAGTCATAATTTAAATATCCTTGCAAGGTTAATAATGAATTATTCGAATCGGTAATTGTAAGTTTTTGTGGACCTGAAGTGAAGAATGGATCTACAATTAATTCTGATTCAAATAACCTGTTTTCGGAAGTATTATACCTGTAACCAAATACACCATTGAACGTTAATGATTTTAGCAACTTGTATTCTAATCCAAAATTTGTTGTTAGATGATTACCTCTCAACCTTAAAAATGATTCACTATCCATCCATCCAGCAGTTGTAAAACCTGCAAGATTCCCATAAGAACCATCAGATTTAATTGCAGGAATTATATTGGGAATTTTAATTCCGTATGTAATTATCTCATTCAAATTATTTTGTCCATCACCACCAGGAGAAGCTGGTTCATTCCTTGTGTCTTTTTCACCTGAGATATTTGCTGTGAAATTTAATTTTTCACTCAGGCGACTATTTAAATTTAATCGAAAATTATACCTGTCATAATTCGTTTTTTCGACTAATCCATCCTGGTAGAGGTATCCAAAAGAAAATCTGTATTGATGCTCTGATGTTCCACCAATCATACTTATGTTATGATTTGTTTGAAAGCCACTTCCACTACTCAATAGGTCTAAATAGTGATTTGAGTTTCCAAAGTCAGGATCTTCACCCGACTTATATTTCTGTATTGCTTCTTCACTATGAGGTGGTGTTCTACCTTCATTTCGTGCTGCTTCATTTTCGAATTCTGCATATTGCCATGATGGAACTATATCTACTAATGTTGAAGCTTTTTGAAAACCAACGTTGCTGTCAAAATTAATTTCTAAACGCCCGGCTTGTCCTTTTTTTGTTTCAACCAGAATTACGCCATTAGCTGCCCTAGCTCCATATATTGCAGCAGATGCAGCATCTTTTAACACTGAAATACTTTCGATATCTGTTGGATTGACATCATCTATACTTCCTTCCAACCCATCAATTATTACCAACGGAGAATTCCCCGCAGAACTGAAAGTGCCTAACCCTCGAATCCTTATGCTTGTGGCATCTCTACCCGGTTGACCACTTCCCTGCTGAATGGAAACTCCTCCCACTAAACCAGCTAACAATTGCGATGTCTGGGTAACATTTCTTCTTTCAAGAACTTCACTTCTAACACTGGAAACAGAACCAGTAAGATTTGTTTTTATTTGTTTTCCAAAACCTACAGCCACAACTTCTTCAATACCAATAGTCTCTTCCTCCATCACCACCGTAAAAGTTGTCCTTCCTTCGATGGGTAGTTCCTGGGTCCGCATTCCTACAAAGGAAAACTGTAAGATTTCGGCATCGTTGGGAATGGCTAAGGAAAAATTACCATCCGAATTGGTTACGGTGCCGGTAGTAGTTCCTTTTACTACAACAGTTACTCCAGGCAACGGAAGACCGCGTTGATCAGTGACCACACCTGTAACGGTTCGTTGCTGCTGGGACGGTTGCTCCGGAATTCTTAATCTCTCCGCTTTGTGAATCACAATCTGCCGGTCATACACATCCCAACCCACATTCTGGCCTTTGAATCCGGCATCGAGAACCTGCTGAATGGTGGCATTCTCCAGTTCTACGGTTACCTTTTTCTTCAGGTCCAGATCTTCGTTTTTGTAGAGGAACACAAATTCGCTGTTGTCCTCCACGTACTTCATCAGTTCAGTTACGGTCCCGTTCTTTAGTTTAATGTTCAGACGGGTGTTTTGCGAATAGCTGCTGGCGCTCGCCGTAAGGAGGAAGCCAACCATAAGAAATAATGTTAATCGCATAATTCGCCCCCATTTTTTTTTGGTTTCCCTGTCGGGGAAACCGGTTAAACAAATAATTTTCATAATTTTGTAACGTTTAGAATGAATACTAATAATATTTGGTATTTATTTAGTTAAACCCGGCGGGTGTGCCACCACCTTCCGGGTTTTTTGATTCTATTTAATTACATAGAGTTTTTCGTTAATTTCTAAAATTTGTAATCCGGTTAAACGTTCCAGGTACTGGAATACTTCACTGCGTTCCTGTGCCACATCCAGTTTCCCTGAAACCTGGATACCGCCCTTGAACGGGTCGTCGAACTGAAACTGAATGTTGTAAAACCGTTCCAGTTTTTTGGTAATGCGGTTAAAGTCGGTATTGCTGAAGTGAAACAACCCCCGGGTCCACAGGGTATATTCTTCCACATCCACGTATTGTGTGCGTGTTTCCTGCGTTTTTTTATTAAAGTAAGCCAGTTCACCCGGTTTCAGTAAAACGCCTTTTTCCCGTTTGCCGGCGGAAGTGCTTTTTATTTCCACGCTGCCCTCGGCCAGTACCGTCAGCACGGCAAAGTCTTCCGGATAGGCTGTTACATTAAACCGGGTACCCAGTACTTCCAGCAGCATATCGGCCGTTTTAACCACAAAGGGTTGTTTATTATTTTCCTGCACATCGAAAAACGCTTCTCCCGACAGAAACACCTCGCGGGTTTTGTCCACAAACCGGGAGGGATAGAATAAACGGCTGCCGGCATTAAGCCATACCCGGGTGCCGTCGGCCATTGTAATGTCGGTACGGCTGCCGTAGGGAATAACCACCGTGTTCATTTCGGGTACGGCACTGCCCGCATCGCCTTTAATGCTTTGTTCGTTATTGAGCAGAATATTGCCGTCGGCGGAATATTCCAGCCGCGATTCGCCCGGGTTGAGGGCAATTTGTTCACGGTCGCCCAGAATAAGCAGAGGCTCCTGCACCTGGGCAGGCAGCGTCGCATTTTCAATTACAAACTGCGGCTGCTGCCTGCTTTCCATGTACAGGTAAACTAAACTACCACCTATAAACAAAAAGATAAATGAAATGGCGGCATAACGCATGGCTGTTCGCATAAAACGGGTACGACTGCGTTTACGGTCGGTGCGTTCCAACATGCGCACAATACGTTTGGCCAAAGCCCTTTTCTCTGTTTCAGTAAGCTTTTTTTCCTCGTATTTGAGATGTATTTCAATCTGTGTTTTTAATTCAATGATTTTTTCAGCGTGTTCCGGATTGTTTTCCAGGTAATGGTTCCAGTAGGCATTAATTTCAGGGGACGGGTGAAATATCCATTTGAAAAACAGCGGGTTTTCAATTATGCGGTCGTAAATGTTCATACGGTTTACTCTGTTTTAATTTTACCGGTTTTTTCCGGTTTCTGCACATAAGAGGAAGAAGGGACGGAAAAGGGGACAAAAATACTGTATGTTGTAGAGCATGTTTTTTTTGAGGATGGTTTGAGATGGTTTGAGGTTGTTCGATAATGGTTCGAAATGGTTTGAAATGGTTTGAAGTGGTTTGAGATGGTTCGACAGTAGTTTGATTTCGTTCGAGATGGTTTGATGTTGTTCGAGGTTGTTTGAAATCGTTCACAAAAAACAACGTCAAACTCTCAAACCTTCAAACAACGTCAAACCCTCAAACCTTCAAACAACGTCAAACCCTCAAACCTTCAAACTCTCGAACTCTCAAACTCTTCAAATTTTCTACTTGTATTTATTTCCTTTCAATTCGCTTTTTTTCAAATAGGTAATGAAATTTTTGATTTTTACACCTTCCTCTGACAGTTTTTTGTAAATTTTTTTGAATTCAACTTCAGAAATGTATTGCCTGTCGAATGCCCGTATTAATTGCGACCGACACTCTCCACATGAACCTTTGGAAATGAAAAGAAACTGACCGAATTCTTTATTGCCTTCCCGCTCGAATCCTTCGGCTATATTATCCATTATTGAACCCGAGGAATCATTTATTTGCCTTACCAAACCAAAATCCTTGCGAAATTCCGGATAGTTTATTATCTGGTAAATATCTTTACATATCTCTCTTGCAAGTTTCCAAATTTCCAAATCTTCGAAGTTATTTATAGTTGCCATAATTTATAATTTTAGTCACAATTTCAATCGAATAGAAAAGTATATATTGGTTCGACAATAGTTTGATTTCGTTCGATATGGTTCGAAAGTAATTCGATATGGTTTGAAATGATTCGACAGTAGTTCGATTTCGTTCGAAATGGTTTGATGTTGTTCGAGGTTGTTTGAAATCGTTCACAAAAAACAACTTCAAACCCTCAAACCTTCAAACAACGTCGAACTCTCAAACTCTCAAACTCTCGAACTCTCATACCTTCAAACTCTCAAACCTTCAAACTCTCAAACCTTCAAACTCCTTAAACTTTCAAACTCTTCAAACTCTTCAAACTTTCAAACTCCTCGAACCATATCAAACAACGTTAAACTCTTATTGCTTAAAACAAACCAAAAACAAATTCAGAAAATCCTCTCCCAGTTTTCCTCGGAGAAGCTTTAAAATGCGTTGCACCTGTTTTTTTACGGTATCGGATTTGCAGTTGATTAACTCCCCAATTTCGGTGTAGGTTAAACCGCTGTTGAACTTCAGAAATAGCAGTTCCCGTTTTTTGGAGTCGAGGTTCTGCAATTCATTCTTGAGCAATCCTGTGTGTTCTTCCAAATCATCCAACTCAGCTTCCTCGATCGGAAATTTAAGGTCGAACTGTGCCACAAAATCATCGTAATGAGAAAAACGGAATTTTTCGCTAAGCTTTTTTACAATATTGTGCCTCAAAGATTTATACAGATAAAACTCCAGTGATTCGGGCTTTTTCAGCCTGCTGCTGTACTTGTAAATATCGAGAAAAACATCCTGAATGGCATCTTCTACCAGTGCATGATGGGGGGTTATTTTCATTCCATAGACAAACAATGCATCCACATACTCGTTGTAAATGGTTTCAAAAGCCCGGCGGTCGCCCGCTCTGAACTTATCCCAGATTACCTTCCAATATTCATTCTCGTCTGCTCGATACACTTTTACCGGTTTGTTAGATTATGTAGATGAATGGCGAAGGTAAGAAATAAAAGAGAATTACGAGTCGGAAAAGAGCGATTCAACAAACTCGCGCCGCCGGAAAATCTGCAGGTGTTCCATTTTTTCGCCAATCCCGATGTACTTCACCGGAATTTTAAACTGGTCGGAAATACCGATAACTACTCCCCCTTTGGCGGTTCCGTCGAGTTTGGTGAGGGCCAGCGCCGTAACTTCCGTAGCTTTGGTGAATTGTTTGGCCTGCTCGAAGGCATTTTGCCCTGTGGAGCCGTCGAGAATAAGCAGCACCTCGTGGGGCGCTCCCGGCACAATGCGCGACATCACCTTTTTGATTTTCGACAGCTCGTTCATCAGGTTTACCTTGTTGTGCAGGCGTCCGGCCGTATCGATGATTACCACATCGGCATGGTTGGTTTTGGCCGAGGAAAGGGCATCGTAGGCCACCGAAGCCGGGTCGGAACCCATTTTTTGTTTTACAATGGGAACGTCCACACGTTTAGCCCATATTTCGAGCTGCTCGATGGCTGCCGCCCGGAAGGTATCGGCAGCGCCCAGATAAACCTTTTTGCCGGCCTCTTTAAACTGATAGGCCAGCTTGCCAATGGTGGTGGTTTTGCCAACACCGTTCACGCCAACCACCATAATTACATAAGGCTTTTCTCCTTCGGGAAGTTCAAAATCAGATACATCCTCTGTGTTGTTTTCCTCGAGCAGAGATGAAATTTCGTCTTTGAGAATAGTGTTTAACTCTTCTGTCCCCATGTATTTATCGCGGGCCACACGGGCTTCAATGCGTTCAATAATTTTCAACGTGGTTTCAACCCCAACGTCCGAAGTAATCAACACCTCTTCCAGGTTGTCGAGTACCTCATCGTCAACCTTCGATTTTCCGGCAACGGCACGCCCCAGCTTTTTGAAAACACTTTCTTTGGTTTTCGACAGACCTTTGTCGAGATTCTCCTTTTTACTTCTCGTAAAACTTCCGAATATTCCCATTGAGTTACATTTTTTGTGGCCGGTAAAAATAGTAATATTTTACCTCATAAAAATTTCACAGTTCACAAGTAAGCCATTTTGAAAAAATTGCAGCTCATTTTCATGTGTTTTTGCCATCTTTACATTTCAGAAATAAATCAAAAAAAGACAGATCATGATCCGCTTAGTATTATTTATGTTCCTTTCAATTTTCATTTTCAATCAGACTGGTTTTTCACAAGAAGCCGCGCGTGCTGTATTTTTTGCCAACCGGGGAGGCGACCGGCAGTGGCTCACTTACCAGGACAATCACCGCGCTTTATACCGGATAATTACGGATGAAGCATTCAAATTACTCGATGAGCGGGCAGAAAAAGTTTCAAAATATCAATCTGCCGAAGAGTGGAAATCCCATCAAATTAGTGTCAAAACAGCCTTGTATAGTTCATTATCGAAATTTGAAAAAACACCGCTGAACGCCAGCACTACCGGAATTTTGGAACGGGAAACATTTACAGTTGAAAAAGTATTATTCGAATCGCATCCCGGATTCTATGTTACTGCCGGGCTGTTTCTGCCCAAAAAGCGGCAAAATCCCGCACCGGCTGTAATTTATGCCTGCGGCCACACCGAGTTGGGTTTCCGCAGCGAAACCTATCAGCATGTGATTCTGAACCTGGTTGAAAAGGGTTTCATCGTTCTGGCATTCGATCCGTTGGGGCAAGGCGAACGGTTGCAATATCCCGATGCCGAAACCGGAAAATCGAAGGTGGGCGGTTCCACCAAAGAACACTCCTTTGCAGGGATTCAAACGTTGCTAACCGGCACTTCTCTAACTGATTATTTTATCTGGGATGGCATTCGCGTGCTCGATTACCTGGAAACCCGCCCCGAAGTGGACATGAACCGCATTGGAATGACCGGCCGTTCGGGTGGAGGAACGCAAACTGCCCAGATTGCCGCCTGCGACGAGCGCATTTACGCTGCTGCTCCCGAATGTTACATTACCAGTTTTAAACGGTTGCTGCAATCCATTGGCCCGCAGGATGCCGAACAAAATCCGTACAACGCAATTTCCAAAGGTTTCGACCATGCCGATTATCTGCACATCAGGGCGCCAAAACCTGCTCTGATGATTACCACTACACACGATTTTTTCAGCATCCAGGGAGCGCGCGAAACCTTTGCTGAAGTGCAAAAATCGTATGCCGCCTTTGGGAAGCCTGAGAACGTTCAACTGGTAGAAGACCTGGGCGTTCACGAATCGACCAGAAACAACCGCGAAGCATTGTACGCCTTTTTTCAGAAACACCTTGAACTGCCCGGCGACCCAACAGACAGGGAAACAACACCTTTTTCAGTGGAAGAACTCCGGGTAACCCCAACCGGGCAGGTGGGCACTTCGTTTGAATGCGAAACGGTTTTCAGCCTAAACCGGAAATATTTTCCGGGGAAAAAGGTTCCTGAAAACGACTTGCCCCAAAAAGTTGCCCAAACTGCCGGAATTGATTTTCAGAGAAAACTGACCGCAGCAGTTTACACCGGGAAATTCAGTGCAAACGGATTTACGGTGGAAAAATACTTCCTTGAAAGCAGTTGGAACGATTATGCCATGCCGGTTTACGTAATGAAATCAGAAAGCGGAAATTCAGGAAATCCGATCATGTGGTTTCACCCCGAAGGAAAGGCAAAAATTTTGGAAGAGCCGCTTTTAACTGAAATTCTGGCCGCCGGACATATGGTTGTTTCTGCTGATTTGCCCGGAACCGGAGAACTGCACGACCCGAAATTTACCGGCGACGGTGTTATCCAGGGAGTCCCGTTCAATTATACATTCGGTGCAAACCTGGCCGGGAAAAGCATTCCGGGTATTCAGGCCGAAGCCATTGATTTGCTTTTGCAGTTTACCGAAAAGAAATTTCCGGGAAAACCTGTGGAAGCGGTTGTTGAGGGAAATGCAACGCCGGCTGTTTTGCATTATGCGTTACTGAAAAACCCGTTCAGCAAAATTACATTTCGCGATTTCCCCGGGCCGTTAAAGGAACTGGTAAAAGATAAATACTATGATCCAGCCCGGGCTTTTAATGCCGTGCCAGGTAGTTTAAACTGGTACGATTTGCCTGATTTAAACGAATACTTAAACACTTCCGGTACTGAAATAATTATCGAATAAGTCAAAAAAAAATTATGAGTTTAAAAATGAAACCAGAACATAAAAAATATATCCGTTTGGTTACCGGATTAATTCTGTTGATCCTGGGCTCCTTGTTTATGTTTATTCCCTTTATTCCGCTGGGTTATATTTTTCTGGTTGCCAGTTTGTTTTTACTGGCATCTTATATTCCGCCATTAAACAGAGTAATTGAAAAACTCCGTACAAAAGATGAAAAAGACAGGCTTGGTAAAGTGGAGAAAAAAATAGTTGAAGGCGAAAAATTCATTGATGAAAAACTTGTAGATAAGGAGGATGTGGGAGGTAGCATATAGATACTTTTTAAAAAATGCACATACAGATTACCCCAGAATATCAAAAACGCAATTCCCTTTCTTTTAACGAATTGTAGCCCAGCTCGTACAACTCCTGTGCATGGCTTAAACTGAGGATGTCGTATGTATCGATTCCTTCTGGCTCTATGTAAACTGAAGAATATTTCCTGACCTCGTTCATGTTGGCATTTACACTCATATAAAATGTGCGGGTGGCAATCTGAATGAGGTTGTTGAATTTCTCACGGGGATTCAGTGGACTGATATTCACTGCCACTATGTTTTCGCAGTCGTTTTTAATGGGTTCAACCGGAATATTGTCCACCAGGCCGCCATCCACATACTTTTGGCCATCCAGTTTAACCGGCGAAAACAACACCGGAATAGAGGAGGATGCCAGAATGGTTTTGTCCAGCGGACCGCTGTTTTTGTATTCCACTTTTCCGGTATTCAGGTTCGAAACCGAAATAAAAAACGGCATGGGCAAATCCTCTATGTTTTTGTATGGAATTTCTTTTTGAATGACCTCCTGCAGGCCGTTCAGTTTCAGCATACCATCTACCGGAATGTGCAGATTGGTGTATCTAAAAAACCAGCCCTGATTGAAAATTTTCAGAATTTCTTCGGGCGTTTTTCCGCCGGCAATAAAAGCGCCTACAATGGCGCCCACACTGGTTCCCGAAATAACATCAGGCCGTATTCCTTTTTCATAGAGGGCGGCAATTACTCCGAGGTGAGCAAATCCGCGGGTTCCTCCGCCGCTTAATACCAAACCGGTTTTATATTTTTTCATTAAAAGTTATTCTTCTGAAAAAAGTTATGATGCGTTCTTAATTTTTCGAAGTTCAATCAGCTCCTTGTTCATTTCGTATTGTTTTTGCAAACGAACCCAAAATTCGGCAGGAATGTGTAAAACCTTTTCCAGCGAAAGGGCAAACGGGATAGTTATACTACGTTCACCCTTAAGAAAAAGGCTGATAAAGGATTTATTAAAACCCGATGCTTTTACAAGGTCAACCTGTTTCACATCCCTTGCTTCCATTTCATCTTTTACAATTTCTGCAGGATGAAAAATATCTCCGGGCACCATGTCATTCGCATATAAATTTTTCATTTCCCGTAATGTTTTGAAATTTCAGTAATTAAAATAATCTCACATATTATTTGTTCCTCTTTTTCCTCCTCCAAAATAAAAATCAATCTGTACTGTTTATTAAGTCTAATAGAATAATACCCTTCTCTATCTCCCTTTAATTCTTCAAGATTCAAACTTTTAAATAAGGCAAGTTCATTTAGTAAATCAATACTTATTAAAATCTGTACCTTTTTCTTGAATTGTTTAATTATATCCTTTTGAAAAGGCAATTTCCCCCTAATTTCAGCTAAAGGTGTTAAATAAAAATATTCTAATTCGCCAGATTTAAATTTTATTTTCACGTTGTAAAAATACAAAAAGTTTACAAAACTGAAAACTTTCACTTACGAAATAAAGGTTTGGAAAGCTAAAATTAAAACCAATACTGCACCCCTTTTCTGGCGTTAAGGATAATGCAAAAAATAATCATATCTGAAACAAATTAGAATTATATTTGCATAAAAGGCAAAATTTAGAAATGCCAGGTTTATTTTAGAACTTGTTCAGAACCCATAAAAACCAAAAAAATGAAAAATATTCTTTCCTTTCCAATTCTGTTTTTATTCAGCCTCCTTTTGGGTTGCCAATCAAACAAAGAGCCGGTAACACCTGATTCCGGATTTGGAAAATATGTGCAGGCCTACACCAGTGGAACGGTCTCAACAGAGGCGGTTATTTCTGTTTACCTGGCACAACCTGTAACAAAAACAAATGCTACCACTGAAAACCTGTTCCGGTTTTCGCCTGAAATAAAAGGAGAGGCAATTTTAGTTGGCGATCGAATTGCTGAATTCAGACCTTCGGAGCCATTTAAACAGGGAACTACTTACAAAACAGATTTTCAACTGGGAAACCTGATGGATGTCGAAACCGGTTACGAAAAGATGTTTTTTCAGTTTTCCACCATCGAACAGTCGTTTTCGGTTTCGTTCGACGGGTTAAAAAATTACGAGGCGGGTCCTTTCGATAAAATGCAGTTTTCAGGGTACCTGTCAACAGCAGATGCAGCATTGCCTGCCAACATCGAAAAAATTCTAAAGGCCGGATACGAAGGTGAAAATGTAACTATTCGCTGGAATCATGAACCGGCAAACCGGAAGCATTTTTTTTCGATTGACAGTCTGCAACGATTCCCTGATAAGCCGGGGGAGCTGGTGATAGAATGGAACGGAAAACCGTTAAATGCGACCAAAAAAGGAGAAGAAACCATCAAAGTAACCGCGTTGAATGTATTTGAAATACTGGAAGCCAATATAGTTCGGGAGCCTGAACAACACCTGGAAATCCGCTTTTCAGACCCGTTGTTGAAATCGCAGGATTTAACCGGTTTGGTGGCATTAAGCGACGGCACAAATTTGCGGTTAACCGTTGAAGGAAATGTAATTAAAGGCTGGCCGGCCAAAACCTTGTCGGGCGAATTGGACGTAACGGTTTCCGAGGGAATTAAAAATGTAAATTATTTCTCGCTAAATAAAACGCAAACCTTCCGGGTACAGTTTAGCAGTATGATGCCTGCCATGCGACTCATCGGAAAAGGTGTGATAGTACCACAGGACGGAACACTTGAGATGCCGTTTGAAGCCGTGGCGCTGAATGCCGTTGAAATTCGGGTAGTTCAGATATTTAAAGACAATGTGCTTGCATTTTTTCAGAACAATCGTTTTGACAGTGATTCGGAACTGAACAAAGCGGGCCGGCTGGTATATTCAGGAGTGGTGGAACTCACACCCAAAGAGCCCGGCGGACTTCAAAATTGGAATACCTACAAAATCAATCTGGCCGATTTCTTTTCCATCGAACAAGGCGCTATTTACAATGTACAATTTCGCTTTCACAAGGCAAACTCAATGTACGATTGCGGGCAAAACAGTAACCGGGATGAGCAGAATACAGAGGCACCCAATCACAATAAAGAGGAACCGTATCAGACAGAATGGGATCATCCGGGGTGGTACTCCGATTACTATTATCCGCCGGATTACAACTGGCAGGAACGCGACAATCCGTGCGATGTTTCATACTATAATTCAAACCGCTTTGTTTCGAGGAATATTTTTGCATCGGAGCTGGGAATCATTGTAAAAGAAGGGCGAAATCATGAACTGACTTTTGCCGTTACCAACCTTTTAACCACCCAACCCGAGCAAAATGTGGAACTACGTTTATTCAACTTCCAAAATCAATTGATGCAAACGCTGACAACCGACAGCAAAGGATTTGCCACTGCAACCCTCAGTAAAAAACCGTTTTTACTGGTAGCACAAAAAGGGAAACAGTTCGGCTACCTGCGCCTCGATGATGGGAGTGCGCTTTCCACCAGTAATTTTAATGTTTCGGGCCAGGAAATTACCGACGGGCTGAAAGGTTTTATTTATGGCGAACGCAGTGTTTGGCGCCCCGGCGATACCCTTTTTCTGAATGCAATCATTGAAAAAGAGAAAGCCGGTCTTCCCAAAAATTACCCGGTGGTTTTTCAACTTATAAATCCTTCGGGCCGGGTGGTCGAAAAACGGGTGCTTGCAGAAAGTGAAAATGGTTTTTTCCCGCTGACTGTGCAAACCGCCGCTGACGCTCCTACCGGAAACTGGGAGGCCAGGGTTGATGTGGGAAATGCCACATTTTCAAAACGCATAAAAATTGAAACAGTAAAGCCCAACCGGCTGAAAATAGATTTGGATTTACCTGAAACACCACTTACTTCTGAAACAAAAAGTATTCAGATGGAAGCGACATGGCTGCACGGTTCACCGGCGCGTTCGCTAAAGTCAAAAGTCGATGTTCTTTTTGTAAAGGATAATACAGAATTCAATGGCTACGAACAATATTCGTTTACCGATCCGGCATCGTCGTTTTCGCCCACCGAGCAAACCATTTTTGAAGACCATTTGGATGAAAACGGAAAAACGAAGGTTCCGGTCGATTTTCAGTCACTGGAGAATGCACCGGGAATGGTCAAAGCATGGTTTACTTCTCGGGTATTCGAGCAGGGCGGTGATTTCAGCATACATGTTGAACAGGCCAGATTTGCACCTTTCTCTACGTTTGTGGGTGTAAAAATGCCGGCTTCGGAAGATAACTGGTATAAAACCGACACCGATTATTTCCCCGAAGTTGTGCTGGTGGATGCTGAAGGGAATCCGGTTTCCGGCGATAAACTGCAGGCGAAATTGTATAAAATCGACTGGCGATGGTGGTGGGAATCGGGTTCTGAAAACCTGGCCCGTTATGTTTCCGGGAATTATTACCGTCCGGTTGACAACTGGAACATTGAAAAAGCTGAAGAAAGAAACAAACTGAAACTGAATGTGAAATACAATAACTGGCAGGATAACGGAAGATATCTGCTTTGGGTAAAAGATGTTACCAGCGGGCATGCTGCCGGTGTAACTTTTTATATGTCGCAATGGGGAAGCTGGCGTTCGGAAGGGATGGCCGATGGCGCCACTTTGCTAACCCTGCGTACCGACAAAGAGAAATACAATGTGGGTGAAAAGATTGAAGTAACTATTCCTTCTTCAAAAGCCGGAAAAGCATTGATAAGTATAGAAAACGGAACCAGGGCAACCGACATATTCTGGGTGGAAACACAGGAAAAACAGACCCGTTTCACCATCGATGTAAAACCGGAAATGGCGCCTAATTTTTACATTCATGTAAGTTTGATTCAGCCCTACGGACAAACCGAAAACGATGCTCCGCTAAGATTATATGGCGTAACGCCTGTTTTGGTGGAAAATCCGGAAACGATATTAACGCCGGTCATTCAAACGCCTGATGAAATTGAGCCTGAAACAAAATATACCGTTCTGGTTTCGGAAGCAAATCAAAAGGAAATGACTTACACCCTGGCAGTAGTTGACGAAGGGTTACTGGGACTGACCAATTTCAAAACACCTGATCCTCATTCAACATTTTATGCCCGCGAGGCGCTGGGGGTAAAAACCTGGGATTTATACGATTATGTAGCCGGAGCTTATGGCGCCCGGCTTGAAAAAGCGTTTGCTGTGGGGGGCGACGGCGAAATGCCTGTTACGGCAAAAGAAGAAGCAAATCGTTTTAAACCGGTGGTGCAGGTTGCAGGACCATTCACCATAAAAGCGGGAGAAACAGGCAAACACCAGTTTACCATGCCCAACTATGTGGGAGCGGTTAGAGTGATGGTGGTAGCCGGAAATAAAGGGTCCTACGGGAATGCTGAAAAAACAGTTCCTGTAAGAAAAGGGTTGATGCTGCTGGCTACCCTGCCGCGTGTGTTGGCGCCCGAAGAAGAAGTGAGCCTGCCGGTAAATGTTTTTGCGATGAAAGAAAATGTGAAAAATGTTTCAGTTCGGGTGAAGACCAATTCACTGCTCGGTATTTTGGGTGAAGATGAGAAAGAGGTCCGGTTTGAAAGAACAGGAGACAGCATGGTTTATTTCAGGCTGAAAGTGAAATCGGAAACCGGCGTGGGAAAAATAGTAGTGGAAGCAAAAAGTGGCAATGAAAAAGCCTCTTACGAAGTTGAACTGCAAATCAGAAATCCCAATTCACCGGTTACCACAGAACAATCGAAAATGGTGGAAGGCAATCAGCAATGGAATACTACTTTGCAGGTTCCGGGGAATGCGGCTACAGGAAAAGCATGGGTTGAAATTTCCGGTTTCCCGCCACTCAACCTGACAAAATACCTCGATTACCTGATGGGCTATCCGCACGGTTGTATCGAACAGGTAACATCGGCAGCGTTTCCACAGTTATTTTTGAATGATTTGATTGAACTTAATGCTAATCAAAAGCAGGATATTGAAAATCATATTCGTAGCGCATTGCAAAAAATACCGGCTTTCCAGATTTCCAACGGAGGTTTGGGATACTGGCCGGGAGCTTCGTCGGCAGATGATTGGGCTACCAGTTACGCCGGGCATTTTATGCTGAAAGCTGAAAACGCAGGTTACTCCCTTCCGTTGGGCGTAAAAAACAAATGGCTGAGTTTTCAGCAAACAGCCGCAAGAAACTGGAATCCTTCAGGCAGTTTCCGAAACGGAGTTTACTACCGCAACTACGATTTTATTCAGGCATACCGGTTGTACACGCTGGCACTTGCAGGATCACCCGATTTGGGCGCTATGAACCGGTTGCGCGAAAAAGGCGAAAAATCAGCCGAAGTAACCTGGCGACTGGCCGCCGCTTATGTTCTGGCTGGCCAACCAGAGGCAGGCCGGCAACTGGTAAATAATTTAACCACCACAATGGACGATTACCAGGAGATGGGCGGAACTTTTGGCTCGGCTCTGCGTGATAAAGCCATGATTCTGGAAACACTGGTTTTGCTGAACGAGCAGGAAAAGGCATTCCAGTTACTGCAAACCATTTCCGGCGAAATGAATCAACGCGACTGGCTAAGTACACAAACGGCTGCCTGGTGTTTGTCGTCGGCAGCATTTTACGCCCGGGAATATGCGTCGGGCGATGCTGAAATTCGGTTTGAAATGACAGTAAACGGTGAAAAAACGGAGCTTCGATCAAAAAATCCGATACTTACCCTTCCTGTAAAATTGAATGAAGATGGAATTGTTAAGGTTGAATATAAAAACCAGGGTGAAACTGCCGGTTATGTGAGAGTGCTGGGCCGTGGAATTCCGGTGGGTGTGGATTTATCGTCAGCTTCACAAAATTTGCTGATGCAGGTGAAATACCTTGATACTGCAGGAAACGAAATAAATCCGAAAAATCTGAATCAGGGGGTTGATTTCCGAATGCTCGTTATTGTAAAAAATCCCGGTACATCGAAAGATTATAAAGAAATGGTACTAAATACGGTTTTTCCTTCCGGATGGGAAATAATGAACAAAAGATTAACCGATATTCCGCAGGATCAGAATTCAACTTTCGAATACCAGGATATTCGTGACGATCGTGTGTACACCTATTTTGATTTGGAAATGAACCAGCAAAAAACATTTGTATTTTATTTGAATGCCTCTTACGCAGGTCAGTTCTATCAACCGCCCGTAAGTTGCGAAGCCATGTACGATGTTAGTGTTCGTGCTCAAAAACCCGGAAGGTGGGTAGAGATAAGTTCTGAGTAGGTTTTTCTTATTGCCGTTTGGCTTTGGCAAACACCGGCAAACTGCTAAAAGAATATGGGATTGAGTCCTTTAAAAATCACATCAGGAAACAAAATCCTCCTTATTGGAGGACTGCTATTGCTTGTCTTTTTTTTGGGATTCTGTTTTTGCGTACCCCGACAGCTTTTTGACGACCCGTTTTCTACAGTAGTTGAAAGCAGCGACGGAAGATTGCTTGGCGCCCGCATTGCAGCCGATGAGCAGTGGCGTTTCCCGGCAACCGATTCTGTACCGGATAAATATGAAAAGTGCCTGTTACTTTTTGAAGACCGCTTTTTCTACTACCATCCGGGGATAAATCCGGTGGCATTGGCCCGTGCTCTGGTTCAAAATATAAAAGCTGGAAAAATTGTAAGAGGTGGCAGCACCATCACCATGCAGGTGTGCCGTATGGCAAGGAAAAACCGGAAGCGTACCCTAACGAATAAAATAATTGAAATGATTTGGGCGCTAAATCTGGAACTCAGGTTTTCAAAAAAAGAAATTCTGAACTTGTATGCCTCGCATGCACCGTTTGGCGGAAATGTGGTGGGAACAGATGCTGCCGCCTGGCGTTGGTTTGCCCGGCCACCCACGCAATTGTCGTGGGCCGAGTCGGCTACATTGGCAGTGTTGCCCAATGCGCCGTCGTTGATTTATCCCGGCAATCTCGATGAGCGATTAAAACAGAAACGCGATTTCGTTCTGGGAAAGCTGTTGAACACAGGTACCATCGACAGTCTAACTTACCGGCTTTCGCTGGCCGAACCGCTGCCCGAAAAAGTAAATCCGCTACCCATGAGTGCTTACCATTTGGTGGAAAAAGCAGCACAGGAAAAAAAAGGGCAACGCATTCATTCAACCATCGATATTGATTTGCAGAATGCCGTGGTGGAACGCATGAACAGGCACCGCAAGGTACTTGCAGCTAATCATATTTATAATATAGCCGTTGTGATTTCGGAGGTGGCTACTCGTGAGGTTAAAGTGTATGCAGGAAATGTGTTCGATGGAAAAGACACAGAACATGGAAACAGTGTAGATGTTATTCAGGCGCCCAGAAGTACGGGGAGTATCTTAAAACCTTTTCTGTATTGCAAAATGCTCGACGACCGACAACTTACCCCGCAGATGTTGATTCCGGATATTCCCACCCGTTTTGGTGGATTTACCCCTACGAACTTTGACCAGGAGTTTAACGGAGCGGTACCGGCCAATGAAGCACTGGCACGATCTCTAAATATTCCGGCGGTGTGGATGTTACAAAACTACGGAGTTCCGCCTTTTTATTCTTTTCTGAAAAAAGCAGGAATGGAAACACTGAATCACCCACCCGATTATTACGGACTTTCACTGATTCTTGGCGGCGCAGAGGTTACGCTTTGGGATTTGGCAGGAATGTACACGTCGATGGTTTCGGTTTTACGAAATTACGATGAACACGATGGTTTTTACGAAGCTCAACCATTTAAACCGCTTTCCTGGGTTCAGCATAAAAATGTTTTTGAAAAAAAAAATGTACAGGCTGTTCAGCCCGTTGTTCGGGCTTCGGCCATTTATGAAACCCTGCAGGCGCTTCTCCGTGTTCGCCGGCCTGAATCGGAAGCCGGCTGGCAGGCGTTTGCTTCGGCACGTAACATTGCATGGAAAACAGGCACCAGCTTTGGATTTCGCGATGCCTGGGCTGTTGGGATGACCCGTGACTATGTGGTTTCGGTGTGGGTGGGCAATGCCGATGGAGAAGGCCGGCCGGGATTGACAGGAGTTTCCGCTGCCGCTCCATTGTTGTTCGATATTTTTGATTTGTTACCTGCATCCGGATGGTTTCATCAACCGGTTGATGAAATGGAGGAACTGGAGTTGTGTGCCAAAAGCGGTTACCGGCCGGGAGTTAATTGCGATTCCATAAAAAAAGTTTGGTTACCTGCTGGTTCAGCCATTGGTTTATGTCCGTTTCATCATAGAATTCATTTGAACGAACAGGGGACCCACCGGGTTAATGCAACATGTTACCCGGTGGCTAATATGACGCATAAAAACTGGTTTGTTCTTCCGCCGGCCATGGAATATTATTACAAACCGCGAAATCCGGTGTATGCCACGATGCCGCCTTTGTTGCCGGGTTGTGCAGACGAAATGGAAAACATGGAATTTATTTACCCTCGTGAATGGAACAATCTGTTTCTTCCTACCGATCTGGACGGCACTCCGGGGCAACTGATTTTTGAATTGGTCCACCGGCAGCGGAGAGCCAAAGTTTTTTGGCAAATCGATAATCAATACCTTGGAGAAACTACCGGAATACATCAAATGGCTGTTCGTCCCGAACCCGGGTGGCATACATTAAACGTAACCGACCAGCAGGGAAACAGGTTAGTAAGGCAGTTGTTTGTGGCTGGCAAAACGATTGATAGTAATTAACTTTTTCAAAAACAGATTCTGTACAGAAATAACAACGAAGCCTTTTATCCTGTTTTACAGACGATACTAAAAATCGAACCAGGTTTTTATGAGCTCCGACCTGTTTATATCGTTTTTGTGCCAGAAAATGTTTTTGCGGTTGTCGTAAATGTAATCTTTCTGATACTCCTGAATATTTTCCACAATGTCTTTCAGCGCAGTAATCATAAGGTCCACTTCGGCGTCGGTCATGGTGGGATGCAGCGACCACCTAACCCAGCCGGGTTTTTCCGACAGGTCGCCGTGGCTGATTTTTTCGGTAATTTCCTGCGATTGTTCGTAGGTTACTTCCAGCAAAAAATGGCCGTATGTTCCGGCACAGGCGCATCCTCCGCGGGTTTGAATACCAAACTTGTCATTTAAAATTTGCACTACCAGATTGTAATGAATTCCATCAATATAAAACGAAATAACGCCCAACCGGTCGCGCACATTGTCGGCCAAAATTTTCAGCCCGGGCACTTCGTCCAATCCTTTGAAAGCCCGTTCCAAAAGTTCCTCTTCGCGTTTTCTGATATTTTCAACTCCCATCTGGTCTTTTAACTGAAAAGCCAGCGCTGCCTTTATCGATTGCAAAAATCCGGGAGTTCCTCCATCTTCACGCGCCTCTATGTCGTCCACATATTTGTACTTTCCCCAGGGGTTGGTCCAGTCAACCGTGCCACCGCCGGGGTTATCGGGCACCTGGTTTTTGTACATCGAGACATCAAAAACCAGAACGCCTGATGAACCGGGACCGCCCAGAAATTTGTGGGGTGAAAACATGATGGCATCAATTTTTTCCAGCGGATCTTCCGGGTGCATATCAATCTCATCATAAGGTGCCGATGCGGCAAAATCGATAAAACAAACACCGCCGTATTCGTGCATTAAACGAGCCAGTTTTTTGTATGGAGTTCGTACGCCGGTTACATTGGAACAGGCTGTAAACGAACCAATTTTAAAAGGCCTGTCCTTGTATTTTTCCAAAGCTTTACGCAGGTTTTCAGGTTCCACCAGCCCACCGTCTCCTGGCTCCACAACAACTACCTCGGCACTGGTCTCGTACCATGAGGTTTGGTTGGAATGATGTTCCATGTGGGTAAGAAAAACCACCGGATGCTCGCGCTCCTTCAGACATTTGGAATAGGTTAGTTTTCCACAGTATTTCAATCCCAGAATTCGTTGAAACTTATTGATAACCGCTGTCATTCCGAATCCTGCCGTGATAATGACATCATTCGGTCCGGCATTTACATGCTTTTTAATGATTTCGTGAGAACGGTGGTAGGCATGGGTCATCAGCAATCCGGTTTCACTGGTTTCAGTATGTGTATTGCCCACAAACGGACCAAACTCGTTTGTGATTTTTTCTTCTATTGGCCGGTACAAACGGCCGCTGGCAATCCAGTCGCCGTAAACCATTTTTTGCATTCCCCAGGCCGATTCAAACTCCTGGTCGATACCCACAATGTTCTTTCTGAAACTGCTGAAATAGTTTTCCAAATTGCTCATACGCGAAATCTTCGGGATAATTTGTCTGCAAAATAAGCTTCTTTTAAGTGAATACAACCTAAAATTCATCAGGTTTTTAAATCTCTTTTATGTGTTTTGTGATTGAAATTATTCATCAGGTGACCGAAAGTCACCAGATGAATACCAAAACTTGTGACAAATCGTCAGAATTGCTGCGTGGCACAGGGTTTGACTTTAGGGAGCAAAACATATAAAAAGTATCATTTAAAACAGAAAAATATGCAAACAGGAAAAATTGGCGTAACCAGTGAAAATCTGTTCCCCATCATTAAAAAATTTCTTTATTCCGACCACGATATTTTCCTCAGGGAAATTGTATCGAACGCGGTGGATGCCACACAAAAGCTGAAAACGCTGGCATCGAAAGGGGAATACAAAGGTGATGTAACCGAACTGAAAGTAAAGGTAAAACTCGACAAAGGAGCTAAAACCTTAACAGTTTCTGACAACGGAATCGGGATGACGGCTGAAGAGATTGAAAAGTACATCAACCAGATTGCCTTTTCGGGCGCCAACGAGTTTCTCGAAAAATATAAAAAGGATGCAAACGCCATTATCGGGCATTTTGGGTTGGGATTTTACAGCTCGTTTATGGTATCCGAAAAAGTGGAAATCATTACCAAATCTTACCAGGAAGGAGCCAAAGCTGTAAAATGGAGCTGCGACGGCACACCCGAATACAGCATTGAAGATGCTGAACGTGGCGAAGTAGGAACCGACATTGTAATGCACATCAACAGTGACTCCGAGGAGTTTTTGGAAGAACACAAAATTTCCGAAATTCTTGAAAAGTATTGCAAGTTTCTGCCAGTACCCGTTCTTTTTGGAAAGAAAAAAGAGTGGAAAGACGGCAAACAGGTGGATACCGGCGAAGACAACCAGATAAACGACACAGAACCGACCTGGACAAAAATGCCGGCCGATTTGAAAGATGAAGACTACCAGAATTTTTACCGTCGCCTCTACCCCATGGCCGACGAGCCGTTGTTTAATATTCACCTGAATGTGGATTATCCGTTTAACCTCACCGGAATTCTTTATTTTCCGAAAATCAAAAACAATTTTGAGGTTCAGAAAAACAAAATTCAACTTTACAGCAATCAGGTATTTGTTACCGATTCGGTGGAAGGAATTGTACCCGAATTTCTGACCTTGCTGCACGGGGTACTTGATTCGCCGGATATTCCGTTGAACGTTTCCCGTTCGTACCTGCAAAGCGATTCGAACGTAAAAAAAATAAGCAGCCATATTTCAAAAAAAGTGGCCGACCGTTTGGCCGAAATTTTTAAGGAAAAACGGGATGAGTTCGAGAAAAAATGGGACGACCTGAAAATTTTTATCGAGTACGGCATGTTGACCGATGATAAGTTTTACGACCGTGCCATGAAGTTTTTCCTGTTCAAAAATACAGAAGACAAATATTTCACTTTTGAAGAATACGAAAAACTGATTAAGGACAACCAGACCGACAAGGACAAAAAACTGGTTTACCTTTATACCACCAACAAGGAAGAACAATACACTTTTGTGGAAGAGGCACGTGGCAAGGGCTACGACGTTTTGATTCTCGACGATGTTCTGGCGCCGCACATTATCAGCCGGTTCGAACAAAAAGATTCCGACAAACAGTTTGTGCGTGTGGATGCCGATGTGGTGGAAAACCTCATCAAAAAAGATGATTCATCAAAAGAAGAGCTTACCTGGGAACAGAAGCAGGAACTATCACCGGTATTTCAGGCCGTTTGCCCCGAAACCAACAGCCATAACTTTTTGGTCGATTTCCAGGATTTGGGCGAAAACGGCAGCCCGATGGTGATTACCCGCAGCGAATTTATGCGACGCATGAAAGACATGAGCGCTGCCCAGGGGGGTATGAATTTTTACGGTGACATGCCCGAAAGCCTGAATCTGGTTGTAAATACCGCACATCCGCTGGTGAAAAAAGTGGTTGAAGCCAAAGACAAAAAGTTAGGCAAATCGCTGGAAAAACTGGCTACTGATATTGAAGCCAAAAAAGCTGAAATCAGTGAGCTGGAAAAAGCAAAAGAAGGCAAAAAAGAGGAAGAAGTTCCGCAGGCCGACAAAGAAAAACTGGACAGCCTGAACAGCGAACTGGCCAAACTGGAAGAAAGCAAACGGGAAAAACTAACCGGTTTTGGCAAAAACAACAAACTGGCCAAACAGTTGGTTGACCTTGCACTTTTAGCCAACAACATGCTGAAAGGCGCCGATTTGGACAAATTTGTAAAACGCAGTGTGGAGTTGATAAAATAAAGGATGTCTATTCGAAATCAAGTTTCAATCTTTGTTTCAATAGCTCCAGTTTCGGATTTTTTTTCAACATTTCCATGTATTTTTCCGAATCGGAATAGATAACTTTTTCCCTTTCGGTTTCGGAAATGCGGGTTACCAGTTGAATTTTTGAATTTTTCAACTCTTTGCGGAGCCAGGAAACCAGTTCAGGTTTGATGGAATTGATGAGGTCATCCTGTACCGAGTTATCAATATCGAGCACGAGCTGGTATTCCTGCTCCATCTGAGGTATTTTTGAAAGGGTTGATTGCAAATTAGGCCTGTCGCTGAGTTTTGCCACAAATTCATCCCACTTTATTTTGAGAGCTTCGGGGGTGAAGTCTTTGACTTCTCCAATCCGTGTGTAAATTTGGTGCTGTTCTTTGGCCGAAAGTTTTTCTTCGCTGAATTTCCCGGCCAGGGCATCTTTAATCGATGGGCCTTTGGCTTCGCTCGAACGTTTTCTTACCGTTTTCTTTACCGGAATTGGTTTCTGTGGGGAGGGGTGTCTGGAATCCGTTTTTTGGGGTTCGGTTGCGGTTGTTTCAGAAAAAATGGGTTGCAATATATCCTCAGGTTCCTCGTCGTCAGCTATTTTTTTTTTAAGGTTAGCTGGGCTATCCGCACAAGGGCCAGTTCAACCAGCAGCCGTTTGTTTTGACTGATTTTGTACTGCATGTCACATTCATTACTGATTTCAAGCGCTTTCAGTAAAAAATCGCTGTTGCAAACCGAAGCCTGTACTTTGTAGCGTTCCTTAATTTCGCCGCCCACTTCGAGCAACTGCACGGTAACCGGGTCTTTGCACACCAGCAGGTTGCGCAGGTGGCTGCTCAGTCCGGTAATAAAATGGTGCCCGTCGAATCCGTGATTCAGAATATCGTCAAAAATCATCAGCACATCGGGGACTTCATTTTTCAGAAAATGCTCAACCAGTCTGAAATAGTAGTCGTAATCGAGCACATTCAAATTCGATATTACATCCTGGTAGGTAATTTCTTTTCCGGAAAAACTGACGATCTGGTCGAAAATGGAGAGCGCGTCGCGCATGGCGCCATCGGCTTTTTGGGCAATGATGTTCAGCGCCTCTTTTTCAATGTTTACACCTTCATTTTTGGCCACATATTCCAGATGACCCGCAATATCTGAAATGCCAATCCGGTTAAAATCGAATATCTGGCAACGCGACAAAATGGTAGGTATAATTTTATGTTTTTCGGTAGTAGCCAGAATAAAAATGGCGTGCTTGGGCGGCTCTTCCAGCGTTTTCAGAAATGCGTTAAATGCCTGTGAAGAAAGCATGTGAACCTCGTCGATGATATACACGCTGTATTTGCCCACCTGCGGCGGAATTCGAACCTGGTCGATAAGTACACGGATATCGTCAACCGAATTGTTGGAGGCCGCATCCAGTTCGTGAATATTAAATGAACGGCTGGTATTGAATGCCTTACAGGATTCACACGCGTTGCAGGCTTCCACTTCCGGTGAAAGGTTGGAGCAGTTTATGGTTTTGGCAAAAATGCGCGCACAGGTGGTTTTGCCCACACCGCGCGGACCACAAAACAGGTAAGCATGTGCCAGCTGATTGTTTTTAATGGCATTTTTTAACGTGGTTGTAATGGACGATTGCGCTACCACCGTATCGAATGAATCGGGCCTGTATTTTCGTGCTGAAACAATAAAATTTTCCATATTTTTTCTGCGGTCTTTCTCCGTGAGCCAAAGATAAACATTTCTATTTTTTTTCCGGCAAAACTTATCAACATCGGTTGGTTTTCTGATGCAGCAAAAAAAGTTTTCCTTTTTTTCGTAATTTTACAAAAAATTCCGGTATGCTTATTAAATGTTTGTTTCCGCTTCTTTTTCTTCTGGTAGTGACGCCTGCAATGAGCCAGTACAAAACGCTGCACGACTTTAGTGCCCGCACCATTACAGGAGAAATTCTTGATTTTTCAACATTGAAAGGGAAAAAAGTTTTAATTGTAAATACCGCAACCGAATGTTCGCTTACACCCCAATTCAAAAAAATGCAGGAATTGTATGATGAATACGGAGCCTGCAATTTTGAAATCATTGCCTTCCCCTCCAACGATTTTGGCAGCCAGGAACCCGGCACCAAAGAACAAATTCTGGAATTTTGCACCCAGAAATACGATGTTGGTTTTTTATTGATGGAAAAAATATCCATTAAAGGCGACGATATGCACCCGGTTTACAAATGGCTGACCAGCAGCGAAGAAAACGGAACGCTCGATGCCAAAGTTATCTGGAATTTTCAAAAATTTCTGATAGATGAAGAAGGCCAGGTGATTGAATCGCTTTCGCCCATTACGGGCCCGCAAAACCGGCGGATAATTGAATGGCTGGAGGAATAAGGGTTTTATCGGTAAATATTTTTTCGGTGGCCTATCCGAATTATCCTGACGGTAAGAATGTTATCAAAAACATCATAGATAATTCTATATTTTCCCTGCCGGATACGATAACCAGGCCTGTTTTTCAATTTTTCACATCCACGCGGACGAGGATTTTCGCCAAGTCTGATTATTTTGGATTTAACAGCCTCATAATCTTTCAGGGGCAGTGATTCCAGTTGCTTGATAGCTCCACGCAAAATTTTAATTTCATAAATCATAGCGTTTCGCTTCAATCTCCTTGAACACTTGTTCTGCCGGGAGGCCTTCTTCGCTGGCTGAAATCGCTTCGTCATAAGCTTTTATATCTTCCAGCTCTTCCAATTTATTCAAAATTTCATTGTAATCCCTTATGGGCAAAATAACGCTAACTTTTCTGCCATTTGTATCTGTAATATACTGTGTTTTCATTGCTTCCAATTTATTTATCATTCAAGACAAAATTAAAAAAAATATCAAAATTACTTCAACACTTTCCTGTACGTCTGCAAAGCCCGTTCCCTCGCCATTTTGTGATTTACAACCGGCTTTGGGTAGGCTGAAGTTTCCATCTCCGGTACCCACCGTTTCACATACTCTCCTTCAGGATCAAACTTTTTCTGCTGGCTTTCGGGATTAAAAATGCGGAAATAGGGCGCTGCATCGCAACCGGTGCCGGCAGCCCACTGCCAGTTGCCGTTGTTGGAGGCCAGTTCATAATCGAGCAGCTTTTCGGCAAAATATGCTTCGCCCCACCGCCAGTCGATGAGCAGGTGTTTGGTTAAAAAACCGGCCGTTACCATACGCACCCGGTTATGCATAAATCCGGTTTCGTTGAGTTCGCGCATGCCGGCGTCCACCATGGGATAACCGGTTTCTCCGTTGCACCAGCGCCCGAACTCTTTTTCACTGTTTCGCCACTGGATAAAATCGTATTTTGGTTTGAAAGCCTTGTCAACCACCTGTGGAAAATGCCACAAAATGGTACTGAAAAAGTTTCTCCAAATCAGTTCATTCAGAAAAGTTTCCGACCAATCCATTGCTTTTAGGGTTAGCTCACGAATACTCACAGTTCCAAACCGCAAATGAACGCCAAGCCGCGTTGTTCCTTTAATGGCCGGGAGATCGCGGGTTTCGGCATAATTTCGGATGATCTCTTCTGAAATTTCAAATGGTGAAATTTCGATAGAACTTTTTTCAAATCCCAATTTTTTTAGCTGAGGAAAAGAAAACGGCTTTGTTTTTATAAAGTTCTCTTGTATTTTTTCGGACGGAAAATACTGAATTTCAGTTTCGTTAAAAACCTGTTTCCACTTTTTGCTGTAGGGTGTAAAAACGGTGTAAGGTGTGCCGTCGTCTTTTAACACTTCCTTTTCCTCGAAAATTACCTGGTCTTTATACAGATTAAATGCTATGTCTTTCTTTTCCAATAACTCTCCTACTTCATTATCGCGTTCTTTTGCATAAGGTTCGTAATCTTTGTTGGCAAATACAGATTGAATTTGATATTGATCGGTTAGATCCCGAAATGCACCGGATGGTTTTGTGTAAAAAATTTTCAGCGAGCTGCCAAATTTTTCCAGTTCGGTTTTGATTTTCTGAATTTCAGCAAAAATAAACGAAACGCGGACGTCGGTTTTTGAACTCAGCTTATCCAGAATTTCCGTATCGAAAATAAAAACCGGTAACACGGAATTACCCGATCTCAGTGCCTGATAAAGTGCATGGTTATCGTGCAAGCGCAAGTCGCGACGAAACCAGAATACATGTATTTTTTCTTTCATGAGGTTTTTCTAATCATCTGGAAGCACTTGCAGCGACTGCAGCAGAAGATACTGCCACAGAAACGGCAACAGCCTGTGCAGCTGCAACAGCGGCACTTACTGCTTCCGAAACATGGTTCTCTTCCATCATTTGTTTCAGTTTTTTGCCGGCAATTTTCCGTTTATCTTTATCCGGAACAACTCTTTTCAGCAATCCGCATGGTTTGATAAGGGTTAACAGCATAATTTCCTCCTCGTTACCGGTTCCCTGAAGAATCTGATTTTCGACATCGGACTGTAGCTTAATAACAGCCTGTTTATTCAAAAGAAACGACCTTTTCCACCGGAAAAACAAAAACCGTTTTTCTTCCAAACGAATCATTCGCTTTTGCACCAGGCCCGATTCAATTTTGCGGCGAATGTGTTTAAACGAAAAATTAAATTTATGAATCCACCGGCTAACCTTGTAAGGTTTCTTCGCTTCTTTCATCTTGTCAAGCATAAACCTGTGCAGCGAATTTTTACTGTTCAAACCAAGAATCTTCACCCGCTTGTCTTCAACGGCAATGTTTTTCTCCAGAACCAGTTCAAGAATCAAAGCGCCGATGGAAGCATAATTAAACGCGGTACCGGCAGAAAATAAAATCCCTCCTTTTTGCGGATGGACAGAAAGCAAATACAGTTTTTCGGAAAGCGACGTTGATTTTTCCATTTTTATAAACGTATGATTTTTTCTTTCTTTACATGTACATAAATACCGGTTGAAGTTACAAAGAATCCGGTGAATATTAAAAATTTACGAAAAGTATGAAACGGGCATGTAAAATATTTACTCTCAATACGATCATTAAAACTCATGCGAGTTCAATATAATACCATTAAAAACAAACAATTTTTATTAAATGAAAAAAGGATTTGCAAGCGATAACAACTCGGGGGTGCACCCGGCCATCCTGAAGGCGATGAGCGAAGCCAATCACGGACATGTGAAAGGATACGGCGACGACCCGTTTACCCAAAAAGCCATCGGTGCTTTTAAAGAAAAATTCGGGCAGGAAACCGAGGTATTTTTTGTGTTTAACGGAACCGGGGCTAATGTTTTGGGACTTTCCACAGTTACCCGAAGTTTCCATTCCATCATTTGTGCCGAAACCGCCCACATTGAAGAAGATGAGTGCGGTGCGCCTGAAAAATTTACCGGGTGCAAACTGCTTCCGGTGGAGCCGGTAAACGGGAAACTCACACCGGAAAGGATTCAGCACCACCTGAAAGGATTTGATTTTGAGCACCATTCGCAGCCGCGGGTGATTTCCATCTCGCAGGTAACCGAAATGGGAACCGTTTATCAGCCGGAAGAGATTCGGGCACTTGCCGGTTTGGCCCACCGGAACAACATGCTGCTGCACATGGACGGCGCCCGGATTGCCAATGCCGCCGTTTCGCTGAACCTGGAATTCAAAACATTCACCAAAGACTGCGGCGTGGATGTGCTTTCGTTTGGCGGCACCAAAAACGGTATGATGATGGGCGAAACGGTGCTGTTTTTCAATCCGGAGTTGACCAATTATACCAAATACCTGCGCAAACAAAGCATGCAGCTTTATTCTAAAATGCGGTTTGTGGGCGCACAGTTTCTGTCTTATTTCGAAAACGATTTGTGGAAAGAAACGGCCACCCATGCCAATAAAATGGCCAAGCTGCTGGAAGCTGAAGCCTCTAAAATTCCGGAAATAAAAATCACCCAGCCGGTGGAAGCCAACGGGGTTTTTGCCGAAGTACCGCCGGAAATAATTAAACCTTTGCAGCAAAAGTTTTTCTTTTATATGTGGAACGAAAAACGATCGGAAGTGCGTTGGATGACCTCGTTTGACACAACGGAAGAAGAAATTTCCGAGTTTATAGAGTTGATAAAAAAACTAATTGAAAAAAGTTCCAATTAATCATTTATGCGTTTATTCACTTACTATCCAAGCAATCCGCGTAAGTTGGACCCGGAAATGGAAAAACGAATATTTTTCCACAGTCTGGTACTTCCAACAGCGTTTGTGCTTCTGTTTTGGATGGTAGAAATCATTGAGGTGAGCACCTCGCTGAGTTTCGTAAAACTTGGCGTTTACCCGCTGCACTGGAAAGGGTTACCCGGTATTTTGTTTTCGCCGTTTATTCACTCCAGTTTTAACCACCTGATTTCCAACTCCATTCCCTTTTTCATACTGATGGTTATGCTCATCTATTATTACCGGCGCATTTCGTACCAGATATTTTTTCTGCTTTACTTTTTATCGGGGCTGCTGGTTTGGTTTGCCGGACGCGAAGCCTGGCATATCG
>Ga0334883_1001061_pt1 | contig 43463 bp, 26 predicted proteins | sample GraSluR1_MG_6_FD_207230 | JGI IMG/M metagenome (GOLD analysis project Ga0334883, IMG submission 207230) | Sludge microbial communities from methane-producing bioreactor in Wageningen University, Netherlands - Granular Sludge_09_05-R1 | ecosystem: Engineered > Bioreactor > Anaerobic >...
GCGGGGCGACTTCACCGTCTCGGCCTGGATCAAGCTCGATGAGGCCACCTCGGCGGGCTCGCGCTGCATCTATGTGGACATCAACGGTTGCATCATCCTTGCGGTGGACAAGGCCGGGCACCTCACCTGCTCGCGGGCACACGGAGGCGGCTGGGCGGCGGCGACAGGCTCGGTCGCCCTTCCCGCGGGCGAGTGGACACACGTGGCCGTCACCTACGACCGGACGGCCCTGAGGCTGTACGTGAACGGAGCAGCAGACGGGGAGGCCGCCTGTGAGGGGGAGCGGGCCAGCAATGTAACCGCGATCGGCTGCAATCCCTTCGGCGCCAGGAGCGGGTACTTCGCCGGTTGTTTGGATGAGGTAAGGGTACTGGCCAGGGCGCAGTCGGCGGACGAGGTCGCCGAAGAGGCGGCGCCGGGCCGTCTGCCGTAGCCGTTGACGCCATCTCAGGTTGGGGCCGTACCCCGCCGGCCTTGGGGCACCACCTTGGCGCGGTACAGGCCCGCGTCCTACAGTGCGCCGACGGGTGTTGTCGCTGTAGGGCGGGGGCCTGTACCCCGCCGGCGTTGGGGCTCCACCCTGGCGCGGTACCGGCCCGCGTCCTGGAGACGTGCGGCGCCCGCGCCCTGCAGGCGCGCGACGCTCGCTAGGCCTCAGCCCACCCCAGCCACTTCTCCTTGCTCGGGGGTACCAGGAGCTCCTCGGGCATGGGCGGGAAGCCCTCCTGAAGGTCCTGGTACATTTGAGGCAGACCCCACTTCTCCCAGTCACGCTCCTCGGGCTCCCCGATGGGGCTCTTGCCCATGGCGGAGGGCTCGGCCGGGGCGAGTATTTCGGCGTCGGCCGCGGTGCAGGGATCTACCGAGTAGAAGCGCATCATGCTCGCCTCGACGCATCTGGGGGCCTTGCCGCCCACGTAGACCACACGGTACGACAACGTCCGCATGGGCAGCCAGACGCCTTGCTCGATTTGCCGGATGTCCTCGGCCAGCGTACTGGTCCTCTCAATGGCGCCTTCGATGCCGTAGAGCATGGTATCCACGCGGAGGGGCGTAAAGGCGAGCTCGGGGCAGAGCCAGACGGCGGTGATGTGGGGATCGTCCGGCCTCAGGGGCCGGGACGCGTAGCTGTGGATGAGAAGGACCCGGCACGAGCGGCCCTGGACCACGGGGTTTTGGGGCCACACGGAGACGTGGTGAGGCGAGAGGGAGGCGAAGCTATGCGGGCGGAAACTGCCTCCAAACAACCAGAACTGCCGCAGCGGGCGCCTGGTCACCAGCAGGGGAGTAGCGGTACGGCGCGTGGTGAGCTTGCCGCTGGTGGAATCGTGCGTGTTCAGGGTCTTTCCGTCGCAGGTGGTGATCCTCACCACGCTGCGCCGCCTGCGGTGGAGGTCTCCGACGGCGTAGGCTCGGGCGAAGCCCCAGACGTTGTCCCCGCGGGCTCCTGATCCCTGGGCGAACAGGCCGCGTTGGTCCACGCGCCAGCGTGCGCCGTCGCAGACGAAGTGGAACGCGAAGGCCTCTCCGGAACCGCGCCCCTCCATCAGCAGACCGGTGGGCCCGGTGCGGTCCAGCACCCAGAGCGCCTGCGCCCGGAATGCGGTGAGTGCCTGCTCCCGGTTGGCCAGGGCCGCCAGTGCCCGACAGACCCGGTCGTCGAGGCCGACACTTGCCTTTGCACCGTTAAGCTCCGTGCCATCGGCGGCCCGCACCGGGCCGGTATCCGCACGCCAACCCCGCAGGGGACGGAACACCAGATACGGCCGCAGGCTTCCGTCCGGCAGTCGCTCCACGAACCGCCGCCCGACCCGCCGGTACTGCCGGTGGCAACGGCAGATGTAGATCAGCCCGTCATCGGCAAAGTCCGCATCGTAATCGCCCTCCTGGTCCCAGAAGCCGCCCCGGCAGGTGCCGGTGTGGCACCGGGGGAGGCGGCCCTCGAACAGGGCAGAGGCGGCGCACAGCAGGGCGTACAGGACCGCCCACGCGGTGATGATGCTCAGCGGGAAGCCGAGGATCAGACCGAACCACCCGAAGCGATGGTAGGCCCACCCACTCCCCGCGATGCCCAGCAGAAGCAGGGCGGTGAGGCACAGACACTCCATCAGGGTGGCGGCGAGCCGAGGTGGCAGACGACCGGGCGATAGGGCCAAGGGGCTCTCCCCTTATCGCACCCTGGGTTCAGACCGGTACTTTGCGCGGCTTTCGCCCGGCGGGTCCCCGTCACCTGCCGTGTACGCCGCCGCCACACGAGAAGGACCGCGCAGGAGGTGGGGACCTGAAGGGGGAAACAAAACAGCCGTCAGGACAGTGGTCCCGACGGCCGTTTGGTTGCATATGGTGGACGAGAAGAGATTCGAACTCTCGACCTCCTCCGTGCGAGGGAGGCGCTCTCCCAGCTGAGCTACTCGCCCAAACGCATACTGGACAGTTATTATACCGACGTGCCCGCGGCGGCGTCAAGGACGATTCGCCCCGGGGTGGTGACCTGCAGCCGCACGTGGGACCACGGCGCCACAGGCCGCACAGCATACGGGGTCTGAGGCCCGTGGCCCCCAAGCGATCCGCGGGATCGCCGGGGGGCAGCGCCCCGCGACGTTGGCCCAGGCCGCGACACCAACGCTCGCAAGCACGCTTCGTCCCTTGCCGCCGCACAAACCCCGGCTCTCCCATCCTTGCCAGGAGGCCCAGATCCCATGTCTGCCGACTCACCGCCCCTGCCCTACCAGGACCCGTCCCTGCCCGCCGAGCAGCGGGCCGGCGACCTCGTCTCTCGCATGAATGCCGAGGAGAAGGTGTCTCAGATGCTCCACGAGGCCCCGGCCATCCCGAGGCTGGGAGTGCCGGCCTACAACTGGTGGAACGAGTGCCTCCACGGCGTGGGCCGCGCCGGCATCGCCACCGTCTTCCCCCAGGCCATCGGTCTGGCCGCCACCTGGAACCCCGAGCTCATGGGCCGCGTGGCCACGGCCATCAGCGACGAAGCCCGGGCCAAGCACCACCACGCCCTGGCCGCTGACGGCTCCTCGGAGTGGTACTACGGCCTCACCTTCTGGTCGCCGAATGTCAACATCTTCCGCGATCCGCGTTGGGGCCGGGGACAGGAGACCTATGGCGAGGACCCGTACCTCACCGCCCGCATGGGCGTGGCCTTCGTCCGGGGCCTGCAGGGCGATGACGCCACCTACCTCAAGCTCGTCGCCACCCCCAAGCACTATGCCGTGCACAGCGGGCCGGAGAAGGACCGCCACGGGTTTGACGCCGTCGTCGGGCAGCGCGATCTGCGCGAGACCTACCTGCCCGCTTTCGAGGCCTGCGTGAAAGAGGGCGGGGCCTGTTCGGTGATGTCGGCCTACAACCGTACCAATGGCGAGGCCTGCAGCGCGAGCCCGACATTGCTGCAGCGTATCCTGCGGGACGAATGGGGCTTTTCCGGCTACGTGGTCTCCGACTGCGGCGCCATCGACGATATCCATGCCCACCACCATCTGGCGCAGACCGCGGAAGAGGCCGCCGCTTTGGCGGTGCAGGCCGGCTGCGATCTCAACTGCGGCTGCACCTACAAGGCACTGAGCGCCGCGCTGGAGCAGGGACTCGTGACCGAGGCCGAGATCGACCGCTGCGTGACGCGCCTGTTCGAGGCCCGCTTCCGGCTGGGCATGTTCGACCCGCCGCAGAGAGTGGCGTACGCACAGATCCCCATCGAGGTCAACGACTGCCCGCAGCACCGCGAGCTGGCCCTGCAGGCCGCGCGGGAATCCATCGTCCTTTTGCGCAACAAAGGCGGGCTTCTCCCGCTGGGAGAGGACGTGAAGACTATCGCCGTCGTCGGCCCCAATGCCGATGATGTCGAGGTGCTGCTGGGCAACTACAACGGCGAGCCGTCGCATGCGGTGACCCCGCTGGAGGGCATCCGCTACCGTGCCGGAGACGGAGTACAGGTGCGGTACGCCAAAGGCTGCGAGCCGGTGGGCGGGTCGGTGGAGTCCTTTGCGGAGGCCTTCGAGGTTGCCCGGGAAGCGGACGTCATCATCGCCGTCATGGGGCTCTCGGCCTGCCTGGAAGGCGAGGAGGGCGAGGCTAACCTCATCGACAAGAGCGGCGACCGCACGGACATCGGCCTGCCCGGCATGCAGGAGGCCCTGCTCAAGCAGCTCCAAGGCCTGGGCAAGCCCATCGTGCTCGTCTTGCTCAGTGGCAGCGCCGTGGCGGTGAACTGGGCCCATGAAAACGCGGCCGCGATCCTGGCCACCTGGTACGGCGGCGAGGAGGCGGGCACGGCTTTGGCCGAGGTGCTCTTTGGGGACTACAACCCCGCCGGTCGGCTGCCGGTGACGTTCTACAAGTCCCTGCAGCAGCTCCCGCCTTTCGAGGACTACGCCATGAGCGGCCGCACCTACCGGTTCATGCAGGAGGAGCCTCTCTACGGCTTCGGCTATGGATTGAGCTACACGCTCTTTGCCTACAGGAACCTCCGGCTGTCTGCGGAGAGCATCCAGGCGGGCGAAGGCGTCGAGGTCTGTGTGGAGGTGAGCAATCTGGGCACCCGGGCCGGTGACGAGGTGGTCCAGCTCTACCTGAGCGACCGGCAGGCCTCGGTGCCGGTGCCGATTCGTCACCTCGAGGGCTTCACCCGGGTTCACCTGGCCCCCGGCGAGACGAAGACGGTCGGCTTCACGCTCAAGCCGGAGCAGATGGTCTGCTACGCCGACGACGGCACGGCGATGATCGAGCCGGGGTGGTTCGAGGTGACGGTAGGGGGAGGCCAGCCGCCGGCGCCGGACTGCGTGACGGCGAGGTTCGAGGTGGCGGGGTAGGGGCGGCGCAGGCCAGCTCGAGACCGGCGCCACCAGTGCGGGGCGGGTTCGTCTTGGGGAGGGCGGCACACGCCGTCACGGGCCGATCCGCAAGACGGTCTTACTGCTGATCCGAGCCTCGAGTTGGCTGATGATCTGGGAGAGGTCCACGTTGCGGCTGGCCGCCAGTCCTAGGCACCGCGCGATGCCACTCTCATCGGTGCTCAGTCGCTCTGCGAGGGCCAGCCTCAGTCCGCTTCCCTTCTGCGACAAGCTGTAGGCGTGGAAGTGCACCGCGTCTCCCAGGTGTGGTCCGCCGATGTCAGCGAAGTCGAACTGGTCGGCCATGTAGTGGAGCAAGTGGTCCTGGAGGGCCAGAACGAGGTGCTTGCCGATGTGGTCGAATGTGCCCGCCTTGTGATGCATCTGCACAGGGGTCGTCTTCGCAGTCATTTTCCAGTTCATACCGAATGGCTTGGCCGACTCGGCGTCTGCTGCGTCCACCGCGATCCCCTTGCTCTGGAGGAAACGCTGCCTTTCCGGCCAGACTGTCCCCGTCGTGTCTATAGTCTGTAGCTCGATCCCGACGAAGTCGACAACGGTAGTACCACGAACAGACACCAGGCAGTGGTCGACGCGGCCACCGGGCACGCGAAGCTCGTTCACGACATGCAACTCGTTCCCCGGCTCGTGCAGGGTCAGCGGGTGGATGGAGTCCACGAACACCTGGCTGCGCTCCAACAAGCGGTGGGGACAGATCACTATATGTCGTTGCTCAGACCCGTGGCGGACCGTGCAGGTGCCGATGCTGACGTCCGGCTGGCTCTTCCGTACCTTGGTGCAACGGGTGTCTAGGTAGGGGCACCATTGCCCGCGCACGAGCTCGGCCCAGTGCGCGGATGCGCGTCCTTTCGTGGGCCGCCCGAATAGCTCGGTGACGCGGTTCACAGGAGCCTCCTGCAGCGTTCCCGGGCTATCGCGATGTACTCGTTCGAGATGTCTATCCCTCCGGACTTGCGCCCGAGCGACTGGGCGACCCGCATCGTCGTGCCTGTCCCGCAGAAGGGGTCCAGCACCAGCCCATTCCCTGGACAGGTAGCGAGAATCGGTATCTTGCAGATATCCTCCGGGTAGGGGGCGAAGTGCCCGTTGCGCCCCTGAGTATCCTCCGGGATGATGTCCCAAACGTCACCGGGCTTGGTTCCGTTTGGGTGGTACTTCAGGAAGTAGAACCCCCGCTCGCGCAGCTCTCTGGCCCTGCCGGAGACGCGTTCCGAGTCCGAGTGCGTGGCACGCTGCTGCCCCCTGAGGATCATTCGGAAGTCAGACAGCCGCCCAAGCCGGATCTCTTCCAGCATCGCGTCCAGGGCGCTGTAGGCTTCTGTCTTCTCCTCCTCCGTAAGGCAGGTGGACAGCTCTATTTGGCGCCTGTACCTCACCCCACTCACGCCGGTTGCTGACACAACGGCGCCGTTGACCACGCGCGTGCTACCGGGCCTGCTGCGGATCGCGTCGACATCGTAGTAGTACCCGCGCGGCAACTTGACCTAGTGAAATACGGTCTCGTGGACGTTCCGCAGCTTGTCGGTACTGTTGTCTGGCCCGCCTTTCACCTTGTGCCAGACAACGTCATTGCGTAGCACCCACCCCTGGCGGTCGCAAAGCGCGATCGCCACGCGCCACGGCAGTCCCAGGAGTCTCTTGTCGAGGTAGGCATCGCCCATATTGAGCCAGAACGAGCCGGTGGGCTTGAGCACTCTGTGTAGTTGGGCGAACACGGCGAGCAGCCCTTCGATGTACTCCTCGGGGTGACGCTCGAGGCCGATTCCGCCGCCCTCATAGGCCCGCTGCCCCCAGTACGGTGGACTGGTCATCGAGCAGTCCACAGACTCTGACGGCATGCTCGACAGCACCTCGAGGGCGTCGCCGACCACGAACATTGGCGTGATCTGGCGCGAAACAGCGTACTCGGCGAATGAGACGGCGTCTAGCGTCTCCATGGCGCGCAGTATAGCACACGTCCGGGGCCGTCTGCACCCTGCGCGGCAGCACAGGGCCGTCGCCGCCGCACTCCGCCCCTATTCGGCCGCTCCGGACGGCCTCGGGGGCCACCGATGGCGCCCTCTACCCCATCCCCTCCGCCACCTTCTCCAACTCCTCCCGGGGCAGGTCTCCGGTGACGATGATGCTCAGGTCGCCCTTGTCCATCCTCACCACATTGCCCGCAGGGCCCATCTCGCGGCCGAATCGACCGGCGCCGCCGCCCTGGCCCGCTCCCCGCTCGCCCCTGCGTGGGTCGGACCCGTCCCTGCCGCCTCGGTCGCGCCGCCCGACCCCTTCCCCGGGGCCTTCCTCCCGGCCCCTACCGCGCCCCTGCGGTCCGCCGCTATTGCGGCCGCCCTCTGCCGCCCTCATCTGGATGATCGACAGCGACCCCAGCCCGTCGCTGTAGCGCAGCTCCGCCGCCAGTCGGTCGCCCTGGCGTAGACGGTGCAGATAGCTCCCCTGAGGCCTGTAGCCCCTCGGCACGTACCCGGGGCTCAGCAGGTCGAAGCCCACGGCGCCGGCGAGAGTCTCCAGATCGGCGGCCTCGATGGCCACCACCGGCCCTCGTTCCGCCGGTGGCGGCGTCTGCCTCGCGGGCGGCTCCACATCGAAGTCGATGGTCTCGTACTGTGTGTCCGAAAGCGCCCTGCCGTCGGGGGCGAGAAGCACGGTGCGCAGCGGGAGATTGGTCTGACGATCCAGCCACAGGTCCAGGCCCCCACCGTGAAGGCGGCGCAGCGCGAGGTACAATGCAGGACGCCCGGCCACCTGCCCGGTGCCCAGAATGCGGGCGCGGTAATGCTCCCGGAGCAGGTCTGGGTCGAGGTTCAGAGGGTCGCCGCCCGCGCGGATCATGCGGGCCCCGCGACCCCTTCCGCCCCGCGCCCACACCCGGCCCTCGGCGTGGATCACCTCGGTGCCCTTCACCGGACCGTCCAGATAGCGGATGACCACCCGACCCTCCCCCCGATGCACCCGGGCATGTGACTCGGAGAAGCCCTCGGGGGTGTAGGCCCGAGTCTGCACGGTCCCCTCGCAGGCCACAGTCTCGCGCGCCCGCTGGGCCGCGACAACGAGCGCGATGGCCCGCTGATGGCGGCAGTGACCGTAGATAAGCAGGGCGCCGGCCACCACCACCAGGGTGGCAAAGAACAGCACAAGGAGCGTCTTGACCGGCACCCGGCCTGATCTCATCCGTCTGTGCCTCCGGCATCCAGCATCGCCAGACTCATCCCCAGAGCGGCCTCGTCCGACATCGGCTGCTGCCAACCTACGGCCACGAGTTGCTCGTCGGCCACTCCGGTGGCCGCCAGGTCGAAGGAGGTGTTCGCCGGGGTGATTCCCGGCAGCACCGTCCCGTGGAGCACCACCAGGGCAATCAGCACCGCGGCCGCCATGGCCAGCGCGGGCTCCCAGGCGTTCTGCATCCACACCACGGCGCGGCGCCGTGGCTTCAGGCGCGCCCGCACCGCCGGCCACAGGTCGGGGACGGGCGGAGAGGCCGCCTTCTGTGCCCCCTCCACGGTGGCCGCCGGCCAGCGACCGAAGGCGGCGGCGACACGGCGGTACTGCTCCAACTCCCGCCGGCAGTCCTCGCAGCCCTCCAGGTGGGCCTCCACCTGCGCGGCCGAGGCCCGGGGCAGGGCGCCCAGATCGTATGGATTGAGTCTCTTGCGCACTTGCTTGCAGTTCATAGTCACAGCCCCCGCATATCCCTTTGCAGCTTCTTCTTCAGAAGGTCCCTACCCCTGGCCAGCCGCGAGATGACGGTGCCCTTGGGCAGGCTCAAGACCTCCATCATCTCCTCGACGGCCATGCCCTCCAGATGGTGCATCACCACCACGGTGCGCTGGTGCTCGGGCAGTGTCATCACCGCCCGCCGCACGGCGGCGTCGAAGTCCTGCCGGGCGATCTCCTCGGCGGTCTGGGCCTGCTCATCGACGACGCCCTCGGCCCCGCGCGGGTCATCCTCGATGTGGGTCTCAGGCCGCCGCGAGCGCAGTGCATCCCGGGCGACGTTGAGCAGGATCGAGCGTAGCCAGCCGCCGAAAGCGCGGTCATTGCGCAGGCCCGGCAGCCTTTCCCAGGCCTTGACGAAGGTGTCCTGCGTCACATCGGCGGCCGCATCGGCCGAACCGGTGAACTGGTAGGCGACGCGGTACATAGCGTCCTGGTACTGACGGAACAGGGCGCCGAAGGCATTCTCATCGCCCGCCTTGGCGCGGCGGACCAGGTCAAGCTCACTCGTGCTCATCGACGCCTACTCACCGTGGCCGGGGTGCGACGGGCGGAGCGTGCGAACGGAGGCACGTGGCCGCACTCCGCCCTTGCTCCCCGACGATCTTGGCCTTGACCGGGCTTACTCCACCTTGATCGCGTGGGTCGGGCAGACCTTCACGGCCTTGGCGATCGTCGCGGCCGAGTCGCCCGTGGGGTTCTTGACGTACGCCTTCTCAGTCCTGGCGTCCATCGCGAAGGTCTTGGGCGCCGCCCGCACACACTTGCCGCACCCCACGCACTTGGCGGCGATGACCGCGGGCTTGCCGCCGGCGGCGACCTGCTCGGCACCTGTGCCTTCAGGCGCTGCGGCGGTGGGCACAACGGCCGGCTGGATCACGGGAGCGGGCCCGGGTGACGGCGGCCCGGCGAGCCCCTGTTCCTGCGGCGATGTCAGCGCGGACAGGGCATGCCGCGCCAGCGGCAGCGCCACCACGGCTCCGGCCACACAAAACACCGCCAGAAAGCCCCGTCTCGATACGGAGGAAGATCCCTCCGACTGTCTGTTGATTTCGGTAGCCATCTCGTCACTCCTTCCCGAACAGTCTACTCTTCTGCAGACCATGACGCCTCCCTGGAAGGGCTGATTCCCTTTTGTGCGGAAGTCAGCGCAAATGTCCGCCCGTTGCTACAGCACGGTCAGACTGCGAGGAGGGATGGCGCCATGTGCGGGACTCTGTTGCTGACGGCCTTCACCCTCTGTGCCAGCGTAGGTGCCAACGCGAGCCAGCTCACACAGAGCGAGACAAGCTACGTCTTCTCCAATGGGCAGCTCAGCCTCACCCTGGACGAGGCCACCGGAGCCTGGACGGGGCTGTCGGTGGAAGGGCAGGCCATTGCATTCTCCCCGTCCGACCGGCAGTCCTTCGACCTCAAGCAGGGCGACGACTGGCTCACAGGTCCGGGCACCGCCACGCCGCGGCTGCTGTCGGTCATACAGGAGGGCGAGGGTGGCCTTGTGGTCGCCGTCGAGCTGGGCCGGTGGCGGCTCGACTTCACCTACACGCTGCCGGCGGAGGGCACGCTGCTGTCGCGGTCCGTGGCGCTCACGTGGTATGGCGATGAGCCCACCAGGCTCAAGGGCTTCTGGATGGCCACCCCGCGCTGCATGGCCGCGGCCGAGAGCTACTACTACCTCCCCGGCAACTACCCTCCGGCGCGCTGGGAGGCGTCGTCGTTCACCGAAGGCCGGCAGCGCGCCACCGGCAAGAGCCTCGCTCCGGTGATCGCCCAGCTCACGCCCCGCAGATCGGTGCTCTGGATCACCGACGCCCTCAGCCCCGACGCCGATCGCGGCAGCGCCACGGTCAAGGAGCATGTGGGCGGTGTCACCGTCTCGCAGGCCTTCGACTCGCAGGCCATCGTCAGGCCGGGAGATACCCAGCGCATCGGCGAGGCCTGTATGTGGGTGCTGCCCACCGATGGCGAGGGCGCGCTCCTGAGGATCCACGACTGGATGCGCCAAAGGGGCCACGTACCCCCGGCAGACCGGCCCGAATGGCTGCGCGACGCGATCTTGTACAGCTTCCACCCCGGCGGCACCATCGGCAGCAACTTCAAGGACCTCGGCGGCTTTGAGCCGGCCACGGACCTGCTCGACGACATCCAGGAGCTGGGCGCCAATGCGATCTGGATCATGCCCATCGAGGATGCCGGCGTCTACCATCCCCGCGACTACTACAAGTTCCAGGAGGGCCTCGGCACGGAGGAGCAGTACCGCGCCCTGGTGGCACGCGCCCACGAGCTTGGGATGCATGTGCTGCAGGACTGCGTCCCCCACGGCGGCCGCAATGACTACCCGCGGGCTAAGGAGCATCCCGAGTGGCTGGCCTACAACGAGGACGGCAGCACGCTGGACTACTGGTGCTATGACTTCAACTGGCCCACGTGGCGGCAGTACATGGCTCAAGTAGCGCGACACTATGTGACGCAGTTCGGCGTGGACGGCTTCCGGGTGGACGCCGTCGGCGGCAGCCGCATCCCCAACTGGAACCCGGACATCCCGTACGCGAGGGCCAGCTTAGCCCAGCTCCAGGGCGGGCTGAACATGCTGCGCTCCCTGCGGGAGGCGGTGAAGGAAGAGAAGCCCGAGGTCGGGGGCCTGCTTGCTGAGGTGGAGGGCAGCGCCTATGGGACCGTCTCGGATGCGGTGTATGACTTCACCGGCTGCTACACCGTGTACCACGACCTGCGGAAGCTCCCGCCGGGTGAGTTCGTCGCCCGCCTGCGGCGCTGGCTGCACGAGCAGCAGTTCTCCGAGGTCCCCGACCTCCTGAGACTGCGCCACATCGAGAGCCACGACAGCCTGCGCTCGGAGCTGTGGTACGGCCTGAAGCCCCAGCGCGCCCTGATGGCGCTGACGGCGTGGATCCACGGCATCCCGCTGATCTACCACGAGATGGAGGCGGCAAGCAGCGCCTTCTGGTTGCCGCGGATGCTCGAGCTGAGGACCTCGCTCCCGGAGCTGAACGGCGGGGCGGCGGACTACCTGTGCGTGCAGGCGCCGCCCGAGGTGTTCGCCTGCCTGCGTAGCGCCGGTGACCGAACCTCCGTGGTCCTGATCAACTTCTCGGGCGACCGGGTGAAGGGCGAGGTGGTGGTGCCGAAGGCGAGCCTGCCTGCGGCGGTCGCGGCGGATCCACGGATCCTGGAGGGGTACTGGTCAGACGACGAGCGACCCGCCGAGGGCAGCGACACGGAGCTTCGCATGCCTCTTGACCTGGATCCATTCGAGTTCACCGTCTACGCGCTACGCCGGCGGGGCGACTTCGGCGACCTGCCGCCGTACATCGGCGACTTCTTCTGGCCCCTTCCAGGCACAGAGAAGACCCCGGCCCCGCCGCTGGAGGGCGCTGTTGGTATTGGCGGCGCTGGCTACCACGCGTGGGTCGATCGATCCTCCGGGTTGCTCCGGAAGATGGAGGCCAAGGCCTGGCAGAACGTCGAGCCGATCGATGTCCTCGGGCCGCTGGACGTCCTTCTCCCCGCGCAACTCGCCAGGCAGCCGGCCGAGGTCACCGTGACGCAGGACGAGGCGGGCGCGGTCCACTGCATCCGCGCGTACCCCGGCGCCACGCTGGAGATGACCTATCGACCGGATGGCCAGGAACTCGTGGTAGAGACGCGTTGGAGCGGGGAGAGCCTCCCGGACCACGCCGCCCTGTGCGTGCCGGTGGTGCGCTCTGGCATCTGGTCGGCCGGATCGGCGGAAGGCCTGGCCAGTGGCACCACCCCTATGCGTCGCCGGGCCATGGACGCAGTCGCGGGCGGCATCTACCGCCTCCCCCAGGGCGGCGGTTTCATCTGGGACTCGGCCCAGCATCCCTTCGGTCTGGGGAGGTACCCGGGCGGTGTGGGATCTGCCCTGGTCGCGCTGGAGATGGAACCCACCGCACCCCCGGCGAGAGTGCAATGGCTGCAGGGAATGGGCGACCGTCGGGAGCCCACAGCGATCCTGGCCTGGCGCGACCCCGACGCTCCCTACGGGCCCCCGGGTGATGCCTTCAGCTTTCGCATTAGGCCCCATGGCACGCTCTGGGAGCGGGACTGGGCCGTCGTTAAGCCCGTCGGCGGCGGCTGGGAGCTCGAGAACGCCTCGTACTGCCTGCGCCTGGGCCGCAGCGGCGCACTCACCGAGCTGCGCACCAAGGGCAGGCGGGCGCAGGTCATCGTGCGCGGCGGGGACGTGTACACCGACGGAGGCTTCGCCGCAGACAGAACGCGCTTCTCCGCCGGGGACGATGTCGAGGCCTACTGTCGCATGTGGCAGGAGGGCGAGAACATCCACATGCGGTTCGAGGGCCAACTCCGGGGCTTCGGACGGTTCGACCTGCTCAAGCCTCCCATCGACTATGTGATGGGCTATGAGTTCGGAAACGGCCCCAGCTTCCGCATGAGCTGCGCGGTCAAGCCGCAGGCCGCCCCCCACGGCGACTTCGCCTTCCTCAGCACCATGCTCCCATTGCCGCAGATGACGAGTTCCCGCTTCGCAGCCGGAGAGCAGGTGCTGGTCGAGGGCGAGATCGGCGACGGCTCGGCGCGGGTGGGGCAGACGGCGCTACTGCAGGTACCTGCCCTGCCGGACAAGGTCACGGTCGAGGGCGAGAGCGGGAGGCTGCTGAACCTGACGCAGATCGAGTACGGGGGGCAGCGGATACCCCGAAACGTCTTCGTCCACGGGCAGAACCTGTTCCTCGCCTGGGAGGACGGCGAGCCCTCGCACAGCGCGGGCGCATGGAGCTGGCTCTCGGCCGTCTGTACGCCGGGCGAGGCCGAGCCGCAGCCGGTGGGCGGGCCACCGTACCTGCGCTCCGAGCCGGCGCAGGAGGGCCTCCTGCACGACGGCGGCTTCGAGCAATCCCTGAGTCGGCGGCTGGTGTCGGTGGTCAAGGGCGATGTGTTGCCATTGGCAAGCCCTGCCGGGGGCTGGCAGGTACCGGCCGGGGGCCAAGCGGCGACAGAGCCCGTCCACGAAGGCGCCGCGGCCGCGGAGGTGGTCAACACCTCGGGTGACTACCTGCTGTGGCGTCAGACGCTACCGCTGGGGGAGCTGCCGGCGGGGTCGAAGTGGCGGCTCTCGGCGTGGGTGAAGGGGCAGGACATCGTCCGCGGCGACCCGGCATGGAAGGTGGGCTGCCTCCGCTTCGCGGTGGTAGCGGACAAGACGACCTACGCCTCGTGCCCGGAGCTGATCGGGACCTTCGACTGGAGGCAGGTGGAGGCGGAGTTGACGATCCCGGAGGGCGTCAAGGCGGTGAGCGTGGAGGCGGGCCTCAACGGCGCAGTGGGGAGGATGTGGATCGATGAGGTGAGGTTGCGGAAGGCGAACTAGGGCGCGCGATGGATCTGGCGGCCCTCCTCGGCGTGGCGTATGCCGGGGGTGGCGGTTCGATGGGCTTTCGCCCATCGCTAGATGGCCCGGCGGCGCGGGGCCGGTCGCCCTTCGGGCTCAACGGCGCCCGGCCTCGCCCGGCGACCATTGTCATGTCCGCGCCCACCGTTCGCCGGCCGTCAGGTCCGCAGGACCGTCGGGCCCCGCGCAGCGGGGTCACCTGGAGCTACGGCCGAGAACCCCGCCTTCGCAGGGCATGTCATTGCCAGAGCGTCCACTCCCGCAGGGAGCAGCTAGAAGAACCTCCTGGCATTCAGTGAGATTCCTCGCTATCTCGCTGCGCGAGATGGACGCTCAGAATGACATCGTGACGGCAGAACCGGCTTCTCGGCCGGGCTTCTGGACGGGGGCGAAAGCCCCTGGCGGGCGTTGTTCCGTAGCCGCTGCCGGGCGTGGACTGGCCTCCCCCGTGGATCTCCCGCGCGACGACGCCTCCCATCTACCTCCCGTACACCTCCACCTCATCCACCATGCACCAGCCGGCCCTGGTCGGCCTGCACCGCACATAGCGCGCCTGCCTGGGCTCCAGCTCAACGGTGATGAAGGCCGGGATCAGGACGTTGCCGGGCTGCTCAAACTGCGGGGCGACGACGGTCTCCTCTGTCCACGTCTCCCCATCCAGCGAAGTGGCGACCGCCACGGTCCGCGGATACCCGATCCCCGCCTGGCCGCCGCCCAGGCAGTGCAGCCGGACCGTTGCGACCTCCTCCGGCTGCAGCAGGTCCAGCGTCACCGTGCGATCCTCCTCGATCCACCCCACGGCCTTCTTCCAGCCCTCGCCCCGGGCGCTGTAGTCACCATCCGTCAGGCGCGAGCCGTCATCGGCGTACTTCTCCTCCGACTTGGGGGCCGGTTGCAGGTGATAGCGGCGGCCCTGTGCCACGTTACGCCCGGCGGAGATCACCTCCAGCTCGCTGAGCATCAGCCAGCCGGTGCCCCTGAACAGGAGCTTGAGGAATCGTCCGCGCCCGCTCTCCACGGGCACGCTGAGCCAGGCCAGCTCGTTGAGGCCGTTGGCGGTGTCCCGGCTATACGTGACTTCTCTCTCCGGCTCGCCAACCATGACAACCTGCCACTGCCGTCCGTCCTCCGAGACCCAGGCGCGGATGACGTCGGGGTAGTAGACCCCCGCATGGCCGCCGCCCTGGGCGTGGATGCGCAGGGCCTCGAAGGCCCGTTGCTCCCCGAGGTCGAGCACGACCGAGGGAGCCTGGCCGTGCCAGCCCACGGTCTTGCCGTCCGAGAAGCCCACCTCACTGAGCAAGCCGTCGGTCAGCTCGCCACCATCATCGGGGTACTGGGAGGTGAAGGGCGGCTCGATGGTGTAGGGCTTGCCGGAGGCCAGGTTGTCGGCCCGGCGCACCTGCAACTCGTCCCACAAGACGTTCGGCGCGCCCCTGAGCTCGAACTCCATCTGGCTCGCCACCTGTCGCGGGAGGGGAATCTCGATCCAGCCATCGGCGGCCGGCTCCGGGGAGAACCAGTCGGTCTCCACGGTCTGAGGGCCTTTGAGCCGAACTCTGCATTGCGGGGGGGCATCGCCCTCGTCGTAGCGCGCGTGGGCGATGGCGCTGCCCAGGTACCACTCGTCGTCCAGAGCGAACGAGACCGTTCCCTCGCCCCGCCAGAAGCTCACGCCCGAGCTGCCCGGGTAGATGCGGCCGTCGGTGAGCTCCACGCCCGTCTCCTGTCTGAGCCCCGCCGTCACCTGGCCGGTGATCTCGTACGGCCGCTCCCACAGCAGGTGCGGGGCCGGATAGGCGATGACCTCGTCAACGCCCACAGTCCGACCCCCGCCGGTAACCACGATCCGCAGGCGGTTGGCCACGTGCGGCCTGCAGGTGAGCAGCACGAAGCCTCCCTGCCATCTGCCCATCTCGCGCAGGTTCTCCACCTGCACCTCGGCGACCACATCGTAGCTGTCCCCGTCGCGGCTGGTGAGCAGCGTGGCCTGCAGCGGCACCGACGGCTCTCCCTTGGCCGCGGCCACCACGTGCACCCGCACGTCCCCGACGATCTGAGGGCCGCACAGGTCGATGTCCAGGGTGGCCGGCGAGGTCGCCGTCGCCACCCGCTCGGGCCGCTCGCCCTGCGTCAACCATACCCCGTCCGTCAGCAGCGGGCAGCGCAGCTTGTTCAGGTGCGCCGGGAGGCCCTCGCACAGAGATAGCACGCGGCGCTCATAGGTCCCCCTGGCGAAGCGATACAGGTCGTCATAGACCCGATTGGCCACGGGGTTGTCGCTGTGATACAGGCCCGCGATGCAGTCACTGCCCTGGTAGTAGGCGCAGACGGCGCCGTTCATATAGCCGTCCAGCTCGTCGACGCCGTGGTTCATGTAAAGCTGCAGGTTGAGGCGACGCCCCGGATGCGCGGCGGGACCCTGGGCCGTCTCCATCTCAAAACCCAGCCCGTACTTCCGACAGAGGTATGCGTTGTGGCTCAGGCGGTCCTGGTCTGGGACCACGGCGCCCGCCGGGGTGGGCATGAAAGCGAAGTTGGGCTGCATGATGGGCAAGTCGATGCCCAGGTCCCGCGGGGCCGTATGACCGGGCGCCCGGAACCACGGGATCCAGTGCAGACCGTAGCCCAACTTGCGCACGTAGTCCCCGGTGCCACGCGCCACCCCGGCATTGCGCTCGCTGATGCCCTCGTCCATCCAGTAAAAGCCCCACAGCTTCAGGTGCTTGTACGTCCGGGCATTCCATCGCTCCAGGAGCTGATCGGCGGCCCAACAGAAGGCGCGCAGACGGTCCTCGTCCTTGGAGCAGTCCACCGGTACGCCGTCGAGGCTGCCAAAATCCTGCATACTGTGGCTCAGGTGTGGGATCATGAGGATGATCGGGCAGGTCTGATCGGGCTGCCCCAGTTGCTCACCAACGCGGTCGATACAGGCGTCCAGGGCCGCCAGGGAGCGGTCTTCCCGAAACAGGGCCGCGAAGTAGGTCTCCCAGTCCGCCTTGTTGGCGGTGCCGAAGGCCAAGGAACCCCCAGAGGGTTCGGCGGTGAACTGCAAGAACAACCAAGAATCGTAGAACCAGTCGTCGGGGGCACCGCCCTTGGCCTTGTCCAGGTGGGCCACGTAGGGCAGGAAGTCCTCCTCCGTCCAGCGGTCACCGCCCAGGTAGACAAGCATGATATGGCGCATGCCCGAGGATTGCTGGGAGCCGGGCGGGCAGTAGTCGGCCAGGGAAGGGACGGCAAGCGCGATGAGCACGAAAAGGGCCAGGGCCTGTGGCATGGGGGCCTCCGCGGGGCGTAGGTGCGCGACGCTTCGGCCGTCCCTCGTCGCGGACCGCAGGCGGCGACGGCGGACGGTGCCCAAAGCATAGCACGGCCCGGCAGAGGTGTCTACGTGGCGGGTGGACAGACGACACCCTCCGCCGGGCAGGGAGCGTCGGCGCGGGTAGCGAAGTACATACCCGTCGCGGACGCCATATGGGCGTCGCCATCGAAGGAGGCGGTTGGATTGGCCCATCGCCGGCGCCGTCTGCTTGTACTCGGAGCCCTGCTGCTACCGGTCGTCACGGCCTGCGCCGCTCCCCGCATCGCCAACTACGACATCTCGGCCACCATCGAGCCGGAGAGCCGGTGGCTGAGGGCCGCGGTGCGCACCGACTGGGAGACCGATGTCGCCGCGGACAGGCTCCGGTTCTCCCTGCGTCCGAGCCTGAAGATCACCGGCCTGCGCGGACCGGAGGGCGCGGCACTGGAGTACAACCGCGACGCCGATGGCACAGTGACTCTCCCGCTGCCCGCGGCGATGGCGGCAGGTGCGCGGTTCAGTCTGATCCTCGAGTACGAGGGCGAGATACACGGCCCGCTGGGCGGGCGCTCGGGCCGGCGCGTCTGGGACCACATCGGCAGCGACGGCACCTATGTGCGTTTCGAGGCCGAGTGGTACCCGATGATCTGGGGCGACCGAGCCACCGCCGATGTGCGGCTCACGGTCCCGCAGGGCTGGTCGGCGGTGACCTCCGGCAAGCTCGTAAGCCAGGAGGGGCGAACGTTCCACTGGCGGATCGGCCACCCGACCTCCGGGATCTCCTTCGCGGCGGCACAGTACTCGGTGAGCGAGAGGCTCGTGGGCGACCTGCCCTTGCAGTGCTATCTGTTCGGTGCCCACGCGGACCGGGCGGAGGAGTTCATGAGCCGCTGCGCCGAGATACTGGCCTTCTACGGCGAGATCTACTCTCCGTATCCCTTCGAGAAGTTCGCCATCGCCGAGATCCCCGACCTTTACGGCGGCGGCCACGGCGACCAGTCCTTTATCATGCTCCAGGAGCTCACCTTCACGCAGCCCTTCGACGCCGAGTTCGTCGCCCACGAGATGGCCCACAACTGGTGGGGCGGGATCCTGACCTGCACCGAGTCCGAATTCCTCATCGAGGCCTTCCCCACATACTCGCAGGCTCTGTGGCGCGAGCGTTTCCAGGGCCGGCAGGCCTTCACCGAGAGCATGAACAGACAGGCCGAGAGCGTCCTGATGGCCTCGTGGAACCCGGCGGAGGAGACCTCGTGTTACGAGTCCGACTCCGGCCCGCTGCTGTACGAAAAGGGCGCGTGGATTCTGCACATGCTGCGGCAACTGCTGGGGGATGAGAAGTGGTTCTCGACGGTGAAAGCCTTCGTCGCCGGCAACCAGGGCCGGGACGTCACCTGCGCCCAGTTCCAGCAGGCCTGCGAGCAGGCCTACGGCGACTCGCTGGAGTGGTTCTTCCGCCAGTGGCTGTACGGCACGGGGGTGCCGTGGGTCAAGGCGAGGATCACCGGCTACGACGGGAAGGCGGCCACCATCGCGCTGAGCCAGGAGCTGGTCATCGGCCAGGAGCGGCAGGGGAATGACGCGCAGTCTGTCTCCTGGCAGACACAACCCGGCGGGTTCTTCCTCCCGGTGGAGATCGCGCTCCAGTGCGAGGGACAGCAAGTGCGCCGTCGGCTTTGGCTCACCCGCTCCAGTCAGGAGCTGCGGATCGACGTACCCGCAAGACCCACGGCCGTGGTGGTCGATCCCGACGGCTGGCTGCTGGATCACTCCAAGGGGCTGGTGGGCGCGTTGGACAAGGAGATGGCGGGCCTCGAGGCCGAGCTGGAGCGCGAGCTGGGGGATCTGGGCGCAGGAGTGCCGCGGTAGCTCGCGGCCCGCGCGCGGAGCCGCGGGTGCCCTTCGCGCCGCCCGCGTCGGGGCCTTGCGAGCGCCTCCGGGACCGCAAGGGCCGGTGTACCTGCCGCCGGGCACCGGGGGCTCACCGTCTGAGCGTGGCCGGCGCCGGATCGCAGGGGCCTTCCTGCCCCCTGTTTACTTGGCCTCTGCTGTGGGCTATACTGATGCCGGTCTCAGCGATGCCGCATCCTTGCAGACACCACCGCGACCGCCGCGCGTGAAGGTAGCCGGGCCATGGCAAAGCCACCCACGAGACTGTCGACACTCACTCGCCTCAATCTGTGGTTTCGACGCTACTTCCCCCATCCACACATGCGTCTGTGGCTGGCTCTCCTGGTGGTGGGCAGTGCGGCGTTCTTCACGCGCGACAAGATCACGGTGCCGTTTGTCGTGGGCTGGCGCGCGGCGGAGGTCCTGGTGGAGAAGGAGGAGCAGGTCGAGCGGGTACAGCGCGAGACGGCGGAGTACAAGGCCGCCGCGGCCTTCTTCCAGACCGATGAGGGCCGCGACTACGCCCAGAAACTCCTCTACGACCAGCTCAGGCCGGGAGAGCAAAGGATCCCGGTTGAGCCGGAGACGGAACTCGACAAGCCGGGCGGGCCGGGGCACCTGGGCGGGTGGGTGCAGCAGAAGGAAGAGCACATGGAGACCTCCTGGGAGCACACGCGCAAGGTGCTGCGCCGCTGCTTCGTGGATCCGCCGCCCGCCTTTGACCCTCAGGCCAAGACGAAGAAGGCCGGCGCGAAGCGCAAGCCGGCCGCGAAGTAGACCCCCTCCTCTTGGGCCGGCCGACAAGCCCGGCCAGCCCGCCCCCTGTCATCCCGGGTCGCCGACATCGCGAGCCCGGGCGTCACAAGCGCCGCCCGGGCGAACCCTCTCGCCACATGCCGGGAGACTCTTCGGGCTGCCGTCGGAGCGCGGAAGCGCGCCCCCAGACCTTGCTCCAAACGTCCATCGAAGCTCCGCCCAAGAAGCACGAGCACGGCACGGAGGTTCGCCCCGGGTCGTTGCCAGGGCCAGGCGGCGATCCCGCAGGGCGGGATCGCCGAGTCGGGCTGGAAACCCACACTATGCATGAACGCACTGGGGCCACATTTCGCCATTCGCGCGTCCGGAACGGTCGAAGTACGGCCGTTCTCCCCCCTCCTCCCGTCTTCGCCGGCCGTTTGGCGGAGTACAAGCGGCTCGAAGAGACGCCGAGAGGCGGGGCTGGGGGGGTGAGGCGACGTGAGTCGGCGCCCGCCCGGAACCTGCACAATCTGAGTGGAAAGCCCGACCTACGGGGTAGCAGGCGGCAGGGCTGAGGCCGCACAACTCGCCTCAGACGTCAGGAAGTGCGCCCATGTAGGCATCTACTCTCCCCGGTCGCCGTACACCCTCAGCCGCTCGACGCTGCACGAGCCCTGCAAATTGGGCTCCGCATCCGCGTCTGTGTCGGCGCCGTCTCCGCTCATCTTGCCGATACTCACCGCCGATGGCTCCCCGGCGTACTGCGACCGGGGCACCTCGTGAACTGTCGTCCACCACTCCCCGTCGTCGGACAGCTCGGCTACGATCTTCTCGGCCTCCAGCCGCAGGCGGAGGTGGTAGTCGGTGTTCGCGGCGATCCCCGCCGGGACCAGCCACTGGTTGGTACCATCGTCGACCCCGGCGCGACCCTCCACGGTGCGCAGGTTGAGGCGCAGGAAGCGTTCGCCCCACCACAGCGCCAGGCCGGGCCCCCAGGTCATCCCCCCATCGCTGCCGGTGTTGACGACACACTCGACCATCGTCACCCCCGGCGGCAAGTCCCGGGTGGCGTAGGCAATCGAGTGCGCCAGGGACTCGAAGGTGACCTTGCCCTCAGCGACGCTGAGCTTCGTGCCGGGACGCGGGGACAGCGTGGCGCGCCAGGCGTCGGCCGGCGCCTGCCCGGGGAAATCGTCCTGCAAGAGCACCTGCCTGCGCTCGTAGGCCCTTGTGGCTTCCAGCATGACGGGCGGCGCCTCTCGGGGCTGCTCGTCCACCCACAGCAGCCAGCCGCGCCGCGCCGGGATCGGGATTTCGTCCTCCACCGAGAACAGCGCCTCGAACTGGTAATCATCGATCTGCGGGGCATACAGATGGGCCCTCCGGGGATCGAGACCCAGGGCTTCCCAGTCAATCTGCAGTTTCACCTGCGCCGTTCGCGGCGCCCAACTGGCCACGGCGATGAGCGTCCTGCCCTCGCGCACGTAGGCCGTGGCGAGGATGTCCTCGCGCCCGGTGTCAACGGGGCACTCCGGCTCCCAGTAGCCCAGCATCTCGGCCTCGTCGATGCCGAAGTCGTCCCAGACGCCCCAGACCGACCGGGGATCGCCGCACCAGGGCATGCGCGCCGTCATCCCGTACACCATCCCCCGCCACTTGTTGCCCCCGTTTTGGAGCATCTCGCCCATCAACCCGTAGGGGATACCGGAGATCTCCGTGAGCCAGTAATCCGGCGGGGAATCGTAGTCGAAGAACTCGCCGAACCACAGGCGGTCGATGTACGGGAAGAACTCCATGTACTGGTTGGCCGGGCCGTGGGAGAAGCTGGTGTTGGAGTGCAGGTCGATCATGCTCCCCGGCCGGTTGCGCTGGAGAATCTTGCGCACCCGCTTCATGATCTGCCGATCGTAGGAGACATCATCGTTGTACAGCCCGTCGATGCCAACATTCTGCACCAGCCACTGCAACCCCTCGAGGTAGTAGTTGTACCAGCGCGACAGCCCGCTGTTGACGATGGAGGCACAGGCCTCGCCGTCCGGCTGCTGCTCGTACCAGGAGCACTGATAGTCCCTGCCGAGATGCTCGCGCAGCCACGGATAGCCCCCGCCGCTGCCGGGAGCCAGCACCTCGTGCCCCAGGCTACGCAGGGCCCACATCTCGGCCACGTGGTTGGTCAGCTCGCGCAGGGTGTAGTAGATCTTCACCTTCATGTCCCGCTCGTGGGCCGCGTCCACGTAGGCCTTCATCTTGTCCGTGGTGAGGAAGGGGTAGTTGATGTATGGGTTGAGCTCATTGGCGTGGTGGATGTTCACCACATTGGCACCGGTTTGCGCGATCTTCTCCACCGGCTCGTAGGCGTGGTAGTAGCGGGTCTTGAAGTGTGAGGCGCTGTCCAGCGGCTTGACGGGGGTGATGAGAAAGGCGAACTCGAGGGTGAAGTCCTCCCCGGCGGGCAGGACCCGGTCGCCGCAGTAGGCGGTGGCGGTGACCACGTCGCCCTCCTCCTGGATCGTTACGCCGCCCTTGCCCTCATTGCTCCAGGTGGCCGGCGGCTGGAGCTGGCCCAGGGCCCAGTAGAGGTTCACCATCGGCCCACAATAGGTGGCGCCGCGCAGCTCGCACTGCAGCCCTGCGTCATAGTCGCCCAGCCAGAAGCTGTCGTAGTAGACCTTGCCCCCCCACTTCCACCGGAAGTCGGGTTTGCGGAGCCCGCCGGCGTGATCCATGCCCATCAAGTAGGTGGCGATCTCCTTGCGGAAGGGCATCTGGAGCCGGATGTCCTTGACCGGCGTGTCCTTGTCCGGTCGCAGCGTGACGGTGAGCTGCACGTGCCCGTCGAACTCCATGCGCCCGCGGCAGTATGTGTCCACGGCGCCCTGGCGGCCGCGGGCCGCCCAGGACACCGCACCCTCGCCGTGCCGGCTGCACTCCGCCGGTGCCTGCTGCAGCGGTGTGCCGAGGCCTTCGCCTTCCAGCACCAGGCGCATCGGGGCAGCCAGAATCTCCTTGTCCCCACTGCGAATGGCGGCGGGCAGGCCGTCGGCGGAGACCTCCAGCGCGCGCCCCAGACAGCCGACCCTGCTGCCCTCCAACGTCATGGGAGTGTAGGGCGCGACGATGTCGTCATCCATGGCGAGGGTGGAGTTCAGCCAGCGCAGGCGGGAGTAGCGCCACAGCTCGCCATCGCCGCGGTCCTCCAGAACCTCATCGGAGACGGTGAAGTCAAGCGCCACCTCTGTGGGCGGCGCACCCTTCCCACTCACCGTGACGCTGCCACGGTAGCGCCCCGGAGCCGCCTCGCGGGGGATCTGGACCCCACACCACAGGGCCTGCACCTTGCCCTGCGGCACCGAAACGGTCTTGGAGAGCGGGCTCCCGTCCCAGTCGGTGCCGCCGAGGTTGAAGCAGGTGAACTCTGAGGCCGCAATGGGCCGTCCCGCCGGCTCCGGCCGCAGGTCGGAGAAGGTCAACCGGACGTCCTCCACAGGAGCCGTGCAGGCGAACACACCGAGCTGGAAGCAGTAATACTCATTGCGACACGGCTCCCCGGACAGCACCTGCGCCGGGCCGGACTGCGCCCAGCGTAGGGGGATGTCTTCGGTCATCCGGATCGCGAAGCGCCGATCCTCGGGGAAGACAATGTAAGGAGGATTGCCTGCGCGCGCCACCAGGGCCGCCGTCTCCTCAGCCGTGGCGACCACCTCCATCGGGTCGAAGCGGCTGAACTCATTGCGGGCCTCAATCTCCAGTACTCGCGCCTGCGGCAGGCTCTTCCACTTGCCGTCCGCCGGATCATCAAGACCGTTGGCCGTCAGCCAGGCCGGGTCGGCGTTGACCTCCACCGGCAGGTAGTTGCCCCCGTACCAGCCGCCCTGATACTGCACCTGATAGGGCAGATAGTACACGTGGTACTCTCCGGGCCCGCCCACAGGCTCAAACACGAGGTCGGCAAACTCGCGGTTGATATCCGCCCGCGCCAGGTTCTCGACACGCCTGCCGCTCTGACCATGAACGATGATGATCTGTCTTTCATGGGCATCGTGGTCTCGCCTGCGCCACTGCAGATGCAGCCGGACGGCGTCGGCTTCGGCCTCGACGGCCACCCGGGCGCGATGCTTGCCGAAGGCCTCGTCCCAGGGAACGTCGGGCACGCTGTAAGAAATGTCGGCGACAGCCATGGCGGCCAAACCTCCAGATAGCAGTGTGGCGAGGATGATGGCGGTAAGGGGTGCTTGCGGCATAGGGTCTGGCTCTCCTGTTCGTTGAGCTGGGTGTCGGCGGCCGCGCCGCGTGCCGTGACGACCGGCTCGGCACCGGCGTGTGCGCCCCGGGCTACCGTGCCCTTTCCACCTCCTCGGGCAAGCACCTCTTGGCTCCGAAGGTCTTGGGGCATGGCGCTGCGAAACTACAGGTGTCTATCTGGTGCTCCGCATGGGGCGGAGGCTGTGGCCGTTCACGTCTCCCCTCGGGAGTGTTGGGCGCGCCGCCCGCGAGCGCCCTCAGGGGCGCGACGACATCGGGCCTCCTGCCTGCCCGGCCTGAAGTCCGGGCCTGGGAGGCGCCGCCGCGTGGTCCCTCGGACCTGACGACAACCGAAGCGGCGACGGTGCATGGCGGTACACGGCCTTCGGGCGACTCCCTTGGCCGCCGGCACCGGGAAGCGGCGACGCCGAAAGAGCGCCCGCCCTCCCCCGGGGCAGGGCGAACGGAGGACCACGCTCCCGACCCGAAACGCGCCGAGTCGGGGCGCTCACGACCATGGAGGGACCTCACATGACCAGATGCCTTCTCTTGCTGGCCGTCATCCTCACCCCCGCCTGCGCTCAAGAGCGGCCGGTCTCCATGGTGGTCAACGGCGGGTTCGAGCGCAGCGGCGGCTGGAGCCGTTCGCCCAGCGCGAGCACGGTGGACTCGGGCCGCACCGGCCGCTGCCTGCACATCGAGGGCGAAGGCACCGTCACCCAGGGAGTACCACCGCGCAAGGGCGTCGCCACGTACAGTTGCAGCGTTGAGATCAAGACCGAAGACGTCGTGGCCGGGCCCAACGGCGGCTTCGCCTTCGCCGCCGTCTACCAGCGCGACGGCCGCAATGAGCTGGTGGCCTTCAAGGACTTCGCCCAGATCACAGGTACCACGGACTGGCAGAGGGCCGACTTCACTTTCGAGCTGGCGCCGCGCGTGGAGACCATCTCCCTGCACTGCGGCATCTACAACGCCTCGGGCAAGGCCTGGTTCGACAACTGGACGCTGGTGGAAGGGGACAGGGCCATGGGCTACGACGAGGTCATCTCACCGGGACCGGCGCACGGACCGGGCACGCCGACGGCCGGCGTGTTCCGCCAGCAGGGCTTCCCGGTCAAGGGTGCGGGCTCGTCCCCGGACCGTCTCGGGGGCCTGTTGCGGGACGCCGGGTTTGACGTGCGCTATCTCACCGCCGACGACCTGGCGGACCCGCAGAAGGTGAACTCGGGGCTGCTGAGCCTGGTGGTCTTGCCCTATGGGCAGAGCTTCCCGGCCGAGGCCAGGCGTAACTTCACCGCCTACCTCCACGGCGGCGGCAGCTTCATCTCCACCGGCGGGTACACCTTCGAGCACCTCGTGAGGCTCGGTGAGGGCCAATGGCTCGATGAGGCCACCGTGGTGAAGCAGAAGCTGGCCGCGGCTCTGGAACGCTCAGTCCTGCCCGACGGCAGCTTCGAGGCCGCCGGGGAAGCCCCCATCGGGGGGCAGGAGCTGGATGGAAAGTGGCGCCGCGACGGGGACATTTGCACGCTCGATCCCACCGTCGCCAGAGACGGCGACGTCTGTGCCCGGGTCACCGTCGATGCCGAGAAGCCCCGGGAGGACCGCTGGTACCTGGACATCGCCCCCCGGCGCGGAGCCAGCTACTGCGTGAGCGGCTGGATGAAGTCCGAGGACGTCAGGGCCCACGGACAGGGCTACGCCTACATGGCCCTGTACGAGTACGACGGCGAGGGCAAGCTGGGGGAATGGAAGGACTTCGCCCACACCACGGGGACGCAGGAGTGGACTCGGTACGAGTACACCTTCACCCCCTCGGAGAGGACCACGCGGCTGCATATCAAGATGGGTCTGTTCCAGGCCACGGGCACCGCATGGTTCGACGACATCCGCCTGTCGGACGTGGCTGATGTGGAGATGCAGCCGATGAACACCAGCACCGGCGGGCCGGCGGATGGCCTCAAAACGGCGCCCTCGCAGATCGGGGTGTTCGATGCCGACTATCCCCTGCGGCGCGTGGCGAGCCTGCGGCCGGCAGACGACCAGTTCATCGTGCCACCGGGCGAGCCGCTGGCGGGGGATTTCTCAGGGTGGGCCGCCTCCGGGGTGCAGGGCTATGACAACGCCCGCTGGATCGAGCTGGTCGGCGGGAGAGACCGCTTCGGCCGCCATCGCGGCTCGGCGGCCTCGCTGATGCTCAACTACGGCGGCTACTTCTCCGGCTCGGCCTGGGCGTACTTCGGCGTGGAGAGCAAGGACCTCTTCGACGGCTCCGCCCCCTGGCTGGATCGGGCCCTGGTGGATATCGCCCGCTTCATCTGCCGCGGCGGCTTCCTGCGCAATCTCACCACCGACCTTGCCGCCTACAAGCCTGGTGAGACGGTGCGAAGATCCGTGGTGGTGGAGAACCTCGGCACCGCTCCTCTGAACTGCACCGTCGACTTCAGCGCCTACCCGGACGGCGACCGCAGCCGCCCGACAGGGCAAGAGCAGGTGGACCTGACCGTCGAGCCCGGGTCCTGGCTGGCGGCCGAGAGCCCCTGGCAGCCGGGGCAGTTCGACTCCGACGTGTACGAGTTGGTGGCAGACCTCCGCCTCGAGGGCCGGCCGGTGGACCGCATGTCCACGGGCTTCGTGGTCCAGGACGAGGGGGTAGTGCAGTCCGGCCGCGAGCTGCGCTTTGCGGACAACTACTTCACCCTGGACGGCCGACCCACGTTCCTGTTCGGCAGCGACACCTACAGCAATGTGTACAACTCCGCCACCGAGAACCCCTGGACCTGGAACCTGGATCACATCGCCGCCCGCGATTACGGCTTCAATGTCTACGAGAACCTGCAGTATAGCAATGCGGACTACCGGTTCACGGACAAGGACTGGCGCAAGTTCGAGGGCATGGCTCAGCTTTGCCAGCGCAATGGGCTGGTGTTCATGCCCTGCCAACTGGTGGGGCACAACGTTGCCATCGGCCCGGAGCAGTTGGAGAGAGAGGCGGCCCAGTGTCGCGATTACGCCGAGCATCTCAACCGCTATCCGGGGCTGCTTTACTACCTCAACGGCGATTTCCGCTGGGAGGTCGAGGACAAGGCGGCACTCACCGCGCTGTGGAACGGGTGGCTGGCGGACAGGTACGAAACCGAAGCCGCCTGGAGGCAGAGCTGGGGTGACGAGGTGTACGGGAACTGGGGCGAGCTACAGTTCCCGCCGCCGGCAGGGAGCTCGTGGGACAGCGTGCGCCAGTGCGACCGGGCGCGGTTCGGAATCTGGGTGACCCTGCGCTGGGTCAACCGCCACGTGGCCGCGGTGCGCGAGGCCGACGAGGAGCACGCCATCACCTCGGAGTACTATCGCCAGCCCTACGGCGCACTGGACCTGATTCTGACCATCGGCGAGCAGGACGCCTCGAACATCGGCTATTTCGACGAGCCGTACCGCGATGTGGACAACCTGCCGCTGGCGCTTCGGCTCATCGACCTGCGGATGAGAGGCAAGTCGCTGGGGCTGGGCGAGTACGGCGTCAAGACCCATCCGGCCTGGACGGTGGAGAACGGGGCCCGGGGCTATCACATCGTGCGCACCGAGGAGGAGGCCAGGCGCCTGTTCATGGCCGTGGCCCACTACGGCCTGGGCATGGGCGCCTGCAAGGTCCAGAACTGGTGTCTGCGCGACGCCAGCGAGAACGTATTCCCCTGGGGGGTGTTCTACCCCAACGGCCGGGTGCCCAAGGACATCGCCTACTGGCACCGGAACCTGAGCCTGATCTGGCGCCACTTCACCCCGGTGTACCGGGCGCCGAAACTCGCGGTGCTCCTGCCCGACGGCATGCGCCTGGGGGCCCACTCGCAGACGGGCCTGGACATCGCCGCAAACTGCTTCCGGGCGCTGTTTGCCAAACACGCGGACTTCTCCGTCATCAACGAGCGGCACATCGAGGCCCTCAGCGGCGACACCGCCGATCTCATCTGGCCCTCCGCCTTCTGTCCTGATGACGCGGCCTATGCCAAGGTGTTGCAGTGGGTCAGAGACGGCGGGAGGCTGCTGGTCACGGGGGATATCTCCTTCGATGAGGATCGGCGCCGCGCCCGGACGCAGCGCCTGGAGGAGCTGTGCGGCGTCCGGTTCGTGGAGGAGGTCTACCGGCCGCCGGTGCGGCCCGAGGACGCCCCTCAGATCGTGGACGTCCGCGGCACGAGGATGGCGCTGCAGCCCTGCATCGAGGTGCGGGCCGAGGACGCCGAGGTGGTGGCCGCTACCGAGAACGGAATGCCGGTTCTCGTCCGCAAGGGCATCGGGAAGGGCACGGTGCTTTACTGCACCGATCCGCTGGAGATGGGCAAGGCCGACGAGGTACTCCCGCTCCTGAAGCTGCTGTATCCCGGCGGCCCCGTCGAGGAGTACCAGGGCGGCCCGGACGTGCATCTCTGCCGCCAGCCGCTGCGGGAAGCCGGGGAGTTCGTCACCGCCTTCAATACCAACATGCCGCCGGGAGCCAAAGAGGTGCCGCTGCCCAACGGCAAGGGCCTGGACGTCAAGGCCAGGGCGGCCGCGCGCTACCCGGCGATGCTGGCCACCAACGAGCGGGCGAACCTGGTCTCCCTGGGGGCCTCCGGCGAGGCACAGGTGGAGGGGAGTCTCGTCTTCAGCGGCGACACCCAGGTCATCGGCCTGGCGCTGGATGGTGAGGACCTGTGGCGGTCGCAGGCCGTCGTGCTGTGCCCCTTCTCCACAGGCCAACTCGCCTTCCACAGTCGGAGGCAGTGGACCGACCCGGTCACCATCGTCGGCGACATCATCGACAGCACCTTCCGGGTGTTCGAAGTCAGGCAAGGCGTGGCGGACCTGACGGTGGATGACGATCTGCAGACCTGTCTGCTGGTGGTCTGCGAGCGCGGCCAACAGGAGCGCTGGACGAAGGCCATCGAGGATATCATGCGCACGCCGTAGGCCGCGTTGCCGCCGGTCGTTCCGGGAAGCGCCCCGGTCCCGCCCACATGCCGCCCGCCGTTGGTGGGGCCGGATGCAAAGCCTCCTTGGCGGGCGGCGGCCCCATCCGGCCTCTGCACTGTTCCATCACCCCGGAGGCATCACGATGACTCGCGATGAGGCACTGGACATACTGCATGAGTACACCAAGTCAGAGAGCCTGCTCAAGCACGCCTATGCCGTGGAAGCCGCGATGCGGGGATATGCCTCGATCCTCGGGGAGGATCGGGAATACTGGGGTCTCGTGGGCCTGCTGCACGACTTCGACTGGGAGATCCACCCGGACATCCCCGATCACCCGACGAAGGGGGCCGCCATCCTGCGGCAGCGGGGGATCGACGAGGGACTGATCCAGGACATCCTGGCCCATGCCCCCTTCACCGGCGTTCCCCGGGACACTCCGGTGCGCCGCGCCATCTTCGCCGTTGACGAGCTGGCGGGGTTCATCATTGCCGTGGCGCTGGTCCGGCCTTCCAGGAGCCTGGGCGACCTGGAGGCCAAGTCGGTGAAGAAGAAGATGAAGGACAAGTCCTTCGCCGCGGCGGTAAACCGGGACGAGATCGTGCAGGGGGCCGAGGAGCTGGGGGTGCCGCTGGACGAGCACATCGGGAATGTGATTGCCGCGATGCGCGAGGTGTCCGTCGAGTTGGGGCTCTGAGGACGCAGCCGGGCGCCTGCCGGCCAGGCCGGACCGAGGCGGCGGCGTCAGGCCCTCCGGCGCCGGCCGCACATCTCGCGGATGACCACCCACACGTACCAAAACGACCAGCGCAGCACCGGGATCTTGGAGCGCCCCGCGGCCCGCCGGTACTCATGGCTGGGAACATTCACCACCCGGAGACGGTGTTTGAGGGCCTTGATGGTCATCTCCTGCTCGATGGTGGTGATGTTCTCCTTGAGGCCAAGAGCGCGCAGGGCCTCGACCCGGCCGGCCCGGAAGCCGTTTTGCATGTCCGTCAGGTGGGTGCCGAAGCGCCAGTTGACCAGGAGCATCAGCAGGTTCTGCCCGGTCAGGCGGACAAAGCCGCTCCAGTCGCCGGCGAGCTCGTCGCTCCCACCCCGCATCCGGCAGCCGATGACCAGGTCCGCCTCGTCGGCGAGCAGCGGCGCCACCAGCTTCGGGATGTCCTCGGCCACGTGAGAGCCGTCGGCATCGATGAACACCACGACGGCGGTCTCCACCGTGTCGATGGCCTGCCGGATCGCGGCGCCCTTGCCCCTGCGGTTGTCCAGCTCGTAGCGGACGCCCTTTTCCCGGGCAATCTCCGGTGTGCGGTCGGTGGAATGCCCGTCCATCACCATCACGACGTCCACGAACGGCCGCACCGAGTCGATGACTTCAGGCAGGGTCGCCTCTTCATTGAGGGTGCAGATGACGGCCGTCACGCCGCTGCTGCTATCGGTCATGCGCGGTCTCCTTCCTGGCCCACATGCTGCGCCCAACCGTTCGCCGCGGACCCGGTGAGACCTTCACCCTCCCGCGAGCCGCCCGAATCGGCGCACCGAGCACCAAAGAAGCCCGTAACGGAGTTCGAGCGATGGACAAGCCCGACGAGGCACCGGATCGGCAGGAGCACGGCAACTGGCAGCCGCGCAGGGACCCCCTGGTGTGGGCGGTCTTCGGGGTGTACTTCGCCCTGGCCATCACCTATAGCTATGTGATGGAGCTGGGCCATGGTCCGGACGAGTCCGATCGCCATTACCCGTACGTGCAGTGGCTCACACAGGAGCGCACCCTGCCCCCCGCCGATCCCACCGTGGACTGCGGCGCCCTCGAGCTGCATCCGCCTTTGTACTATCTGAGCCTGGTCCCGGTCTACGCGGTGGCCCACAGATACGGCGACCGCGTCGCTCTGCGCACTCTGCGCTGGACGTCCCCCTTCCTGATCTTCGCCGCCCTGCTCTTGTGGCTCGCCGTGATCCGCCGGGCCTGCGCCAACCGGCGGTACACCGGTCTGTTCTGCCTGGCCCTGACCGCCTGGTGGCCGAACCTGTTCGTGGCCGCGGGCTCGTTCAACAACGACGTCGGCGCCATGCTTTGCTCCGCGGTCCTGCTGTATCTGGTGGTGGTGAGCGATCTCGGGGGGCCGGGAGCAAGGGTCGAGGGTGTGCGGGGGCTATGGACCTCGCCTTTGGGCTCGGCGGCTATCGCCGGCGCCGTCATCGGTCTGGGGGCCCTGATGAAATCATCGGTGCTCACCGTCTGTGTGCCGGTGCTGGCCGTCGCCGTGGCCCGGCAGCACGGACGCCGGTTCTACCGCGACGGGTACTTCTGGCTGCGCGGGCTTATGGCCGCCGCAACCTGCATCGCCGTCTGCGGCTGGTGGTACCTGCGGAACCTGGAGCTGCACGGCGCCCTGGTCCCCATTCCGCAGGGCTACAGCCTGATCCCGGCGCACCTCACCAAGCTGGAGGCCCTGATGGGGGGCCTGGTGGGGCCTGTGCTCCTGCGCGCCATCAACGGTCTGTGGGTGAGCGTCTTCGCCGGAGCGGTGTGGTTCCCCGAATGGACCCATCCGGCGGTCTACTGGCCCCTGCGGGCGCTCACCGCCGCGGGCGTCATTGGTGTCTCCATCGGCCTGTGGCGCGCGTGCACGGCAAGAGCCGTCTTCGCGCCCGGACAGGCGACGGCCCTGGTGCTCTCCGCCGCCGGGTTCGGCGCCATCTATCTGGCCACGGTCTGGGTGGCCGTGTTCGTGCATTTCGGCGTCCACCAGGGCGGCCGCTACCTGCTGCCGTTCCTGCCGGGCCTCACGATCCCTCTGGGTCTGGGGCTCAAGCAACTGGTGCCGGCCCGGCTGAGGGCCGCGAGCGCCGCGGCGCTCCTGGCGTTTCTGTTGGCATTGAGTTTCCTGGCCTGGTACCACATGGTGACATACTGGAACCCCCTGGTACTGGAGGTCTCGGGGCCGTTCGGGTAGACTGAAGTGCCGGGAGGAAGGTGTTGTCGGCCGCGCAGGCGGCGCAGGCCGGGCCGAACCGACATGCCCGAAGCTGCGTCTGTTGCCTGTGGCCCGCGGCTTCCGAGCATCCCGCGGCCATCGGTCTGTCGCGACGCACCGGAGGAGAGTGTGCCATGAGAAGGCTTTGCCGGCTGTCCGTGGTCACGGTACTGGCGACCGTCGTGGTGGCGGGTACCCATGCCGCCCAGATACATGAACTGGCGCTGTGCGGCAACGCCGCAGGTGTGAAGCTGCTGCTGGCCGACGGCGTCGACCCGAATCTCAAGGACTATACCGACAGCACGCCGCTGCATCTGGCGGCGCAGGTCGGCAGCATCGACACCTGTGAGGCCCTGCTGGACGGCGGCGCCGATGTGAACGCCACCAACCGCATGGGCTCGACACCGCTGCACCTGGCGGCAGTCGGCGAGAACCGCGGCCCGACTGCGGCCCTGCTTCTGGACCGCGGCGCCCGCATTGACGCCGGCGACGGTACGGGAGCCACCCCGCTGCATCTGGTGGCCCGGGAGGACCAAAACCTCGGCGTCCTGCGGCTATTGCTGGATCGCGGCGCTCCCCTGAACGCCGCCGACGCCGGCGGGGCCACGCCATTGATGAGAGCGGTCGAAGGGGGAGTGATGGCCACCCAATGCGTGGAGGAGCTACTCAGGCGGCGCGCCGATGTGCGCGCCGGGGACAAGCAACTGCGGACCGCGCTGCACGTGGCGGCTCAGCAGGACAGCCACCGCATGGCGGTCAAGCTCATCCAGGCCGGAGCCGCGGTGGACGCCGCCGACAGGGCGGGCCACACGCCCCTGCATGAGGCCAGGGGGCGCAATGTGGCCAAGGTGCTCATCCAGCACGGCGCGGATGTCAACACCAGGACGGCCCGGGGCGCCACCCCGCTGCACTGGGCCTGTAGCTTCGAGGGGGGCGACAAGGTCGCCGAGGCCGTGCTGTTCGGCCGACCGGACATCAACGCCAGGGACAAGGATGGCGCCACCCCGCTGCACTGGGCCGTGCTCTACGAGCAGGTGACGACCGCCGGCCTGCTGCTGCGCAGACGGGCCGACGTCAATGCCCGCGACAATGAGGGCCGCACTCCTCTGGCCATCGCACAGACCGATGAGATGACCGCGCTCCTCCTGCGCTACCGAGCAGCGCGCTAGCGGTGCGGCCGAGAAGCCGGTTCTGCCGCCAAGATGCCATTCTGAGCGTCCATCTCGCGCGGCGAGATAGCGAAGAATCTCGCGGAATGCCGGGAGATTCCTCGAGCTGCTCTTGCCGGGAGCGGACGCTCTGGCAATGACACTTCCATGTCAATCCGGACTTCTCGGCCACGCTCCCGAGCGTGCAGGGCCCCGTCGGCGTGGCGGCTCCGGATGCGGGACCTCACCGGAAGCCCAAAACCGCACACATCCGGCGCTGAAGCAACATTCGAGGCCACACACACCGCTTCTCCGGGGGGCCGGCCATGTGGCGCTATCTTCTCCCAGTCTTCCTGGGCGCCTTCCTGCTGTTCCAGGTCCAGCCGCTCATCGCCCGCTACGTACTGCCCTGGTTTGGCGGGACACCCTCGGTGTGGACCACGTGCATGCTGTTCTTCCAGGTCCTGCTGCTGTTGGGCTACGGCTACAGCCACCTGATCGTGAACCGGCTTCGCCCGCGGGCCCAGGTGCTGGCCCACGTGGCGCTCCTGAGCGGCTCGCTGGGTCTGTTGCTGCTGCTGACCGCGACCTGGAAGGTCCCCCTGATCCCGGGTGAGAGCCTCAGACCCACCGGCAGCGAGCAGCCGGTCCTACGCATCCTGCTCCTGCTGGCGGCCACGGTGGGCCTGCCGTACTTCGCCCTGTCGGCGACAAGTCCGCTTCTGCAGGCCTTCTTCTCGCGCACACACCGTGGCCTGTCGCCCTACCGGCTATACTCGCTCTCCAACGTGGGCTCCCTGCTGGCCCTGCTGAGTTACCCCTTCGTTTTCGAGCCCCTGCTGCCTTTGCGGACACAGGCGTGGGCGTGGTCGGCGGCATACGTCGTCTTCTGCGCGGCCTGCGCTTATGCGGCGGCGCGGACGTGGCATGCCCCACCGCTGCCGGCGCCCGCCGGGGCCGGGGATGATGCCCGGCCCACCGCCGGGCTGTGGCTGCAGTGGACCGGCCTGGCGGCGCTGGCTTCCGTCCTGCTGCTGGCCATGACCAACCAGACCTGCCAGGAAGTGGCGGTCGTCCCCTTCCTGTGGATCCTTCCGCTTAGCCTATACCTTCTGACCTTCATCATCTGCTTCGACAACAGTCGCTGGTACGCCCGGCACTGGTATGTCTCGGCGGCGGTGCTGGTGGTGCCGGCCATTCTCGTCTTGCTGGCCAACGAGGACGAGGTGAGTGTGGCCTGGCAGGTGGTGGCGTATGCGGCGGCCCTGTTCGTCCTGTGCATGGTCTGCCATGGCGAGCTGGTGGCGCTCAAGCCCGGCACCCGTCATCTGACGGCCTTCTACCTGGCCGTGTCCGCCGGGGGCGCACTGGGCGGCGTGCTCGTGGGGGTGCTGGCCCCGGTGCTGTTCCGGGGCTACTACGAGATCTACGTGGGCCTGGCGGCGTGCTGGCTGGTGTGCGTGTGGGTCATGCTCCGGCACGTCGAGGTGTGGCCCAGGGCGGTGCAGGCTCTGAGTCTGTTGCCCATGGCCATCGGGGTCGCCGCGGTCATCATCGCCTACCAGGGCGACCGGCGCGCGCACTCCGACAGACCTACGGTGCATCAGGCCAGGAACTTCTACGGCGTGCTGCGGGTGACCGAGACGCTCAGCGACGACCCGGCGCGGTGCCGCTTCACCCTGGTGCACGGTCGCACCATCCACGGCTTTCAGTACACCGCCGAGCACCTGCGATACACGCCCGTCTCGTACTACGGCCCCGGGACGGGGATCGGTCTTGCCGTCCATCGTCACCCGCGGCGGCTCTACAGCGACGCGAGGCCGCGCGCACTGCGCATCGGCGTCGTCGGCCTGGGGACAGGGACGGCCGCCGCTTTCGGCCGCCGCGGCGATGTGGTGCGCTTCTATGAGATCAACCCCCAGATCCGCCGGCTCTCCGACCCCGACGGGTACTTCACCTACCTCACAGACACGCCGGCCACGGTGGAGGTGGTCATGGGCGACGCCCGGGTGTCGATGAGCCGTGAGCTGCAGCAGGGCGGCTCACAGCGCTACGATGTGCTGGCCCTGGACGCCTTCAGCAGCGACGCCATTCCGGCGCACCTGCTGACCCTGGAGGCCATGGAGCTGTATCTTGGCCACCTGCGGGACGAGCAGAGCATCCTGGCGGTGCACATCTCCAATAAGGTCCTGGACCTGGTGCCGGTGGTGCGGGGCCTGGCCGAGCATCTGGGATTGCAGGTGGCCAGAGTGCAGGACGATCCGGATGAGAACCATTACCTGACCTCGGACTGGGTGCTCCTCTGCCGCTCGCCCAGGCCCCTGGCGGACTCGGAGATTGCCGACGCCACTTCGGAGATGGACAGCGCGCGCCGGGTGCGACTGTGGACCGACGACTACCACAGCCTGCTGCCGATCCTGGAGTAAGGGCCCGCCGGCGGTCCGGGAGCGTGGGGGGGCGGGTCGCGTCGGGTCGTGGTAACGAAGCCGCCCCGGCAGGGGCGCGCTCTTGACACGCCCATGGGAGTCGAATATACTCGCGATGTTGTCTAGTTGGCCCCTAGCGCGGCGAAAGCCGCGTTCTGCGTTATGCGATACGGAGTCCTGAGCCAACTCACCCAGCCCCAGGGGCGGGTGACCTGCCCCATCGACGCAACGGTACCCGACGGCGTCGGAACACAGTTCCGGGGCCCGGTGACCGGTTGTGTGGTGCTGACCAACACGGGATCCGTGGTCAGTGCCCGTGGGCGTCTGCATGCCGTGGCGCTGTGCGACTGCGGCCGTTGCCTGGCCCCCCACGAGGTCGCCCTCGACATCGAGCTGAACGAGGAGTGCAGCCTCAGCCAGATCGAGCGACCCTCCGTGGAGGACGAGGAAAACCAGTTGATCCCGCTTCTGGATGCCGACACGGTGGACCTCACCGAGCTGGTGCGCCAGGTGCTGGTGGTCCATGTGCCGCCCAGGTCTCTTTGCCGGCCGGACTGCGCCGGTATCTGCACCCACTGCGGGGCCAACCTCAACGACGGGCCCTGCGGGTGCGGTGGACCGGCGGACCCGCGCTTCAGCGGACTGGAAGCTCTGCGCGGCGACGAGCAGCAAAGCGATGGCAGGTAGCGCAGGCCGCAGTTGCTGTGGCCCGGCCGCCGGCGACCCCGGAGGGCCGAGTGACCAACGGCTGCGGCGTGCGTTTTGACGTGGTCGTGGACGTTACGCTTCATCCCGGCGCATGTGGCGCCATAGTTGACGGGGCAGCGGGCGATTGTGACCCGGCGCGCAGTATGGGGGGCCCTTGGGCGCTGCATGCCGCTGTGGCGGTCACCTGCACAGCTTTGCTGCTGTCCGTACGGACAGGAGAAGGTTCCAATGGCACTACCGAAAAGACGACATTCCAAGGCCCGTCAGCGCAAGCGGCGCACCCACCACGGGCTGAGCCTGCCTACACTCACCGAATGCAGCAACTGCCACGCGATGATCCCCGCGCACAATGCCTGCTTCAAGTGCGGGTATTACCAGGGGCGCAAGGTGGATCACACAGTGGAACTTGAGAAGGAAAAGCGGGAGCGCGAGTAGTCTCATCATGCTTTCTGCCGGGCCCCTGGATCCACGGCGCCTCAGGCGCTCGAGGATCAAACAGGAGGCCCATCCCAGGAGCAGTCCATGATCATCGCTCTAGACGCGATGGGCGGAGATTTCGCGCCCGAACAGGCGGTCAGGGGAGCCGTGCTCGCCGCCGGAACCCTCGAGTCCCGAGTCGCGCTGGTGGGTGCCGAGACCCAGATACAGTCCATTCTCGACGCGGCCGGAGGCAGTGACGGCTGCGTCATCCGTCATGCCTCCGAGGTCGTCGGCATGGAGGACAGCCCGCGCACCGCTCTGCGCGGCAAGCCCGACTCCTCCGTGGCGCGCACCGTGGAGATGGTGCTCAGCGGCGAGGCACAGGCATGCGTCTCGGCCGGCAACAGCGGCGCGTTCATGGCCCTGTGCGCCAACCGCCTCAAGACCATCCCCGGCATCCATCGCCCTGCCATCGCCATGGCTCTGCCCACCATCGCCGGCCCCCGCGTCCTGCTGGACGCCGGCGCCAATGCCGACTGCAAGCCGGTCTACCTGCAGCAGTTCGGCATCATGGGCAGTCTGTACGCGCAGCATGTCCTGGGGATCGAGAGTCCCCGGGTCGGGATTCTGAGCATCGGCACCGAGGCGCACAAGGGCAACGAGCTGACGCAGGCGGCAATGCCCCTGCTCTCCGAGGCCCCTATCAACTTCATCGGCAATGTCGAGGGCGATCAGCTCTTCGGCTACATCGACGAGAGTGGCGAGCCCCGGACAGAGGTGGATGTCGTCGTCTGCGACGGCTTCGCGGGCAACGTGGCCTTGAAGGTGATGGAGGGCGTCGCCGTCATGCTGGTGAGCATGCTCAAGCGGGGTATCGCCCGCAGCCTCCCGGCCAAGTTCGGTGCCCTGTGCATGCACGGGGCGATCCGTGACGTCAAAGACCAGCTCGACTACGGTCGCTATGGTGGGGCCCTGCTGCTGGGGGTCAACGGAATCTGCATCGTCAGCCACGGCAAGTCCGACGCCAACGCCATCAAGAGTGCCCTCCTGCTGGCCGAGCGGTCCGCGGCGGCCAATGTGGTGGAGCATGTCCGCCAGGCCTGTGCCGGTCTGCTGAAGCCGGAGGTCGTGGAGACGTGAGTCCCGGCGCTAATTCGACCGCGGGTGTCCGGCCTGTCCGGGGACCCGCGGTCTGGGTTTGCGGGTAACCCGGCACGGGCCGCTCGACGATGTGGGTGGGGAGCCGCCACCCGGCTCTGGGGACCGCATCGCTCAAGACGGTCCGGCCGTCGACGGCCACGGGGCGCCCGGCCTGGAAGCTCAGCCGAGAAGTCCGGCTGCCCCGGCTCATGTCATCCTGAGCGTCCATCTCGCGCAGCGAGACAGCGAAGGATCTCGCTGAATCTCAGGAGATTCCTCGAGCTACTCCCTTCGGGAGCGGACGCGCTCAGGATGACATTTCCGGCGAAGGCGGGGTTTGCGGCCGCGCCTCTGTTGTAGAGCCCGGCCGCTCCCCACCACCAGACCAATCCGCCACTCTTCGGAGATGAACGAGGAACGTTGCGCTCATGGAAATCCGTGGAGCCCGGATCGCCGGGCTGGGTGCCTATGTCCCCGAGAAAGTGCTGACCAACGAGGACCTCTGCAACATCGTTGACACCAACGATGAGTGGATTGTGGAGCATACCGGCATCCGCGAGCGCCGTGTGGTGGCCGAGGACCAGGTCACCTCAGACCTGGCCTACGAGGCGGCCCGCAGGGCCCTGGATGACGCCAATGTCAACGCCGAGGACATCGGCTTGATCATCGTCGCGACCGTCACCCCCGATACCATCTTTCCGGCGACCGCTTCGATCGTCCAGGACAAGCTTGGAGTGCGCGGTGTCAACACCTTCGACCTCGTCAGCGGCTGCACCGGCTGGATTCAGGCCCTCGCCACCGGGGCGCAGTTCATACAGACGGGGTGCATCAACCATGCCCTGGTCATCGGCGCGGAGACCCTGACGAGCATCACCGACTGGACCGACCGCGCCACCTGCGTCCTGTTCGGCGATGGTGCCGGGGCGGCGGTCTTGAGCCCCTGCGCCCCCGGCGATGGCCTGCTGTCCTTCGCCGCCGATACTCAGGGCGATGCCGGTCGGCTCTTGATGATCCCTGCGGGCGGCTCGCGCCAACGGCTCACTCCCGAACTGCTCGCCGCCCACGACGACTGCATCCGCATGGTCGGCCACGAGGTGTTCAAACTGGCCGTCCGCGGCTGCCCCGAGATCGCCTCACAGGCCCTGAGCAAGGCCGGTGTCGCTCCCGAAGACGTGGACGTCATGGTCATGCACCAGGCCAATATCCGCATCATCGACGCCGCCGCCAAGCGCCTGGACATCCCCTACGAGCACATGGTCATCAACCTCGACAGGTACGGCAACACGTCCGCCGCCACCATCGGCCTCGCCCTGGACGAGTACAAGCGGAACACCGGCCTCAACCCCGGAGACATCGTGCTGATGGTCGGCTTCGGTGCGGGCTTCAGTCTGGCCTCCGCGGTGTTCCGATGGTGCTGAGCTGAGCCTGTCGGCTGAGCAAGCTGGGCCGCCTGAGTGCCTCGTTGCCATGGCTCGGAATGCGTAGGACCGGTGTCGTCATAGTCTTGTGAATGTGTTACCGCCGCTGTCAAGACGCGCTTACCCACGGGACGGCTCCCGCCTGCGCGTATCCGAGAGTGCCAAAGGACTTCACCGACAGGCTCTGCTGCACCCATATCCCTGCGCTATGACGCGACGGAGGCGGCCTGCATGCATTTTGCGTTCACCGAAGAGCAGCAAGACATCTTTGATGCCGTAGCCGAGATCTGCAAGGACTTCAGGGAGAAGGCCCGTGAGACCGACGAGGCCGGCGAGTACCCGTGGGACAACGTGCAGGTCATGCGCGACTGCGACCTGTTCGGCATCCCGGTGCCCGAGCAGTACGGCGGCATGGGCATGGGCTTTCTGGAGTGGGGTGTCATCGGCGAGATGCTCAGTTGCGCCTGCACCACCACCGGAGCCATCTACGGCGCCCACATGCTGGCCTTGTACCCCATCTTGGCCTTCGGCAATGACGAGCAAAAGGACAGGTACCTCGCCCGCCTCGCCTCGGGCGAAAGCATCGGCGCCATGGGCCTGACCGAGCCCAATGTCGGCTCCGACGCCGGTTCGGTGCAGGCCCGGGCCGAACTCCGGGGCGACAAGTACATCCTCAACGGCTCCAAGATCTTCATCACCAATGGTGGCGATGCGGAGATCTACGTGGTCGTGGCCAGCACCCGCCCCGACCGCGGCACCCGCGGCCTTTCCGCCTTCATCCTCGAAAAAGGCTTCCCGGGCTTCTCGATCGGCAAGAACGAGAAGAAGATGGCCTACAACTCGCTGTCGAACACCGAGCTGATCTTCGAGGACGCCGAGGTGCCCGTGGAGAACCTGCTGTACAAGGAGGGCCGGGGCTTCCGCGTGGCCATGGACCTTCTCGACGTGGGCCGCATCGGCATGGCCGTCGGAGCCGTGGGCCTGGCCCAGGCCGCGTACGAGGCCGCCGTCCAGTATGCCCTGGTGCGCGAGCAGTTCGGCCAGAAGATCAGCGAGTTCCAGGCCATCCAGCACCACCTGGCCAACATGGCCACCGACATCGAGTGCGCGCGACTCTTGGCCCACAAGGCAGCGTGGATGAAGGACAACGGGCTGGAGTTCTCCAAGATCGCCGCCATGGCCAAGCTCTACGGCTCCGAGGCCTGCTCGCGGGTGGCATCCCTCGCGGTGCAGATCCACGGTGGCCACGGCTATACCAAGGAATACGACGTCGAGCGCTACATGCGCGAGGCCAAGCTGTTTGAGATCGTCGAGGGCACCTCGGAGATTCAGCGCAACGTCATCGCCATCAACCTGCTGAGGGAAGCCATTTCCGGCAGGTAGAAGCCGCGTGGCGGGGCCGGCCCGAGAGCCGGCCCCCAGACCCGGTCGCACCAACCACCCATCGCCCGCGGCCCTAAAGCGGGCCTCGCCGGGGCCATCACCATGAATATCATCGTCCCAATCAAGCAGGTGCCCGACACCACCGAGGTCCGCATCGATCCGGAGACCAACACCCTGGTTCGCGAGGGTGTGCCCAGTATCATCAACCCCTTTGATGAGAACGCCATCGAGGCCGCTTTGCAGCTCCGGGAGGCCCATGGTGGCGAGGTCACCGTCATCACCATGGGGCCGCCGCAGGCCGCCGAGGCGCTGCGTCAGGCCCTGGCGATGGGCGCGGACAAGGTCTTCTTGCTCAGCGATCGGGCCTTCGCCGGCAGCGATACGCTGGCCACCAGCTACACCCTGGCCAGGGCCGTCAAGCACCTGGACGCCTACGACATGATCGTCTGCGGCAAGCAGGCCTTCGACGGCGATACCGCCCAGGTCGGCCCGGGACTGGCCGAGCACCTCGGTATCCCCCAGGTCACCTACGCCATCGGCATCGAGGTCGAGGGCAAGAGGGCCAAAGTCAAGCGGCTCTTGGACGACCGCTTCGAGATCGTCGACGCGCCGCTGCCCTGCCTGCTCACCGTCGTCAAGCAGATCAACGAGCCGCGCCACGCGGGCCTTAAGGGAGTCATGAAGGCCCGCAAGGCAGAGATTCCCACTCTGACGGCGGAGGATATCGGGGCCGACCCCGCCCGCTGCGGTCTGGCGGGATCGCCCACGAATGTGGTGCGCGTGTTCACGCCCACGCGCGGCCGCAAGGCCGAGCGTATCGAGGGCGAGCCGCCCCAGGCCGCACACGCCCTGGTTCAGAAGCTCCGAGCCGAGAAGGTCATCTAGACTGCCATATGGGCGCGCTTCCTGACGTCTGAAGCAAACTCCGGGGCCGCAGCCCAGCCTTCGGCCGGGAACTGGAGGTGCGGCCGAGAAGTCCGGCCGGTCCGTTTGATGTCATTCTGAGCGTCTATCTCGCGCAGCGAGATAGCGAAGAAGCTCGCTGAACGCCGGGAGATTCCTCGAGCCGCTCTTGCCGCGAGCGGACGCTCTGGCAACGACATTCCCGGCGAAGATGGGCTTTCCGACCGAGAACTAGAGCTGCGGCCGAGAAGCCGGTTCTGCCGTCATGATGTCATTCTGAGCGTCTATCTCGCGCAGCGAGATAGCGAGGAATCTCGCTGAATGCCGGGAGATTCTTCGAGCTGCTCCCTCCGGGAGCGGACGCTCTCAGAATGACATTCCCGGCGAGGGTGGGGTCTCCGGCCGGACTTCTAGAGCGGGTCCCGCCATGCACCGACCCGACGCGAGCCTCCGTGCCGTGCTCGTCGGTCTGAGGCGGAGCTTCGCCAATCCCTGCGCGCCACACGCCGCCAACTCCGAGGCCATTGCCATGTCTATCCGCATCGATCTGGACAAGTGCACCGGCTGCAAGCTGTGCATCAGCGCCTGCCCCTATGGTGCCGTCGTGGTGGAAGAGGGCAAGGCGCGCTTCACCGAGGACTGCACCGGCTGCGGCGCCTGCGCCTCGGCGTGCAAGTTCGACGCCATCATCGTCGACCTGCCGAAGAAGGAAGACGTGGACACCGGCCTTTACAGCGGCATCTGGGTGATTGCCGAGACACACGACGGCCGGTTGGCGGATGTGACCCTCGAGTTGCTGGGCGAGGCGTGCAAGCTGGCCGCGGACCTGGGCGAGACCGTCTCCCTGGCACTGGCGGGCAATGAGGTGGAGAGCCTCGTCCCCACGGCCGCCAGGTATGGGGCCGAGAAGGTCTACCTCGTCGAGCACGAGGTCCTCGCCCAGTACCGGACCGGACCGTTTACCGATGTGATGACCGGCCTGATCAACACCCACAAGCCGGAGATCGTGCTCATCGGCGCCACCCCGATGGGCCGGGATCTGGCCAGCCGCATCGCCGCCCGCATCGGGGCCGGCCTCACGGCCGACTGCACCGGCCTGGACATCGACCCCGAGGAGAAGCTTCTGCGCCAGACCCGTCCGGCGTTCGGCGGCAACATCATGGCCACCATCCTCTGCCGCCAGGCCCGGCCGCAGATGGCCACCGTCAGGCCCCGGGTGATGAAGCGCGCCGAGCCCAGAGAAGGCGCCTGCGCCGAGATCATCCGTACCACGGTGGACCTCAACGAGAAGTCGGTGGCCACCAAGATCGCCGAGATCATCCGCGAAGAGGGCGGCGAGAAGGTCAACCTGCAGGACGCCGAGATCATCGTCTCCGGCGGACGGGGCATCAAGAAGCCCGAGAACTTCGCCCTCATCCGCGAGCTCGCCGACACCCTGGGCGGAGCGGTGGGCGCCTCCAGGGCCACCGTGGACGCCGGCTGGATCCCGGCGTACCATCAAGTGGGCCAGACGGGCAAGACCGTGCAGCCCAAACTCTACGTGGCGTGCGGCATCTCCGGTGCGGTGCAGCACCTGGCCGGGATGTCGTCGTCCGACGTGATCGTCGCCATCAACAGCGATCCCTCCGCCCCCATCTTCGATGTGGCGACGTACGGGATCGTCGGCGACCTGTTCGAGGTCATCCCCGAGCTCATCAAGGCCCTGAAGGCCGAGTTCGGGAACTAGAAGCCCGGCCGAGAAGTCCGGCCGGCCCGGTTCCTGTCATTCTGGAGCGTCGGCGTCGCAAGCTCGAGCTTGCGACGCTTGGGCGAAGAATCTCGCCGAATGCCGGGAGATTCCTCGA
>Ga0334883_1001067_pt1 | contig 43413 bp, 22 predicted proteins | sample GraSluR1_MG_6_FD_207230 | JGI IMG/M metagenome (GOLD analysis project Ga0334883, IMG submission 207230) | Sludge microbial communities from methane-producing bioreactor in Wageningen University, Netherlands - Granular Sludge_09_05-R1 | ecosystem: Engineered > Bioreactor > Anaerobic >...
CGGCGATAGTACTTCATCAGGGCGAGGAACATCGTCACCGACACACCGCGCCTGCGGTGCCGTCTGGCCTCCAGCACTCCGAAGGCGCAGGCCGGGTCGTTGCCCGGGTCCATGCCCGCCGCTAGCTCCTCCCGCGCGCTCGGACCGCCCGCGAACTGCGCCAGTGACTCCCCCAGGCCCCGGATCGACGCCCGCCAGGCCTCGCGCAGCGAAGCCGCCGTCGGCGCGAAGCCCGTCTGGCGGCCGTACTGGATGATCCGCTCAAGCAGCCATTCCTCGCTGTTTGCCACTAACTCGACGAGATCCTCTGCGCGCCCCACGGGCGGACCTCCCGTTGCCACAAATCCACAGGCGGTATCCGGCTCACCAAGCACCTTCCCTGTGTGGAGAGAATAGCGGAAAGCCGGCGTGTTGTCCAGACAACGTCATCACCGTGTCCGCCGCCCGGCACGCTCCCGGTCGCACCGACAGGAGTCTGGGAGGTGAAGCCCTCGCGGCCGCGGAATCAGGTCTGCGAACCCTTCCCGAGGTCTCTGACCATGTCTGCATTGCCACTGCTTGCTCTTGCACTGCTCCAGTCCTGTGCCTTCGCGGCCCCCGTGGCACAGTTGGACCCACTCGAGGTCCGCTTCCGGGGTTTCGACCTGGATACCGACGGCATCGTGGAGATACGCCGGGTCTGGAGCCTGGGCCTTGACCGCGACCCGGCCATCGCCTCCGGCGGGACGGTGCTGATCATCGTCTCACCGGCGCTCCTGGCGTCTCCGGGGCCGGGTGAGGCCGACGGGCCGCTGGAGCAGGCGCTGGCAACTCACGCCGATGATCTTGCCGCCGAGGGCCGGCGCGTGCGGGTGGTGGCCATGGACGTCTACGACGGACCTGCCCACCAGGATGGGCGCACCTTGCTGGCCATGCGCAGGTATGTGCTGGCGGTGAGCAAGGCCTGCCCAGACCTGGCCGGCGTCACCCTGATCGGGAGCTTCCCGGAGGCCATGCTGGTGCGCCAGTACAACTGGCGTCAGAGGCAGAAGACCACATTGCACGCCGGTGAGCCGGGGGAGCAGAACTTCGGCGACCGCGAGGTCTGCCGGCTGCGGTCTCGGGCGGAGCTGGTCGCCGGGCGCAGCGACCTGCCCCTTGCCGACCTCGACGGCAACTGGGAGGCCCTGTATCGCAAGGAACCCCAAGAGCTGCCCTGGGTGCTGGCGGTGTACCCCGAGCTGGAGCCCCCTGCGGGCGTCGAGGTGGAGGGCGACTGGCCCATCGGCGGTCCGACCGCTCACTACGAGACAGGGACCGACCGTTTCGAGGACTTCTTCTTCATACAAGACGGGCAGTACGACCTCGACCGGCCCGGTGAGGGCCTCGTCGACCTGACTTTGGCCGCCGATGTGCGCGACGGGGAGTGCGCAGAGGCGGACCTGATGCTTCCCAACCCCCTGGCGCGGCCCGATATCAGCGTCTCGCGCATCGACACCACTCATGTGGCCCTGCGCCCCAGGCGGGCCACCGTCGGGCGGCAGGGGGAGGGACTCCTGGACGAAAGCGGCCTGCCGCGGGAGGTAGTCTTCGCCTCCGCTGAGGTCACGCCCCGGGGAACCGACGTGTGGGAACCGGACCCGGAGCTGGCGGTCCGCCTGCTGTGCGAGTATCTAGACCGTGTCCACCGCTATCGCCGGGGTGACTTCGACCGCCACCTGCGGCCCGCATCCGCGGCCTTCGAGCTGGACAGCCTCATGCCCGAGCTGCGGCAGGCCAAAGGCGCATGGGCGGACACGGACGCCACCGAGGACGACCTTCAGGGGGAGACGGCCACGCTGGATCAGGTGGTCCGCTGGCTGCAGCGCCCGGCGGTCCTGCGGGCCCTCGCCGCCCACAGCGACCCATGGGGCGCCAACTTCGCCAAAGCCGAGAGCTCGGTGCTGGCCGAGGCCTGCGGCGGCCGAGCCTGGTCGTGGACCCGTGAGGACCACAGGCTCGTGCCCACGCTGGGAAGCACCGGAAAGCTCGACTACCCCGTATTGCGAACGCTCTGGCAAAACGCGGCGCTTCCCGACACCGGCAGCTTCTACCTCCACTCCGGCTGCGAGAGCATGATGCCGGCCGGCTGCCCCACCAAACCCTATAACGACCCCGCCTATGCCCACTGGCAGGGGGCCGAGAGCCTCCTGTTCTACGGCAAGGGCCTGGCACTGGTCGGCCGCTCCAAGGTCTTCTACGATTTCCCCCGGGAGTTCGCCGCCAAGTTGGGGGAGGGCAGTAGCTTCGGCGAAGCCTGGTGCCACTACTACGAGGTCGAGGCGGCGGCCACCGATGTGGCCGAGGTCGGCGGCGGGATCGGGCGCAAGCGCGCGTACTTCTGGGGCGTGATCGGCGATTGGACGTTGACGCTACGGGGCGTCTAGCCTCGGGCGGGCGCTGCGGCAAGCCGGCGCTGTGACCGCCACAAGAGCCGACAAACGGCGACACGCCCCGGAGGACCGGGGCGTGTCGCGTTCATCCATAGTCTCTCTCGGACCCTACTGTGTGGAGCTGATCGCCAGCAGCGGGTCCCAGTTGTTGCTGGCCAGGAAGGTCTCGGTCTTCACGAACTTCACGTGGCCATCCACGAACGCTACGTTGAGCCCTCCGTTGTGCCATGGATAGGTGCGCTCGCCGAGCCTGCCCAGGAGGTACAGCCCCTTGCCGTCGGTCCCCGTGGCATTCCAGTTCGGGTCACCGGAGAGCCAGTGCTGATACCATGCGTTGTCGCTTTCGAGAATCAGCGCGAGCTTGGCCGGCTGCATGATGGCCGAATCGGAGATCGGGAACTGCAGCGCATTGCCGTCGCGAGCGGTGCCTTCGGGCCACGACCAGCCGTGGCACATGTTCATCTGATAGCGGGTGCCCTGAAGCGACGAGCTGACATCGGCGGTGTTGGCGCTGGGGCACTCGAACAGTTGGCGGTTCTTGACGTAGGGTTCGACGACCTCCGCCCAGATTCGGCGGGGAAAGGTGCCGCCGTGGTCGTTGTAGACGGCCGGGAAGCGTTGGTCGTTATCCTGCACGTACATGAGGATGGCCAGGGCGATCTGCTTCTCATTGGCCTGGCAACTGGCCTGCCGCGCCTTCTCGCGGGCGCGGGCGAACACGGGGAACAAGATCGCGGCAAGGATGGCGATGATGGCGATCACCACGAGCAGTTCGATCAGCGTGAAACCTCTGCGCATCTTTGCACTTCCTTTCTGTTCCTGACGGCCGATTCCGGTCGGGCACGGCCCGCCCCAAATGGGAACTACCCCCTGACACGTGGCATTGGTGCGCCGACCCAACAACCCAAATGCATAATATGTAATGAGCTGAAGTCAAGTCAATTCGTGGTCATATTAAGAACCATTCATGTGTGGTCTGGGCACGGGCGGGCCCTGTGTGCCGGCAGCGCCTGCCGTCGCGGGAGCGCACGGGGGAGCGCAGGAGCCGTTGACTACTCGGCCCTCGCCGGGGTATACTACACAGTAGATGAAGTGGGGGCGATTGGTTTCGACGGAGAGGATGGAACGGCGAAGCTGCGAGCCGAGATCCCCGTATCCTCGTAAAACACGGGAACCCATAGACGCCAACCAACCATTGGCATTGGCCGCTTAGTCGGCCGTGTCCCCCGGAGCTATCCGATCAGCTCCGGTCCGGACATCAGCTAGGTCGGATACCCAGACCATAACCGCCTGCTAAAGGGTCGGGGAACTAAGAAGCGGACTAGTCGGGGCAAAGCTTTGCGCCTGAGAGTTGCTCCGGCGAAGATCACTCGGGCGCTACGCTCGTAGATGCGGCGTCGGTCCCCTTTTCGGACGCGGGTTCAATTCCCGCCGCCTCCACCATACCTATCCCGCTTTGGCCTTGTGCCGCCAGGGTGGCCTGTTTTCATGGAGCAGACGCCCGCTGCCCCCAGGCTCGACAGACGCTGGGCCAAGCCCATCGCTCTGGCAGTCCTGGTTGCTGTGGTCAGTGCGGCGCTGGCCTATGTGGTAACGTTACTGCCGGTGGGGCGCACACCTGAGGTCCGCAGGGCGGTGGCGGGGGTGGTCATGATGTGCTGTAGTGTGGCGGGCTTCGCCTGGGTCGTGGTGATTGCCTTTGATGTGTTCGACGTGGATGCAAGGTCCCGTCAGAGCTAGACGCCTAAACGGACGCGCTTGTTGACGTCTGAAGCAGGTTCCGGGGCCGCAACCAGGCCGTTGGCCACCCGCCCGCAGGGCGGGATTGGGCTTTCCGGCTCTTGCGGCCGGGACGACCGCCGTCGTTCGCTACCACGAGCCTTCAGTGGGCACCTGGTCGGCTTGAGGCGGAGCTTAGCTCGTTGACCTCCCCACTCGCAATCGCGCCCATTGAGGCAGCAACGGACTTCGGGGGAGCACCGAAGATGGGTCGGTTCATCAGACCTCTCGCGATCTTCCTCCTGCTCGGCGCCGTGATGCATTGCGGCGCCGAGCCTGCTGTGAGTATCGTCGTCTGCGGCCGACGGCTGACCGGGGACGCCGCCCCCTACTTCTCGGGTCTGACGCTGCTGGCGCCCGTGGCGCGCTGTGCCCAGCTCGCCGGTGCCCAGAGCACGCAAAGCGGCGATACCCTCACGCTCGTCTCGGCCACCGGACAGACGGTGCGCCTCATCGCCGGGTCCAAGAAGATGACTGTCGGCGACACCGTGATACAGCTACCTCTGGTTGCCCTGATGCGCAACGGCGTGCTCTACTCGCCGATCTCAGCGGTGCTGGAGGCCCTCGGTTGCCGGGTGGCTTGGTCCAAAGCCTCGCGTACGCTGTACGCCAATGGCGTACTTCTGGACGTGACCGTCCTCGCCGGCCCCGCCGGAGGCACCGTGCGGATCCGGACGTCCACTCCCATTGACCCCTCGGCCGAGTTCCTCGACGGCCCGCCCCGATACTACGTGGACCTGCGCGGCATCTCAACCCCTGCAGGCGATGAGACCCGGCCCATCTACACGGGGCCCTTGATGCGGGTCAGAATCGGGCAGAGCGGCGAGGGAACCAGGTCGGTCCGCATAGTGGCCGATGTAACGGGCAAGCTCGCCGCACGCTGGCAAGCGTCCTCGGCGACTTCGGGCTCCCTGGCCCTGGGGCCGCAGTCCGATGAGCTGCTTCCCGTGGAGAACAACCTGCCGCGGATCACCGGAGTCTCGTGCCGGCAGCCGGCTGCAGGCCAAGAACGGCTGCAGGTGACCGTCGATTGGCCCGTGGAGGCCGGCTGGGACCTGGAGGTCGGGCCGCCACGCATCACCCTCTCATTTCCCGAGGTCGTGAACCGCGCCGGCAACAGCGACCTGCCCATCGACGGTGAGTTCGTGGATCGCGTCACCGTGCGTACCCAGCAGTCGCCGCCCTCTACCACCGTGACCGCCTACCTCAAGGAGCTCATCCAGTTCGACGTGCGGCGCGTGGAGGGAGGCGGGGCCGACATCCTCTTCCGCCGTGAGCGGCTGAGCGACAAGTGCGTCGTGCTCGACCCGGGCCATGGAGGAAAGGACGACGGCGCGCGCGGGAAGGTCCTCAAGGAGAAAGACGTCAACCTCGATGTGGCGGTCCGCGCCTCTCGTCGCCTGCAGGAGCTCGGGGCCCGAGCCTATCTCACCCGGACGGACGACACCTTCGTGGACCTCCATGACCGCCCCCGGGCCGCCCGGCAGGTGGGGGCGGACATGTTTGTCAGCATCCACTGCAATGCCATGCCCAAACGCAACCAGGGCGTGGGTACCGAGACCTTCTACCACTGGCGCGAGAGCAAGTGCCTGGCCTACCTCACGCAGGCGGCCCTGACAAGCAGCCTCAAGAGGCCCGATCGAGGGGTGAAGCACGCGCGGTTTGTGGTCATCCGCGAGGCCAAGATGCCCGCGATCCTCGCGGAGCTCTTGTTTCTCAACAGCGACAAAGAGGAGGCCATGCTGCAGCAGGAAGAGACCCGCGAGGCGGCGGCTTGTGCCATCGTTGAAGGCCTGCGCCAGTATGTGGAAGGTAGCGGTACGGCACCTCGCGAATTGGAGGGCGGCGCCGGACTCACGCGCCTGGGAGCCCTGCCGGAGGCCGTCTCGCCCTTCTTCTGAGCCACTGTCTTGCCGCCGGCGGTGTTGGCTCCCATGGATCTGCGCCGCCGCCTCGTGCCGGACCCTCGAGTCAGACCCCATGAACCGAAAGGACGAGTGCTTTGATCCGTGAAGACGGCAGGGGCAATAGCGACCTGCGTGACTGTCGATTCCTGGTGGGTGTTAACAAGTATGCCGAGGGCTCTTGCCTGATCTCCATGGGGCATACCAAGGTACATATCACCGCCTCCATCGAGGACCGGGTACCGCGCTGGATGCTGGACAGCGGCAACGGCTGGATCACCGCCGAGTACGGAATGCTGCCCCGGGCCACGGGAGATCGCACCCCGCGCGAGGCCTCCACAGGCAAGCAGGGCGGCCGCACGCTGGAGATACAGCGGCTCATCGGCCGTTGTCTGCGCGCCAGTTGCGACACCGCCGCCCTCGGGCAGCGCACCATCACCATCGACTGCGATGTGATCCAGGCCGATGGCGGCACCCGCACGGCCTCCATCACCGGCGCATACGTGGCGCTCGCTCAGGCCTGCAGGCACCTGGAGAAGAAGAAGCTGCTCAAGCGCAATCCGCTGCGCCAGCAGGTGGCCGCCATCTCCGTGGGCATCGTGTCCGGTGAGGTACTGCTGGACCTGGCCTACAGCGAGGACTGTCGGGCCGGGACGGACCTGAATCTGGCCATGACCAACGACGGCCGGGTCATCGAGATCCAGGGCACGGCCGAGGGTGAGCCGTTCTCCCTGCAGCAGCTCAGCGATATGATCGCCGTCGGCCAGAAGGGCATCGGCGAGCTTTTTGAGAGGCAGAAGGAAGCCATCGCCAAGTTCACCGACTAGTGCGGTCGCTGCTTTCCGCCTCCGCCGGCCGTCCAAGAGGCTGAGCCAGACACCGGCGGCCGTCCGGCCGGTCCGTGTCGCCGCCACCCGAGGCTCGAACTCGACGCCACTGCCGTCGCACCGCTGCGCACCAAAATCGGGGAGGGATCCCATGCAATACCGGAAGCTGGGCTCAAGCGATATCGAGGTCTCTGTGATCGGGTTCGGATGCTGGGCGATGGGGAAGGCCTTCTGGGGTGAGGACGTTGTCGACGACGAGACCATGGCGGCCGTCGACCGTGCCATCGAGCTGGACCTGCGCTTCTTCGACACCGCCCAGGCCTATGGCTGCGGCCACTCGGAGCGGGTGCTGGGCAAGGCTTTGGCCAAGCACGACCGCAAGAGCCTGGTCGTCGCCACCAAGACCGGCCTGACATGGGACGAGGCCGGCAAGATCAGCAACGACAGCTCGCCGGAGTATGTGCTGCGCTCGTGCGACGAGAGCCTGGAGCGCCTGGGCACCGACTATCTGGACCTGCTACAGGTGCACTGGCCCGACAAGAACGTGCCCATCGCCGAGACCGCCGACGCCATGCGGCAACTGTACGAGGCCAAGAAGATCCGCAGCGTCGGCGTATCGAACTACTCCGTGGAGCAGATGGAGCAGTTCATGGCCGTCTGCCCGTTGCATTCCCTGCAGCCTCCCTACAGCATGATCCGTCGCGACATCGAGGCGGATATCTTGCCCTTCTGCCGGCGGCACAACATCGGCGTGCTGGCCTACAGCCCCATGGCGCGCGGACTGCTCACCGGGCGCTACGACGAGACCGCCACCTTCCCGCCCTCGGACGCCAGGTCCGCCGACGCCCTGTGGCAGGGCGAGAGGCTGGCCAGGAACGTGGCCGCCGTGGCCGAGATGCGCGAGCTGGCCGAGGCCGCCGGCAAGACCATGGCCCAGATGGCGCTGGCCTGGGTCACCGGCCAACCCGGACTGACCAGCGCCCTGGCCGGCGCCAAGCGCCCCAGTCAGATCGAGGAGACCGCCGCCGCCGGCGAGTGGACGCTTGGCGCCGATCTGCTGGCGAAGATCGACGAGATCATCCAGCGACACCAAGCAGGCTAGGCCCCGATGAGCACCCGCATCGTGGTCGCCACATCCAACAAGGGCAAGCAGGCCGAGATCGCCCAGTTGCTCGAGGGCATGGACGCCGAAGTGCTCTGTCTGGCCGACTTCCCCCATGCTCCGGAGGTCGACGAGCCCTACGAGACCTTCGCCGCTAACTCCGTCCACAAGGCCATGGTGACGGCCCGAGCTCTCGGTCTGCCCGCCCTGGCCGATGACAGCGGACTGCTGGTGGATGCCCTCCACGGCGCGCCGGGGGTGCGATCCGCACGGGTCGCCGGCTCGGACCCGGAACGTATCGCCTGGCTGCTTGCCCAACTGCGCCACGTGGCGCCCCCCTGTCGCCGGGCCCGATTCGTCTGCGCCCTGGCCTTGGCATCGCCGGACGGGCCGGTGGGCCAGTGGGAAGGTGTCGTGGAGGGGCTCATCATCGACACCCCTACCGGGGAGGATGGGTTCGGCTACGATCCTGTCTTCTACTACCCACCCGCGGCCATGACCTTCGCCCAGATGTCCCGCGAGCAAAAGAGCCTGGTCAGTCATCGCGGAAAGGCCCTGCGAGAGTTTCGCAGGGCCTTTCCCCACCTCGACCTGAACTCCACTGCGTCCTAACCCAGCGCCGGCTCGCGGCGATCCAGTGCCACCCAGTTGCCCGCGGCGGCCAGCTTGTACAGGGTCGGGAGCAGGGCGCTATCACTCTTGGTCTCCTTGCTCCACCCGATGACCTCGCCGGGCTTGGCCTTCCGGACCGGCTTGTCATTCTCCGCCGACAGAGGCCCCACATACCGCTCCATCGCGAAGGTCTCCCGGCCGTACACGTCCACCGGCAGATCGCCGGTGATCTCGAATGTCGTTGCCTGCGACCGGTACCCCGCCTTGGTTACCATGACATCCACCTCGACCAGGTCGTCCCAGCCGTACGTCACCACCGTGAACTCGCCCACGATCCAATTGGCCAGGAAGCCCCGCCACGTGCTGGGGAAGCCGTCATCCAGGGCCACGAACTCCCACGACGTCTTCTCGCGCTGGGCGACCCCGTCCACCCACACCGTGGCCTCTCCCAGAGCGTAGCCGTCCAGGTCCGAGACGTTGAGCACGAAGGTCACATAGTGGTAGACCGGACTGGGCGTGTAGTCGTGCAGATGCCGTGGCCGATGGCTGCTGTCGCAACCTGCGAAGATCAGGGGCAGGACGATACAGGCGCCCAGCATCAGTGCCGTCCCCCTGCCAAGTGCCGGGCGCGAGGACCGACCGATGCCGCCGCCGATCGGGTGCCTGTTTGCCATCTGTCTCGCCTCCTTCGAAGTGCGTCCGATACTGTTTCAGGTAGTATTGCTACTACATTCTATAGTAGTAGACGCAACCCGTCAACCCTTTGTTCCCCCGCCCCGTCGGTTTTTCCCCCATTCTCCTCTGTCGCACGGATAGAGGCTCCATCAAGCAGCCCGACCGAGAAGTGCACACTCGTACGGGAGCGTTGTTCTCAGAGCGTCCGCTCCCGGCAAGAGCAGTTCGAGGAATGTCCTGGGATCTGGTGAGATACTTCGCTATCTCGCTGTGCGAGATCAGCGCTCAGGATGACATCTGCACGGCAGGCCCGGCTTTCCGGCCGGAGCGTTACACCGCGCCGTGAGTGTAAACCACCTTCACCGGCGCCTCCGAGGTCCGCCGCGTGGAGTGCGACACCCCCGGACCAACATACACCGCAGTGCCCGGCTCCAAAGAGAGCACCTGCTCATCGAGCTTGATCTCGCCCACGCCCGAGACAACGTACAGGGCTTCCTGGTCGTCGTGTACCTGCACCTGCGAGAAGTCGGTGGCGTGGTACTCCGCCACTCCCAGATTGAAGCCGTTGGTCGTCCGCACGTCCTCGGTACCGACGAGGTTCTTGCTCCAACGATCGGCGTACTCAGATGGCGACACCTTGGCTTCGTTGACGGACTTCACATGAGGCCTCCTGACTGGTCTCCAATTTCGGATGGGGAAACAGGTTGCGCCACGGTAATGCGTCGGGGAAGAGGGGGGCTATCCCGCGGGCTCGGCGTCGATGACCTCGCGGATCTTCGCCGCCAGATCGGCGGGGCCAAAGGGCTTGGCCAGGAACGGGTAACCTGCGGCCTGCGGGCTCTGGTCGATGGCCGGGTGGTCCGCATACCCGGACATGAACAGCACCCGGAGTCCGGAGCGTTGGCGGGCGATGGCCCGATGCAGCTCCACGCCCGTCATCCCGGGCATGACCAGATCGGTGAGGAGCAGATCGATGCGGCTCTCATGGGCGCTGAAGATGCTGAGGGCCTCGAAGGGTGACGCCGCCGGCAGCACCCGGTAGCCCTGCTCTTGCAGTACGGAGCAGACCAGCTCCAGCACCTGGGGTTCGTCTTCCACAAGCAAGATGGTCTCGGTGCCTCGGAACTGCGTGAGCTCGCGCTCCGTAGCTTCGCTCTGGGCCGGCGCCTCGGTGGTCATGGGAAGGTACACCTCAACCGTGGTCCCCGCCCCGGGGCTGCTGGTTACGGTGACGGCCCCCCCGTGCTGCCGGACGATGCCGTAGACCGTGGCAAGGCCCAGGCCGGTGCCCTCCCCCACGGCCTTCGTGGTGAAGAACGGCTCGAAGACCCGATCCAGCGTGGCTTGATCCATGCCGCAGCCGCTGTCGATGACAGACAGGCAGGCATAGGTACCGGGGCGCAACCGCAGGCCCTCGGCCCCCGGACCCGGCTCCACCAGCGCGTTTCTGGTGGCGATTCGCAGCGTGCCGCCGGCAGACATGGCGTCTCTGGCATTGACCGCCAGGTTCATCAGCACCTGCTCTAGCTGGCTCATGTCGGCAGAGACCGTCACCAGATCGGGGGCCAGGTCCAGCTCTTGAGTGATGTCCTCGCCCAGCCCTTGCCGGAGCAGGAGCGCCATGTTCGAGATAACCAGGTTGAGGTCCACCGGTGCCGGGCGGCCCCCCTGACCGCGCGTGAACACCAGAAGCTGCCGCACGAGGGCCGCGCCCCGCTCGCCCAACTGCTGGATCGACTTCAACCCGCGTGCGCTTCTCTCGTCGCTGGCCCGCGGCTGCAGCAGCTCGGAGAGCCCCAGGATCCCGGTGAGGATGTTGTTGAAGTCGTGAGCGATGCCGCCTGCCAGAGTACCCACGGCCTCAAGCTTGGAGGCCTGTCGCAACTGGTGCTCGAGACGCTTCCGGTCACCGACGTCCCGGGCGGTGACGATCAGGCCCTGCAGGGGGCCGTCCGGAGGCGCCGGGGTCCCGAAGGCCTCAATGTCCACGCAATGCCCCTCCCTGTGCAGACACCGGAACTCCACCGGGCCCGTCGAGGCGGCCCCACTCATGCGTCGAGCGAAGGCCTCGGCCAGCCTTGGCCGGTCCTCGGGATGCACCAGACTGCCCATCTGCTGCCCGATCAGGTCCTCGGTGGCCCAGCCCACGATCCGGGTCACGCTCGGCGACACATACGTCGCCTCCCCGTCGGCGCCAAACACCATGATCACATCGTTGGAGTTCTCGATCAGAGCACGAAACCGCTGCTGGCTCTGGCGCAGCTCTGACTCGGCGCGCTTTTGCTCGATCAGACCGGCCAACACGGAGCAGTACACCGCCACCACCTGCTGCTGCACCTCATCCGGTGGCGACCCGCCGATGGCGGCATCGTTGGAGAAGCCTCCGATCACCCGGTTGGTCGTCGCCAGAGTCGTCAGCGCCACCCAGGCATGCAGTCCGACAACCCGGCCCTCGCCGTCCACCTGCCCATCCGTGGTGTACTCGATGCGATAGCCCCTCTCGCCCGGCCGTGGCACGCGCAGCGCCTCTTGCCACGCTCCCACGACGTCCACGACCCTTTCCCTCTCATCGGTGGTCTCACCCCGCTCATCAGTCCCGAAGGTGCCCCTCAGCACCGCTCCATCATACAGCAGCAATCCGCACCTCTCCAGGCCCAGGCGCTCCCGAGCCAGCTCCACCGCCCGCCGGTAGAGCTCCTCGGGCTCCCGGCATTCCGTGAGCTCTCGGGCCGCCTGCACCACCTCCGCGAGCCCCTCCGCCATTCGCATGCGGGTCTCCTCGGCCCGCATGCGCTGCAGAAGACCGGCCAACGTCGAGCAGTAGACCGACACTACCCACTGCTGGACGGGATCTGGCGCCGTGCCGCTGATCGCCGCGTCATTGAAGAAGACCGCGATCGGCCCACTGCCCGCACTGAGCACATTGCGTGCCACCCAGCCGTGGCCGACCTTGGCAACAGACCCCGCGTCCCAACTGGTGAGCAGCGTCTCCCTCTGCAGGTCCCATTCTGGGCCACCCTCCGGGTGATCCTCCAGGACGCGCTCCCAGCCCTCGTCACGGGCATACCACAGCGTGCGCTCGTCGGTCGTCCTGCCTTCCATATCCGTGCCGTAGGCGCCACGGATCACGCCCTCCTCCACCACGAACAGGGCGCAGCGCTCCAGGCCCAGTCTCTCCCGAGCCAGCTCCACCGCCGCGCGATGGAGTGTGTCGGTGTCCGCGCACAGCATCAGCTCCTTGACGGCATCCAAAGCGCCGCGCATCAGACGCTCCTGGGATTGCTCCTCACGCTTCCGCGCGATCAGCGGGCCTAGAAACGAGACGTAAGCGGCCAAAACCTCCTGCTGCCGGGGCACCAGGCCCCCGCCGCTGATGGCATTGTCATTCCATAGCACCCCCAGGTACTCCCCGTTGTGCCAGATGTGGGTTGTCGCCACAACCCCCTCCCCGATGATCCGGTACTGCTCCCCATCCCACTCTCGAAGGGCGGACCCGGCCGCCCGCCATCTCGGGCCGTCCTGGGTCGGAGGGGTGACCTCGTCGGCCCAGAGCCTGTCGAAGCTCTCCGAGAAGCCCGTCTCGTCCACCGTGCGCCCCGACGTGTCCGTCCCGTAGGTCCCCCGCATGGACGGGCCATCGCGCAGCATCAGCGCGCACCGCTCGATTCCGAGCCTCTGGCGGGCAAGCTCAACCGCCCGCCGGCACAGCGTGTCGAGGTCCGGGCACGCCAGAAGCTCGTCGGCGGCGGACACGACGGCCCGCAGCCCACGGCCTAGGCCGTCATCGCCAGGTAGGCTCCCGCTGTCCTCTGGTCCGCTATCCATTGCTCATACGCCTGTCACTGGATTTGGCACGCTGCCGAGAGATGAATGGGCCCAAGCGCTGCCGAGGGCAACAGTGTACAAGAGCACCGGCGGGCGGTCCAGTGGCTGTTGCCGCATGTAGGTCACCCGGCCCACTACCTGGCCCCGCAAGCCCGAGCAGCGCCTCGACCGAGGCCCTGTGACAATCGGCCCCCCGTCGCGGCTTCACCGCCCCTTGCGTGCCCTATCGGCACCTGCCGCTTCCCACTGGAGTGCCTCCGGGCGTGCCGGACCCCGCCCCACGCAAGACCCATTGCCTCGGTATGCGCTGATGGGCTATCCTTGGGGTACGCGATCGACTGCACCAAAAGCCGTTGTGGCATGAGCACAGAAGGGACGGGATCTGCGTGCTACTGAGACTGGTGAACTACACCGAGAGCAAGGACACCGACGGGCGACAGCAGACGGGCTTTCTCACCGACGAGGGTGTCGTGGGCTTCGGGCGCGTCGGAAAGGCCTGCACGTCGGTGAGATCGGCCTGCGACTGCCCCGACTGCTGGAGTGCCGTGCTGAGCCTGGCCACCTGCGAGGCCTGCCTGGCCGCGGCCCGCGCCTATGCGGATTGGTTCGCCGCCCAGGACGCACAGACTCGAGGCGACTTGACGCTGCCCGGGGGACAGGTCAAGCTCCTCGCGCCCGTAGCCAGACCCAACAAGCTGCTGTGCCTTGCCCAGAACTTCGCCGCCCATGCCGCCGAGGCCAATCGGCACATCACCCACAGCGGCGTCAGCGTGGCCGACGCCATGACGCCCCACGTGTTCATGAAGCCCAGCAGCAACAACGTCCGCGGCGATGGCGACCCGATTGTCATCACCCCCACCGCCCAGTTCATCGACTACGAGGCCGAAGTGGCCGTGGTCATCGGCAGGGAAGGCAAGTACATCAAGGCCGCCGAAGCCTTGGATTACGTCCTGGGCGTCACGGCCATCAACGACGTCTCCGAGCGCAGGCTCAAGATCTGGGACCGCAAGGACGAGCGGGAGTGGGACAACTTCTTCGACTGGCTCAACGGCAAGTGGATGGACAGTTTCGCTCCCATGGGCCCCTGCCTCGTGCCGGCCTCCGACGTGGATTTGGGCAACCTCGACATCACCTGCCACGTCAATGGCGAGGTGCGTCAGGAGGGCAGTACCGGGGAGATGTACCATAGCGTCGCTCAGACCATCGAGTATATCAGCCACTTCATGACCCTGGAGGTCGGTGACGTCATCGCCATGGGCACGCCGGCCGGCGTAGGCGCGGCCAGAGACGCCAGACTCGTGGCGGGAGACGTGGTGAGCGTTACGGTGACGGGCGTAGGAACGTTGACCAATCCGGTTGTGGCTGAGGCCCAATAGCCGGCTTGAACCGTATCTTGCCAAACGCCCGGGGGGCGCCAATGGCCTCCGGTCGTCCGCGGGGCTTCCCGCAAGAAGGTCCACAACACATGCCTGACGAACCAACCTATCACGACAGCACTGTCGCCGCCACCGGCGAAGCAGGAGATGCCCGCCGCCTGCCTCCATGGCTGCGGGTGAAGACGGGAAAGGCCCGCCAGAGCCGGGCGACCCACGATCTCGTGGCCGCCTATGGGCTCCACACCGTCTGCGAGGGGGCGCGCTGCCCCAATATCGGCGAGTGCTACTGCCAAAAGACCGCGACCTTCATGGTCATGGGGGCCCGCTGCACCCGCGACTGCCGGTTCTGTGCCGTGGAGCACGGCACCCCTTGCTCTCTTGAGCCCGACGAGCCACAGCGCGTGGCCGCCGCCTCCGCCGCCCTGGGGTTGCGCTATGTCGTGGTCACCTCCGTGACCCGCGACGATCTGCCCGACGGCGGGGCATCCCATTTCGCCGCCACGATCCACGCGGTGCGAGAAACTCTTCCTCATGCAAAGGTTGAGGTGCTCACTCCGGACTTCCGCGGCGATGAGACTTGCCTGCACACTGTCCTTCAGGCCGGGCCCGACGTGTTCAACCACAACGTGGAGACCGTTCGCAGGCTGCAGGCCCGGGTACGGCCGCAGGCAAGCTACGAGACCTCTCTAGAAGTGCTGCGCCGCGCTTCGGCGGCGCCCGCGCCGGTGAAGTCCGGGCTCATGGTCGGTCTCGGCGAGACGGGGGACGAGATCCGCGCCACCATGGACGACCTGGCGCAGGCGGGCGTCGTCCTTCTCACCATTGGCCAGTACCTGCGGCCCACGCGACGGCACGTACCGGTCGCCCGCTACGTGCCTCCCGAGGAGTTTGGGCAGTACGTGGAATGGGGCAAAGATGCAGGGATAGCCCACGTATTCGCCGGGCCCTTCGTGCGTAGCAGCTATCGTGCCGCCGAAGCGGCCGCGGCGCTCGAGCGTCGGTAGATGTCGCCGCGGTTCGTCCACGCATAGGCCGGGCCGACAGGCCTCACTCGGCCCGCTCGTCCGGGCGGCCCCCGGTGGCTCGGCTCTCCACGCGGTTCTTGGCGGCGCCCGGAGAAGGTTGCCCCGGCGGGCGCGCCGAGAACTACCGACCCCACAGGACATCACGGTGCGATGCTCAGACGCGGTGCGCTCATTCTGGCGGCCTTTGTCCTCGCCTTCGTCCTTTTTGTGGCGATCGTTGGGCATGTGGCGGTCGGGTCGGGATGGATGCGCGAACGCCTGCGCGACATCGCCGCCTCGGAGACCGCCCGCCTCCTGGGGCGGCCGGTGGCCGTCGGCCCCCTCAACGGCCATCTGCTGTCCGGCATCCGCCTGGACGGCCTGGCCGTCGCCGGCCCCCGCGGATTGGGCCCCGACCGCGGCCTCACGGTGCAGACCGTTACCGTCCGCTATAGCCCTCTGCGCCTGATCCTGCACCCCGGAGACGCCCTGGCGACGGTCGCCGTGACCGTAGACGGCGTGCGGGGGCGGCTGGTCCGTGGTCCGGATGGCACACTGGACCTCCCCTCCACCACGGGCGCTTCCGCTGCCCCCGGCGGTGGCCCGCCCGCCCGCCCCTTCTCAGGCCCGCTGGTGTCTCTCACCGATGTCGCCCTGGACTACACAGACCACGCCCTGACGTCCCTCGAGGGTGAGCCTCTCGCCGTGAGCCTCCGGTCCACCGCGGCCCGCGTCGACGTAGGTCGGCTCATCTCCGCCCTCCGGGACGGCGCCTCCTTGCCCCCTCTGCAGTTGGCCACACACCTGCAGGCCTCCTGCGGCCCCCAGAGCCTCCGTGCCGTTCTGGACGCCGACGGCAAGACCGTGCGCGTCCGCGACCTGTCGCTCACAGACTCCCAGACGGGCGATGCGGTGGCGGCCACGACGGTGGCGGCTCGAGTCGACCTGTCCCGGCTCGGCGGTTCCCGCGACCACCCGCTCCAGGCGCTGCGGCACATCGAGGTGGCCGGGCCGGTGGTCTGGCTGTCCCGCGGCCGAGGCGGCGAGCTGCCCATCATGCGCCAGGTCTCTCGCTGGCTACCCCCGCAACGTCGGGAGCCGTCGCGCCCGACGGCGACTGTGGCCGTCACCGGCGGGAGCTTCCGCTGGATCGACATGGCGGCACTGAGCGAGCCCTTGGTCGCCTCGGCCCGCCAGGTGGAGGCCCAGGTGCACCTGGGGCGGTTGCTTGCGGCCCTCGACGGTCAGAGCAAGGGCGAGCCGGGCACCTTGTCGGCGCGGATCGAGGCGGCGGCCGGCGAGCTGCGCCTGGCCGCCCGCCTCAGGGCGCAGTTGGGAACCGCTCTGCGGGTGTCCGGACTGGAGGCCCGGCGGGGGAGCCGGAGCATCTTGTCGGCGACGAGCATCGAAGCCGACTATCGCCTGGCCGGTCTGCTGGGCGGCGAAGGGCCCGCGGCCCTGCGGGGCCTGGACCTGCGCGGCCTGCGGGCCGATCTGGCGCTGGACCAGGCCAACTGGCCCGTGGGCCTGCCGCGGCCCGCGACACCACCCCCCCCGACGACATCACCACCGACGCCGGCCAAAGAGGCCGCTACCCCGGCCCCGCCGCTCGCCGCCACCGTCTCCGTCGGAGACGCCGACGTGGCCCTGACCCTGGCATCGGTCCGCGGCCCCCGGGGCGCCCTGCGGACGCGCCTCGTACTCGACGCCCTGGAGCTGGACATGGGGGCCCTGAACGATGGCGATGCCGCCGGGGTCGGACACATCTCCGGGTTGGCCTCGGCCCAGATCGGGCGCCTTTCGGGGGCCATGGCGCTCAGCGGAGAGCTGGGGCGTGGGCTCCAGGCGGCCGATGTGCGCGTGGACCACGGCGCGACGCAGGTCCTGCGCGCCGCGATGCTGCGAGTGGACTACGACGGCCGCAGACTGCTCTCACAACCCCTGGAGGCACTCGAGCGGGTATCCCTGCAGGAACCCGTCGTCCGCCTTGTGGTGGACGCCGAAGGCACACCGGAGCCACTGGCAGATCTGCCGGTCTCCCGCGGTGGGAGCACGAAGAGCGCCTCCGCGCCGCCCATCCGCGTGGTGGTCGACCGCGGGCGGGTGGATCTCGCCCGCCTCGGCCCCCGCGGTGGCATCAGCGCCGGCTCACTGACGGACCTGCACGCCGATGTGCATCTGGGCCACCTGATGGCGGCCGCAGAAGGTCGGGCGCCGGGAGACATCGGGCGGCTCCGCGCCCGGGCCGCCGCGTGGGGCGCAGGGGTCCACCTCGCCACGGCCGCGACGGTCGATCTCAACGGCAGGGCAAGCCTGCGCAACCTCACCGTCACCGAGGGCGGGAGCGACGGCGTGGTCCGGGTGGGCTCGGCCGTGGCGGATTTCTCACCACGGCAGGTGTATGCCGGACAGGTGCTCCCGGGCCTGCGAGCGGTCTCGCTTCGTGACGCCGACGCCCGTCTCATCCGCGAGGTCGACGGCCGGTTCCGTCTGCAAAGGCTCCTGGGTGGCGGTGGGGCGCGTCCGGCGCCGCGCGCGACCGGCCCGGGCCCGGGTCTCGCTGGCCTTACGGCCACCGTCCGCCTGGCCCGCGTGAACGCCACGGTCACGGACTACTCCGTGCCCGCGGGCACCGCGGTGTACCAGGTCGCCGACCTCAACGGGGCCGCCAATCTGGCCCGCCCCGGCGTGGGGAGCCTCCGGGGCAGGGTGCGGGTGACGACCCCCTCAATGTGGGCGGCCGCCGGCTTCGGCACAGACCTGGCCTCGATCTTGGACGTCCACTCCATCCGGATTGCGGAGCGCACCGGAGCCGGTGACCGCTCGATTCTCACCGCCGGCCACGCCGGTGTGCGCTATAGCCTGCCCCGCCTCCTCGGCGGCGACGGCACCGCCGCGCTGCGCCACATCGCTCTCCGCGATTTCACGGCCAACTTGCTCCGCGAGCCCGACGGCCGTCTGCGCATCGCCCGCCTGCTCCAGGGGATCTCGGGGAAGCGGCGCGAAGAGGCCACGGCGGGCACTGCCCCGCAGGCCCTGCGGGCCATTCTGCAGTTGGCCGCCGGAAGCGTACTGTACGAGGACAGAGCCGTGGAGGGGGGGCCGATCACGGCCGGGGCCGAGGCGCTCGCCGGCCGCATGGATCTCGCGCGCGCCATGGCCCTGCTGGGCGACAGGCCCGCCGGCTCATTTGAAGGGCTGGGCCGGCTCCGGGCCCGGCTCAGTGCACTCACCCCGCGGCTGGTGGCCCGTGCCCGCCTGGACGCTGAGCTGGACAGCCGCCTGTCGGTGAGCGACCTTTCCATCTCTGAGCGCCAGGGCGAGGGTGTCGCTCCTCTTGTCTCCCTCCCCGCCGGCACCGTGCGGTACGCGATTGCCGGGCTGCTGCGTCCGCGGCCGCTGGAGGCTGTGAGTCACATCGAGCTGTCCGGGCTGCGCGGCCGCATCGTCCGCGAGCAGGACGGGCGCCTCGAGCTGGCCCGGCTGCTTTCGGCCTTCACTCCGGCGACGAGGACAGGGCGGGCGCCGGCCGCTCGCCCCGCCGACCCGGGGCGCCTGCTGGCCTCCCTGCGTCTGGCCGATGTGGAAGCAACGTACATCGACCGCTATCTAGGCAGTCCGGGCGAGCCCGTGCGTCTGGCGGTGCGCGGTCTGGGCGGGACGGTGCCCGCCGGCCAGCTCGGCGACCTGCTGGCCGGCAAGACACCCGGTTCCGCCGGGCGCCTCACCGGAGAGCTGTGGGGACGCTGGCCGGGAGTGGAGGCCCACGCCCTGCTGGCCACGGACTTCCGCAGCCGTCTGAGTGTGTCCGACCTGGTGGCCGCCGACCCCTCGGGCGTGGTTCCCCGCCTGACAGCCACGGGCCTGGACATCACCGGCGATCTGGCGCGGGCCTTCGCCGTGGGCACCTCGCCCCTGGCCGCTCTGGACGCGGTGGACATCCGCGGCCTCAGCGCGGACGTGACCAGGGACAAGCAGGGCAGGCTCGACCTGCTGGCCTTCCTCGGGCCTCTAGGCGCGCGCGACGACGCCCCGGGGGCCGATCCGTCCGGCCCCGACCCCCTCGGGGCGCTCCACGCCCGGGTGGCTCTGCACGACAGCTCCGTGCGCTACCGCGACCTGGCGGTGAACTCCGATGGCCCTGTGACGGTGACCTTGGCCGCGGCCGACGGCGCCGCCGATCTGTCGCGGCTGGTGCGCCTCTCTCAGGCCACCGACCTGGCGCAGGTGGCCGCTCTGAGCGGCGGCCTGGAGGTTCAGTTGCCGCACGGCCACCTCTCGGCCCACGTGTCGGCAGAAGACCTCTCATCCGGCGTCCGGCTGGCCGACGTGCGCGTGGGCGGCCCGGACGGGCACGAGTACGCCACGATCCTCTCCGCCGAGCTCGGCTACCGTCTGTCCGGCCTCCTGGGCGATGAGCCACTGGCCGCCGTCTCACGCGTGGCGCTCAAGCGCCCACGGGCACGGCTGGTGCGCACTCCCGAAGGCGCGCTCGACGTGGCCGATTTGCTCCGGGGGTTCCCCTCCTCGGCCGAACAGGACCGCACACCTGTGGCCCCCGAGCAGTTCGTGGCCCAGGTGGCGATCGACGATGGCGAGCTCCATCTGGACGACCGCTTCGTGGCCGATGGCCCCATTGCCCTCCAGGCCCTGGGGGTGGGGGCGGATGTCTCGATGGCTCGGTTCTGGGCGGCCCGTGGAGGTGAATGGCAGCGGGGCACCGGGACGCTTCGCGCCCAGGTGCGCACCGTCAGCGCCGTGGAGCGCATCGCCGCCACCGTAGACTGGGACCTGGACCGTCTGGCGCGCCTGGAGGGTGTGTCCATCGTCCGTTCCGACCGGCCCCCGGCCGTGCTGGAGCTGGATACCGCGACGGTGACGTACGATCCCGACGGTGCTCTGGCGGAGGGCGGGGATGTCGTGGGCTCCCTGCGCCGGGTGCAGGTCGGCACCCTGTGGGCGCAGGCCAGGCGGCGCGCGGACGGTACGCTCCAGTTGCCCGCGACAGTCGAGGCCTACCTGCCAAAGAAGGGCGACCCCGGCCCTCTCGCCGCCCCCGAAGCCCGGGAGTTCCTGGGTGGGCTGCTCGCCCACGTCACGGCCGGGAACGTCAGTCTGGCCTACGAGGACAACGCCGGCGCCCGGCCGCTCTCCGCCCGCATTCTCGGAGCGGCGGCGGACGTGCACGTGGACCGCCTGGCCGAGGCCTATCGCAGCGGAAGCAGCGCCGATCCGGGCCGGCTGAGCGGGCGGGTCTTCGTGCAGGAAGGCGACCTGCGGGCCTCGCTGGAGCTGGACGCCGCCCTCGCGGACAGGGTCAGAGTGCAAGATGTCACCGTCCTGCAGGAGCAGGACGGCGTCGAGCACCCGCTCTTGGCCCTGCGCCGCGCCGATCTTGTAGCCGACATCCCCGCTCTGCTGGGAGGCAGACCCCCCACGGAGCAACTGCGGCGACTGGAGTTGTGGGATCTCGCCGCCCGCCTCGAGCGAGACGCCTCGGGGCGTCTCACCGCCCTGGCCCGGTGGAGCGGCCCGGCGGACGAGGCCGCCCGGCGGCAACCTGAAGGAGCGGCGCCCTTCCGGCTGGCGGGTACCGTGGCCGTGCACGGCGCCGACCTGGATTACAGCGATGCTTCCCCGGAGATCGAGGGCGGGCTGGTGGCGGCGGTGCGGGGCCTCAGGGGTGAGGTCGACCTGGCGGCGCTCCAGAGCATGCGGGATGACGGCATCCAGCGGGAGGTGGGCGGCCTCAGCGGTGCTCTCGCCGGGCGCGTGGGCGAGTTCCGCCTGGCCGGCAGGATCACCTCGGATGTTGCCTCCTCGCTGCGAGTGGACGACCTGGACGCCCGCGACGGCGACGGACGGGTGCTGGCCGTCGCCCGCGCGCTGCGGGCCCGCTACAGCCTGGCCCCCGTCATCGATGGCGAGGCACCGCTGGAGCAGGTGCATGCCGTGATGGCCGACGGTCTGCGTACCGCCGTGACCCGCCTGCGGGACGGCTCGCTGCAGATCGGCGACGGCCTGAGACTCGCCCTGGGCGAGGCCGCCGGTCCGGACCCGGGAGAGCGCGAGGCGCCCGCCTTCGCCGGCAGCGTGGAGCTGGCGGATACCGCGATCGCGTACACCGACTACGCCCTCGGCGACGGCGAGCCGCTGCAAGTCACTACGCAGGGCCTGTCCGGGCGCGTGGACGTCGGCGCTCTGCTGGCAATGGCCCGAGACGGCCGGATGCGCGAAGCCGGCGCCCTGAGCGGCTCGGCGTCGCTGCGCGCCGGTGAGATCGAGGGGGCACTGGCTTTCGCGGCCCCGGACCTCGGCCGCCGCCTGAAGCTCACGGGGGCCACGGTGTCCGCAGGTGGACTAGAGGACCATCTTGCCGCGGGACAAGCCGCCTTCGAGTACGACCTGGCGCCCCTCCTCGCCGGCCGGCCCTGGCAGGAGCACGTGCGCCATGTGGGCCTCCACAACGCCCGGGGCGCTCTCACCCGGCAGGCCGCGGGTCAGCTTCGCCTCGTGACCACCCTGCAAGATACGCTGGGTCTGCCAAAGCCGGCTCAGTCAGCCGACGAGGCCCCGGGGGAGCCGCCGGCCGAGGCGCCCCGATTCGCCGGAAGAGTGGCCCTGCAGGACGTCTCACTGCGCTATACCGACCTGGCCGCCCTCAGCGATGGACCCCTGGTGGCACAGGTGCACGAGGCCAATGCGGATGTGGACCTGGCCGCCCTGGTCGAAGAGAGTCAGACGTCCGGCGCCCGCGGCGGTGCGGTCAGCGCCCTGCTGAGTGTACAGACCCCCGCGGAGCGCTGGAGCGGCCGCATCGGCGGCTCGCTGGACGATGCGCTCGTGCTCCGCGAGCTGGTGGCCTCTTCGTTCCCCGACGGGGCCGAGTTGCTCCGCGCCGACAGGGTCGCCCTCGGTGTCGACCTGCCCCGCCTTGTGGCCAACGAGGCGCCTCCGCTTTCCACCCTCACTCGACTGGACCTGGTCGGCCTGCGGGGCACGGTAAGGCGCGACGCCGCCGGCGCCATCGTCTCCCCCCAACTCCTGGGGTTGGCGGGAGGCGATACCGAGCCCAAACAGACGGTGTCCCCGCTGCTGGCGGGACCCTTCCGCACGGCCGTCACGGTCGAGGACATCGACATCAGCCTGCAGGACGATGGCGTCCTGGGTGACGAAGGCCCTCTGCGGGTGCGGCTGTCCTCGGTGAGCGGGAGCCTCGTGGCCGAGGGAGTGGTGGCCGCCGAGCCCGGGGCCTCGTGGGTGCGGCCCGGCGGTGTCCTGCGCGGCGAGATTGGCGCCACAGGAGCCGGCACGGTGCTGCGGGCCGAGTTCGAGACCGATCTGGTCCGCGATCTGTGGGTCCGCGACCTGGCGAGCACCGATGCCTCGGGGCGGCGGCTGGCCCGGGCCGACGAGATCCGCGTGGGGTACAACCTGGCGGCTCTCGGCCAGAGACGTTCCGTCTTCGACATCGTGCAGGACCTGAACCTGGACAATGTGGACATCCTCACCGGAACGGATCGCTCCGGAGCCCTGCTGCTCGCGGGCTTCCCCATTGCCTCGGTACGGCTGGGCGGCGACCCGACGGGCGAACCGGTGCCGCTGGGAGCGATCGACGGTCGGCTGAGCTCCGACGCCGCCGGTGTGGTGAGGGGCCGGCTCACGGCGGGCGGCGCAGGCCTGCTCGGCCGGGCCCGGGTGGACCTCACCTACGATCCCGAGGACGGCTGGCTGGACGCCGAGGGCCTGGCGGAGGACCTGGACCTGCGCCTGGCCGGACTGCTGGCCCTGGCTCCGGAAAAGGGGCAGGTGCTGGGGGGCAAAGCCGGCGCACTCGGCTCGGCCTACGGCAGGGTACGGGACAAGGCCGTGGCCTGGTCCGCCATCGGCGAGGTGGTGGCCGGCCGGGCGCGCCTGGCCCATCTTGGGGACGACCCCGTTACCTTCGACCTCCCCTTTGCCGGAGGCTCTGAGGGCATCCACACAGAAGGGGCGCATCTGGTATGGGCGGGCGTGACGGCCGATGTCTCCGGAGCGGTGTTCTCGCCTTCCGACCCCGTCCTGGCGCTGCATGCCCGGGTCCAGGCGCCCCGAGGCGAGCAGCTCACCGCGCTTTTGCCCCCCTCCCTGGCGCAACGGATATCCGGTCTCGCCCTCACCGACCGCACCACGGCCTCCGTCGACATCACGGGACCGGCGGAGAGCGCGGACGTCGAGGTGGCCCTGCACTCGGTCGGCGAGGCCCTGGTATCCATCGGCTCGACCGGTACGCTGCGGATGGAAGGGCTCAATGTGGCCGCCTCCGTCGTCAACCTCGGTGATCCCGGCGTCTCGGCGGTGCTCACCGCCGGTGGGGTGGCGCTGGACAACGGCTCGGCCGTCGAGACGCGGCTGGAGGGCGCCGAGCAGATGAAGCTCACGGTGCTATCGGCCAACACGAAGATGGGCCGGGCATACCTCAGCCTCCCCTGGACCCGGGTGAGGGGGGTTCCGGTCACCGATGTGGAAGCCCGTGTCGCCCTGGTGGGCGACGAGGTGCAGGTGCCCTCGCTGTCGGCTCGGGTACTGGGCGGTGGGGTGCGGGGCCTGGCGAGCGTGAATCTGGCCGCCCGGTCCGGACCGGCCGTGAACTTCGAAGCCGAGCTGGCCGACGCAGACCTGGACGGGCTCGCGCAGGCGGACTTCTGGCCCGCCGACCTCCAGGTCGCCGGTGGGCTGCGGGCCAATCTGATGGGCACCGTTGCCGGTGCCGACACCCGGGTGGGAGCCGACCTGCGATTGTCCGGCCCCGAGGTGAATGGCAGGAGATTCGATGAGCTCCGGGCGGTGCTCACCGCCACCGATGCGGAGACCCGGCTGGAGGCGGCCCAGCTCAAGGCCGGCGACGGGCGTCTATGGGCGCAGGGCATGGCGGAGCGGGGCCTGCTCTCGGGCGACACGGACCTCCGCGATCTGCGGGGCAGCCTACGCCTTGGCGCCGCCGAGCTGGACCTCGCCACCGTGCCCGTGGGAGCCGACGGCAAGGACCTCGGGGGCAGCCTGTACGCGGACCTGCAGGCCAGGGGCCCGCTGGCGGACCCCGATGTGACCGGCAGGCTCCAGGTGTTCTCGCCGGAGTACGATGGGCACGAGGCGGATGCGCTGTGGGCGGAGGTGAGCCGCTCCGGCTCGGTACTGCGCATCCCGCGTGTGCTGGCCGCCGCAGGGCACGCGGTGGCGGCCCTGACGGACGTGGAGATCTCCGACTTCTCCCTGCTCCGTGCAGACACGGACACACCGCTCCTCGCCCCCGACGGACGGGTGCGGGGGGGGGCCGTGGAAGCCTTCGCCCCCGTTGCCGACATCACCGAGATCGCCGACGCGCAGGCCGATACCGGCGGCTGGTTCCACACGCTGGGCGTGGTCGCGGGCACCCTGCGCCGGCCCACACTATCCGGGCTCCTGCGCGCCGACAGCCTGCGCCTCGGCGAGTTCTTCATCAACGAGGCCCGGCTGCCCATCTCGCTCAGCGGCGATACCCTCCTGGTCTCCGACGGCTACCTCCTGGCCCACGGCGCCAGGGCCTCCCTCGTCGGCCGCGTCCGGGACCTGTACGGCAAGGCCGAATACAGCCTGTCGGCCTCCGTGGACGGAGTATCCCTGGACGAGCTGCCCTCCCTGCACCGATTGGGCGCCGATGCCAGCGGGCATGCGACCATGCCCAGTGTGGTACTGTGGGGCGCCAAAGGCGGCAGGCCCTCGGGGAGTGCGACTTTCCGCCTCTCGGACCTGCGCCTGGCCCACCACGCCCTGCGGCCGCTGACGGGCTGGGTCCAGTTCGGCGGCGGGATCATGCGGATCGACGCCACGAGGGTCCGCATGGTCGGCACCGGCACCGGCACCAGTTCCGGGCGCCGCCGCCCCGAGCCCGGCTACGTCAGCCTCTCAGCGACCTATGACACCGGCTCCGGCATCATGGACGCCGGTCTCCGTATCAGCGGCCCCGGCGACTGGGATGAGCTGGACCGGTCCTCCGCCGAGGACCTGGCCTCACTGCCCGACGTGGGAGCCATCCTGCAGCTCGCGGCGCCTCTGGCCCAGATCGGCGAGGCCGCCGCCGCAAGCAGCACCTCAGCACCTCGCCCCCCCAGAGCGCGCCTCAAGCGCGCCGATGAACCAGACAAGCCGGCGACATCGCGGGCTCTGGCCCAGATGGGGCTGCGCTCCTCGGGACGCATGCTCGGCGAGATACGCCTCATGGGCCCTCCCGACGGCCTGGTCTGCGCCGCCGACGCCACGGTCTTCAACGCGAAGTTCGACGGCAAGTCCCTGCCCAGAGAGATGCAGGGACGGCTCAGTATCGATCTCGCCAACGGGCATGTGTACGACATCGACGCCGAGGCCACCGACGGCGATCAGTCCCTCATGGCCTGGGGAGAGGCCTTCTTGCCCCGCAAGGCAGGGGCGGCGGAGCACCCGGGCAAGCGTGTGGTGGACCTGCAGGTCGAGGGAGCGGGCATCGAGCTGGGCATGTGGCGCCAGTGGATCCCCGGCCCGGCGTCCTTCGCGGGCTCGGCCTCCTTCGCGCTGGTTGCCAAGGGCGCGGCGGAGGCACCGTCCGTCAAGGGCAGTCTGGACATCATGAACCCGTCGTACGCCGGGGCGAGTTTCGATCTGCTGGCGGTGCCGTCCATCGAGGTGACCGACAGGGCCATTAGCCTCAAGGGCGTCAGGCTGGTCAAGGCCGAGAGGGTCGCCGTTCGCGAGCAGGAGGCGCCGGAAGCGTCTTCCGGAAGGTCCGGAGGCGCCCGGCTCGCTCGTAGCGGGCCTGCGGCCCCCGCCGGCGGCAGAGCCTCTGCCCGTCCCCTCCCCACCGCGGACGGCGACGGCACCCGGACCCCGCCGGCGCGCGTGGAGCGTGAGATCACCATGGAAGGCGCGCTCCCGTGGCAGTGGAGCGCGCCGTGGCTGCCTCCCGACGGACCTGTGGCTCTGAAGGCCCAGATGGCCGACATCGACCTGAGCTTCCTCACCCCCATCCTCGACGCCATGGCTCGGGAGAAGGACCCGCGGAAGCACGCCGCCGTGGGCAGCCTCTGGTCGCGCCTCGAGGCCAGAGGAGCCATGTCCGGCGCCCTGGAGGTCTCGGGCGCCTGGGGACAGCCGGAGCTCAGGGGCTCCATGGACCTGGCCGATGGTTACGTCAAGGCTCCCAACTGGGATTACCCGCTGGACGACATCCAGGTCGGGGTCAGCTTCGTCCGCGAGGCGGGGAGGAACCGCGGCATCATCCGGAAGGCCGGGGCGCGCTGGGGGGAGGTACGGGCCTCGACACAGGACGCACTGGCGTACCTCGATCACTTGGGCGATCCGGGCAAGAACGAGTACCACGCCGACCTGACCGTCAAGAGCGACAGGCCCATGGACGTGTCCGGCATGACCATCGGTCAGGTGTCCGGGGCCGTCGGCTTCCACACCCGGCGGCAGGATGTAGTCGGTGCCCCGGAGCCTGTGGGGACACACGAGCTCACCTTTGAGGACGTGACCGTCGCCCTGGGCGACGGGCGCGCGACGCTCTCGGGTTACGGTAAGTTGTCGGACTTGTCCTTGAAAAGCTTCCACCGAAACGAATATGATATAGTCCTGGAGGCTCAGGCGGCGCGTCTCAGCCTCGGCAAGCAGGTTCGCGGGCTCTTGGATGGCAGCGTGCGGCTGCACAAGCCCGAGGCCGAGGCGGACCGCGAGCCCCGTGTGCGGCTGGACGGTCGTCTGGTGCTCAACGACGCCCAGTTGGCCCTGGCCATACCCACGGGTGGCGGCGAGGGTGTGATCTATGGCGCTCCTCCCGACGTGCCGTCGCCCGAGCTCGACGTCGCTCTCGACGTGGGCAGTGATGTGGAGATCCGCGGGCTGGGCGTGGTCGTCCCCATCGCCACGACCCGGGCGGCGCACTTGACCGGGACCCTGCAACGGCCGGTGCTGTCCGGCGATATCTCCACCGGTGGCGGCGACGTGGACCTGCCGGCACAGGTGATGAGGGTTACCAAGGCCGACATCGACTACAGGTTCGGCCCCAGGCTGGGGCCGCTGCGCTCCGAGCGCGTGCCGCTCGGGCTCACAGGCAATGTGGATATACGCGCCGAAAGGAGCATTGCCAACACCCAGATCGCCGGCGAGGACGATGAGACCATCCAGGTCATGATCGCGGTGGAGGGGCGCCTTCCCGACGACATCAGGGTGCGCACCTGGTCCGACCCGCCTCTGACCGAGGAGCAACTCCTGGTCATGCTCGGCTCCCAGACGCTCAGCGCACTGTCCGGCGGCGGGGGCACGGGCAACCTCGCCGACGCGCTCTCCGAACAGGCCCTGCAGGCGTTGGCGGCGGGGTTCCGGGCCGCCATCTTCAAGCCCATCGAGAGCGAGCTTGCCAAAGCCCTGGGGCTCTCGGAGTTCACCATCTCCTTCGGGTTCAACCAGGCGATGGGGGTGCGGCTGGGCAAGTACCTGATCAAGGACCTGCTCGTCTCCTACCAACGGTCCATCGCCGGCGGGGCCGGAGAGCAGTACCTGCTCAGCATCTCCTACAGGCTTCGCGATCAGTTCAGAGTGGCCTACACCACCGACGAGTTGGGCCACAGCCGTGTCAAGGTCACCTACGACGTGGATTTCTAGCAGGACGTGTGGTGCGGGCGCAGGAGCGTAACCCGGGCAGGGCGGGTCGCGGCCCGCCGGCGCCCGGTGCGGGCGCCGGTAACCGGCCCCCGGGATCGGCGGGGCGAGCGGCCCCCTGGCTGTCCCCGGGGCGGTCGGGCCCGTGGTACCGCCGCGGCGCAACCAGGACCGGCTGGCGTTGTCGAAGGTAAGCGGCGTCGGCGGCACACGATGCCAGAGGGGGCCGACCGAAGGATGGGTCCCGACATGGTTCGCTGCCTTCAGTCCTCCAGCCTCGGCCGCGGCTTCAATCACGTTCCCCGACCGGGGTGCTCTCGCCAAGTGGAAGACTTCCAAACCCCCCACGACTTCCAGATGGTCGTGGAAGACAACTATCAGCGGGTCTACAACGTGATCTTCCGCATGATCGAGGATCGCGAGGAAGCCGAAGACCTGACTCAGGACACCTTCGTCAACGCCTACCGAGCGTTTGGCACCTTTCGCCATGAGAGCCAGATCTACACCTGGCTGTACCGCATTGCCGTCAACCTGACCAAGAACCGCCTGGACCGCCGCAAGCGCCGCCGTCAGTCCGAGGGGCCCTCCCTCGACGCCCCGGTTGAGCTGGATGAAGACGAGCTGTCCAGGCAGGTGGAGGACTGGCGGCTCGCACCGGGGCGCGTGGCGGAGAACACCGAGCTGGAGGTCGTACTGGCCCGGCAGGTCACCCAACTGCGCCCGGAGTACAAGGAGGTCGTCATCCTCCGCGACTACGAGGACCTGTCCTACGAGGAGATCGCCCTGGTTCTGGGGTGCAGCATCCAGGCCGTCAAATCGCGGCTCTTCCGGGCCCGCAGTGTGCTGCGCAAGACGCTTTCGGAGTACCTGGAGCCGGAGATCTAGACGCGCGGCCGAAAACCCGGGCCTCCCGTGATGATGTCATCCTGAGCGTCCATCTCGCATAGCGAGATAGCGACGGATCTCGCTATGTCCCAGGGGATTCCTCGTCCTGCTCTTACCGGCTGGACGCTCTCAGAATGACACTCTCGGCGAGAGCGGGGTTTCCGGCCGGACCTCCAGAAGCCTGGCCGAGAAGTCCGGCCGGCCCGGTTCCTGTCATTCCTCGTGCCCATCTCGCGCAGCGAGATAGCGAGGAATCTCGCTGTACGCCGGGAGATTCCTCGATCTGCTCCCCCTGGGAGCCGACGCTCTCACAATGACGCTCTCGGCGAGGGCGGGGTTTCCGGCCGGACCTCCGGCCGGTGCTGCAGGCCCAGGTTGAGGCCCGGGGCAAGCTCTGGGGGCCGTCCCCGTCGTTCGCGGAGGTCCCGCCGTGGCGGGATCACCCGGCAGGTATTGGAGCTCTCGGCGAGGAACGTGGCTCAAGTCCGCGACGTACCCGCGGTGCCAGAGGTGAGGTCCGCGGGCCAATGTTTCCGTGACGTGAGGAGATCGGGTATGTCCACAAGAGCAACACGGTCGCGCCGCTTGGTGCTCATGATGGCCGTCCTGGCGGCCGCCACGGGGCTCGGCGTAGCGTTCGGCCAAGCCCTGCTCATCGTCGATGTCCGCGTGGAGGGCGCCGGCTGGTTCTCGGCCGATGTGGTGCTCGATGAGGTGAAGGAGATCCTCAAACCGGGTACCGAACTCACCGACGAGAAGGTTGCTCAGGCCGAAGAGAAGGTCATGGCCCTGGGCTACTACGAGCGTGTGCGGGCCTCCAAGCGTGTGGTCCCCGGTGGCGTCCAGGTCATCATCAGCGTCGTGGAAAAGCCACGCGTTGAGAAGATCCTCTTCGTCGGCAATACCGTGCTGTCTGACGAGACCCTGGCCTCGGCCATCAAGTCTCGCGTCGGCAACCCGGTGAGCACCCGGGTCGCCGAAGGCGACGCCGGCCGCATCCAGACCGAGTACCAGCAGGCCGGGTACTTCGCCACCGTCACCGCCGCCGAAGTAGACAACTTCGGCGTGCTCACCTTCGTCATCGAGGAAGCCCGCATCGAGGATGTCACCATCTCCGGCCTGCAGCGCACCAAGGAATTCGTCGTCCGCAGGCAGATCAACCTCAAGGCCGGCGAGTTGTTCCAGGAGACCCGCGTCCTGGAGAACCAGGCCCGCATCAAGGACCTGGGTATCTTCAAGACCGTCGTTCCCGAGCCCTTCCCGGGGAAGCTGGACCCGATCAAGGGTGTCATCGTCAACTTCAAGATCGAGGAGGACCGCACCGGGAGGGCCTCCTTCGCCCTGGCCTACAGCAGCCTGGATAACCTGGTCATGATGCTCTCGGTTCAGGAGCAGAACTTCCGTGGCGAAGCGGAGAAGGCCACAGTCAATCTCGAGCTGTTCGGTCGCACCAGGTATGACGTCACCTACTCGGACCCGTTCTTCGATGACAGGGGGACCTCCCTGGAAGTGAGCCTCTTCGACACCGAGCGCCGCCGCCGGTTCGTCGGGGCCGCGGCCGTGACCACGGCGGATGACTACTTCGAGGAGCGCCGCTCGGGCGGGACGGTGCGCGTCTCCCGGCCGCTGGCTGAAGACAGGCGTCGCTACGCCAGCCTCCGGCTCCGCACCGAGACCGTCTCCAGCTCCTCCTACCAGGGCCTGCGCACCCTCTTTCCCGATACGGGCCTCAGTTCCGTGGGGTCGACAACCAGCGGCTCGTGGGATGATCCCGCGGCACCACCGGCGCCGGACAACCCCAACCTGGCCCCCGATGTCCCCGAACCGGGTGACATCCTCGGGCCCGTCGTCGTCGCCGCTCCGCTGCACCCGGGAGGGCGGCTCACCAGCCTGACACTCGGGCTCACCAACGACTTTCGCAATTCCCAGACCAACCCGACCCGCGGCCATATGTCCAGCATCACGGCGGAGGTGGCCGGATCGTTCCTGGGCGGAGACACTCACTTCCAGAAGCTCTGGGCCGAGCACAGGCGCTACTTCCCGGTGCGTGACGGCAAAGATACCATCGCCGTCCGCCTCGCCGGAGGTACCACCTTGGGCGACCTGCCCCTGTTCGAGGCCTACAGCGTCGGCGGGGCCAACACCCTCCGCGGCTACGAGGAAGACCGCTACCGCGGAGAGCACATGTTGATGGGCAGCGTCGAGTACCGCCACCCGATCAACGAGACCCTGGCGGTCGTGGGCTTCGTGGATGTCGGCAGCGCCTTCGGTGGCAGGTTCCCGACGGTCGTTCCCGGCTTCGAGGTGCCGGCCGAGAACTCCGACTTCCAGGCCCACGCCGGCGTCGGTGTGGGGATGCGCGTGGACACGCCGCTGGGGCCGCTACGCCTGGACTTCGGCTGGGGTGAGGACGGCAACCAGGCCCACTTCAGCTTCGGCCACGCCTTCTAGACGCTCCGCCCGGCAACCTCAGAACCTATCGGTATCCGACCCACGCGTTGGGGCCACAGCACGGTGGCCCCAACGCGGCTTTGTTTCCCGCTCCATGGTGAGCGGAGAATCTTTGCGTCTGCGGGACCGAAACCAAGGGCCGCGAAGCTTGTCTACAAACAAACCGCTCCCAGTACCGGGGCGGTTGCGGCCAACGAGAGGAAGCACACAATGCACAGAATGTGGGGACTCTTGGGGCTGACCGCGCTGCTCCTGGGCATCGCGGCAGTCGGCGCACACGCACAGGATGCCGCCGCAGCCCCCAAGATCGCCTGGGTCGATCTGGACCAGGTGAACGCACAGTACGACCGGCTGAAGGCCAAGCGCGAAGAGTTGAGGCAATGGTATGCCCAGCAGGACGCCCTGCTCAAGGAACTGAGCAGCAAGTACCTGTTTCTTAGTGAGGAGCTGTTCAACGAGGCAATAGAGATCCTGAGAAAGCCTCGACCCCTGTCGGCCGAGGATGCCACGCGACGCGACGAGCTCCGGCAGATCAGCGACGAGAAGGAGAACCGCTTCCTGGAGCTGGAGTCCAAGCCGGATCGCACGCCCCGCGAGCGCGAGGACTTCCTGCAGCTTCAGGAGATCGCCCAGAGCCGCTCCAAGCACATCGAGGCCATCGCCAGGGAACTGCAGGCGGACTTGATGGAGATGCAGGCCGTCGCCGAACAGGAGCTCACCGGAAATATGCAGGCGGTCGTTCAGCAGATCGCGGCCGAGCGCGGCTTCTCCATCGTGCTCAATAAGCTCGGGGTACTGTACGGTGGCGAAGACATCACCGCGACCGTACTGGAGAAGCTCAACGGCGCGGCACCGGCGGCACCGGCCGCTCCCGCCGCTCCCGCCGAAGGGGGCGGGGGCTAGGGCGGCCACCGTCCGTGGCCGCGGCCATCTCATGAGACCGTGTCTTGTGGCGGCAGTGGTGGCTTGTATCGTCGGGGCCGTCGCCACAATCGGCGCAGGCTCCGCGAGCGGGGCAAAGACCCCCGGCCCTGTGGGTTTCGTGTACCTTGCGCCCCTGGTCGCGCTCCATCCGATGTACCCCGATCTCGCCCGACTGGACGAGGCGGTCAGGGCTCTACGGGCCGATCAGTTGCCGCCCGAGTTCCCTGTGCTGGCCATGGGCGGCCGCATCCATGGCGAGTACATCGCCGGACCGATCGTCCTGCACTGGCCCGGCGAGCGCTGGCTGGCAAGACATGACGATGCCGTGGCAAGACTGTCCAGGCCCGTGGTCCAGCAGGCCGCCGGCTTGCCGCCGGACCTTCAGGCCCGCCTGAGCTGGGAGACGGACAGGATCCGGCGGGCCACTGCAACGCAGTTGCTCGAAGCCGAGGCCGATGCCGGTCGCGAACTGGCCCGGGCAACCCTGGACACCTACCGCGACAACCAGGAGCGGCTTTTGGATGCCGACAGCGGCACGGAAGCCTCCAAAGAGACCCGACAGTCGGTTGTGGACGAGATCGAGGCCGACCTGGCCGCGCTGGAGAGCCGGCAGAAGACGCGCCTTGCCGAGCTTAAGGAGACGCTGGAGCAAAGGCAGGAGGCCGAAGTCCGGGAGCTTGAGCACGATGTCTGGCGAGCGGCCGACCAGCGCCTGCGCCCCGCCCTGGGAGCGGCCGGCAGAGCCCTCCGCGAGACGATGACCCGGCAGATGGGGCACATGACCACGCCGGCCTGGCTCTCCACGGTACAGGTGCGGCTTCCGCCGCCGGCCCTTCCCGACATGGCCCGGCACGACCTGGCGGCAAGCCGGGCCATCGCCCTGTCCCGGCAGGAACAGCGAGATCGCCAGGCCGACGCTCTGATCCGCAGACGCGTCGAGATCACCAAGTCCATCCTCGATGCGACGGCGCTCGCCGCCCAGAGGATCGCCAGACAGCGGGGCGTGAGGCTGTACACGGTTCCGCCGGATGAGCCGGTAGGAGCCGATATGACGGACGACATCGCCGCAGCTCTGAGACAGATGTGGGCCGGAATGCGCCAGCCACGCGCGCAGGAGGAATGAACCACGGTGCAAGGTCAGGTTATCCATCTCGGCAAGATCGCAGCGCTCGTCAACGGCATTGTGGAGGGCGATGCCGGCATCATGATCTCCGGGCCCAATAGCCTCGAGGAGGCTCAGCCCGGACAGATTGCGTTCATCGACAGGCCGGAATTGCTCCCGGCCGGCGAGGAGAGCGCTGCGTCCGCGCTCATCGTCCGCGACGGCACCCGCGTGAGCTCCAAGCCCTTGATCGTCACCGAAGACCCACGACTGGCATTCAGCAAGGTCCTCGAGCTCTTCGCCCCCCGGCCGCGAGTGGTTGAGGGCATCCATCCCACAGCAACCGTGGGGCAGAATGTCACCCTCGGCGAGGGGGTCTCGGTGGGCGCACACGCCGTCATTGAGGACGGCGTCACACTGGGCGACAGAGCTATCGTCTATCCCCTGGCCTACGTGGGACACGACGCCTCCATCGGCGACGGCGCCATCATCTACCCGCACGCCTTCATCGGTGAGCGCACCCTCATCGGCAACAGGAGCATCATCCATGCCGGAGCCGTCATCGGCTGCGACGGCTTCGGCTATCTCCAGACGGCGGCCGGGCACAGGAAGATCCCCCAGGTGGGGACCGTCGTCATCGGTGAGGATGTGGAGATCGGGGCCTGCGCCACCGTGGACCGGGCAACCGTGTCCGCCACCCGTATCGGCAACGGCACCAAGGTCGATGACCACGTGCATGTGGCGCACAACTGCGTCATCGGCGAGAACTGCCTGCTCTGCGGGCAGGTCGGCATCGCCGGCAGCACAACGGTGGGCAACAACGTGGTCATGGGGGGCCAGGTGGGCGTCAACGATCACGTTCGCATCTCCGACAATATCGTCATCGGTGCTCAGGCCGGTGTCATGGGTAACCTGGAAGAGCCCGGAGTCTACTCGGGCTATCCGGCCCGCTCACACCAGGGACAACTGCGGGTGACGGCGGCGACCATGCGTCTGCCCGAGACGATCAAGAAGATGAGGCTCCTGGAGAAGCGTCTCGAGGAGTTGGAGGCCAAGATCGGGTCCTAAGAGGCCCGGCCGCAAAGCCCGACAGACGCCACCGCCGACGGCCCGGTCACGAGACCCCCGAGCCCGGTGGCGCCGCTCTGAAGACCCGGACGTCGCCGCAGCGCAGCCTCCCGCCGCCCCGGCACTCGGTTTCATCCCCGCACATCGGGCTCGGCAGCCACGCCGATAGTGGCCCCGGGCCTTTTGTGTGTCATGGTGACCTGACTGATGATATCTCGCTATGTTGCGGTGCTGTGCCTGTTGTGCGGAGGCCTGGGGCAGGCCGCCGAGTTCCCCCAGTTCCGATCGCTCCCCGCCGGTGACGGGCAGTCCGTGGCCCTGCTCCACGGTGGCAAGATACTCCTGCGCTGGCGCGGAGCGGGGGGCTCGGAGGCGGTTGCCAGGGCCGCCACCACGCTCAACGAGCTGGCCTTCGCGGGGCTCAGTCCTCAGGATCTCATCGCCGCGGCCGAAGCCGTGCCCGCCAGGGCCGACGCCAAGAGCCCGGCGACGCCGGCGCCGGCCGTGGTCAGGGCCCGCGACCGGGTGGTTCTGCGCATCGACCACGCCCAGGCCAAGCTCTCCAGCAGTATGCCTCTGGGGCTGGCCACCATGTGGGCCCAGAGCATCGCGCAGGTCTTCGAAAAGCCCTACGTGGTGGCACGCGGCACCTCGCTGCAGGTTCCCGCCGGGGAGAGCCGGAGGGCCGAGTACGGTGGGCGAACCGACGGGCTGCCGCAGGCCTTCGTCCTCGACGAGGCGGTGGCTGTTGCCGCAGTTGAGCCTGTAGGGCGCGGCATCACCGTCACCGGCCGCGCTCCCGGAACCAGCACGGTATGCGTTCGGGTGGGGGAGATCGAGGCGCTGATCCCGGTGGTCGTCCGCAAGTGGGCCGCCAGGGTCCCCGCCTCCATTCCTCTGCTGGTCTCGGGCCGGGCCCAGGACAACCCGTGGCTCGAGCGGGCCGCGCGGCTGGCCGCACAGACCGCTGTCGAGCCCGAGCCCGGAGCCTCCGCAACGGTGCGCGACATCAAAGTGGGTGCCGACGGAGGCAGCGTGAAGATCGCCGCCTCCGGGCTGGAGTACTTCACCTTGGAGCGCACCGTGCCGTTTCGGGTGCAGAAGGTGGGCTACCCCGCGGGCGATCCCGTGCGCTCCATACTGAGCAACGACCCTGAGCGGGTGGAGGTGGCTCAGCCCCTGTTCCGCTTCCCGATGGTGGCCCAGGAGACCATCCACTTCCTCTGGCACCACCTCGGAGGCGCCTCGCGTGCGCTGAACGTCCTGGTGCGGATCAGTAACAGCGGCGATAGCCCGGCGACGGTGCATGTTACCGGCGCCGACGGCGGCCCCAGTCCCGACGAGGTCTACGTCGGCCACGTCGTGATGCAGCGCTTCCAGATTGCGGGCCGTGGGCAGACCGGTCTGGCCCTGCGGGTCCCGCCGCGCAAGAGCGTGGTACTGTCCTGCCTGCCCATGCCTACGGGACGAGTGGTCAGCGGGTTCGCGCGGCTCCAGCTCATGGAGGGCGAAGCCGTGTTCCTGGAAACCGAGGCCGCCGAGCGGATCGTCGAGCCCGGCGCCGTCTCCGACATCTCTCCCAGCATGAACCCGGACACGCCCACCCGTTTCCTCCAGCTTCCCGGGTACAAGGCCCTGCAACTGCGCCACGAGGTCGGCCGGGGCTGGGGCTTTCTGCACATCGGCAAGACCCCTGAGGATGCCGTCCTGCATCCGCGGCTCAAGGGCGACTACGGCGTGGTCCACGACGTGGCCGTCACCTACGACAATCCCAATGGCTATGGCGCGAGGCTGGAGCTTGCGCTGCGGTCGGGTGGAGGGCCGGCGAGGGCGATCGTCGAGGTGAACGGCGAGCTGCTTGAAACGGGGCTTCTGGGCCTGGGAGACGAGCACGTGCTGTTCCGGCAGCGCGTCACCGGGACCCGAACACCTCCGGTGCGCGTCCGCATCATCCCCCAGTCGGGCTCGAACTACCCGATGACGCTAACGGCGCGGAGCGTCGCCGACTAGAGGCGCGGCCGAGAAGCCTGGCCGGCCCGGTTCCTGCCATTCCGAGCGTCTGTCTCGCGCAGCGAGATAGCACATGATCTCGCTGAATGCGAGGAGATTCCTCTAGCTGCTCCTTCCGGGAGCGGACGCTCTGGCAATGACATTCCCGGCGAATGCGGGGTTGTCGGCTGCACCTGTCGGGCCCTGTTCGGGCGCGCTTCTTGACGTCCAAAGCAGGCTCCGGGGCCTGGCCCCGCCTTCTGCCGTTCGCCGCTCGCCGTCGCGTAGGTCGGGCTTTCCACTCACATTATGCATGAGCGCAATGGGGGCACATTTCGCCATTCCCACGTCCGGAACGGTCGAAGTGCTGCCGCTCTCCCCCCCTCCTCCCATCCCCGCGATCCCGCCTTGGGGGATCGCCGCCTGCCTGTGGCACCGACCCGAGCCAGACCTCCGCGCCGTGCTTCTCGGTCCGAGACGGAGCGTCGCTGGTAAGTCAACAGTGCATCCAGCTCGGGCGCCGGCCCGGATCCGAGGCACCCCAGCGGTCCCCGGGGACTGACCCCGGGGCTGCTACGGCTGGACGACCAGGGGCACGGCGCGCCCGCTACACGGCGGTCTACTGCCCCTTGAAGCAGTAGATGCTCCCGTCGTTGCTGCCGACCACGACGCTGCCCGTGGAGACCGCCGGAGAGGACTGAATCTCCCCGCCCGTCTCGTACTCCCACAAAAGCACGCCGCTGTCGCTCTCAATGGCGTACAGCTTCTTGTCGTGGGAGCCACAGTACACCACGTTGCCGCTCACCACCGGCGAGCAGTGCACCCAGTCGCCGGTGGCGAAGCGCCACGTCACCACTCCGGTTCGCGCCTCCAGGCAGTAGACGCAGTGGTCCCGGGAGCCGAAGAAGAGCCGCTCTCCGGCCGCGGCCGGGGAGCTGTGGATCTCGCCCTCCGACGCATATTCCCACATCCTCTGGCCCGTCGGGGCGTCGAGGCAGTACATGCGGCGGTCGGTGGCTCCGATGTACAGACGGTCATCGGCCAGTGCCGGGGCCCCCGGGATCTCCCCGGCCGCCATGAACTCCCACTGCACCCGTCCGGTCTCGGCCGAGACCGCATAGAGCCGGTGGTCGCTGGAGCCCACGTAGATCACACCATTGCGGTACGCCGGTGAGCTGAAGATCTCACCGGCCGACCGAAAGGCCCAGATCTGCTGGCCGCTCTGGGGGTGGATCCCGTACAGGCGCCCGTCGCAACTGCCGAAGTACACCAGGCGCTGCACGGCCCCGGGGGCCGAGACAACCTCACCCGCGGTGGTGAACTCCCAGAGCCGTCGGCCGGTCTTGCAGTCCAAAGCCACCACGTTGTTCTGACAGCCGATGTACAGGATGCGCCCTCCCAGTACGACGGGGCTGCTCACCACCTCGCGGGCGAAGTCCGTGGCCCACAGGAGCTGTCCGTCCTGCATGCGCAGCGCCACCACCCTGCCGTGGCGTCCCGGACGGTCCACGAAGGCTCCGGCGTAGACGGTGCCGTTCACCACGGCCGGAGAGCTGATGACCCACTCGCCCACGCGAGTCTGCCACTTCCGCCTCAGCGGAGGCAGTACCACCTCGGGCGTACAGCCGATGCGGGCGCTGTTGCCCCGGAACATGGTCCAGTTGTACGATTTCCCCTGGCTCTGGGGCCGTTCCCGAGCGACCTGAAGCGCGATCTCGTCCAGAAGCGCTCGGACCGCCGTGTCGCCGGCGTCGAGGTCCAGAGCATCCCGCAGCAGGGCCATGGCCTGCCGCGGCCGGCCGGCGTCCCGCTGCTCGATGGCCTGCGCAACCAGTGGGTTCGCCGGGGCCGGGGCGGGCTTCTCCGCGGTGGCATGCTGCGCCTCGGCCGCTCCCTCGCCGACCTTGCCGGGCGCCACCGCCCTCGGAGCCTCGGGCGCGGGAAGGGACCCTGTGGCGACGGGTGCCGCCGGCGAGTAGGCTACCTTGTCGAGCGCCCCGCCGCATACCGGGCAGACGCGGTAGGCGTTCAAGCTCGTATGACCGCAGCCCTGGCAGACGAAGACCTCGCGACCCGAGAAGACCTCCCCTACCGCTGGGGCGGCTTCCAGGAGGGCGCTGTGAAGCTCCGCGAAAGACGCGAACCGGTCTGCCCGGTTCTTCTGCAGGCATCTGGCCACGATGTCGCTGAGCGCGGGAGCGATGCCCAGATCCAGATCGCAAAGAGGCCTGGGCACCCGACTGAGGATGTTGTTGACCACGGCCCCTACCGACCCTCCGGAGACCGGCGGGCTCCCGGAGAGCGCCGCGTACAGTGCGGCCCCGAAGGAGTAGACGTCCGAGGTGGCGTCGGCCGAGGAGGCGTCCAGGAACTGCTCCGGCGGCATGTAGAAGTACGTACCCAGGCCCATGCCCGCATCGCTCTGGCCCTGGCCGTAGACCTTGGCCAGCCCGAAATCCGTGACCTTCGCCCCCATGCGCCGATCGACCATGATGTTGGCCGGCTTCAGGTCACGGTGCACGATCCCCGTGCGCCCGCGCACGGTGGCGCTGTGGACGTACGCCATGGCCTCGCAGACCTCAAGCGCGTACCGCACCACCTGCGGCGGGAAGAGACGCCCCTCGGCCTCGATGAGCTTCTGCAGGTCGCTGCCGTCCACGTACTCCAGCCACAGGTACGGCTGCCCCTCGATCCCACGGTAGATGATGGCCTCCACCACATGCTGGTGCCGGCCGATGTTCATCCACGTCTTGGCCTCCTCGCAGAACCTCTCCACGGCGGCGCGGTCCTCGAGGAACTCGTCCTTCACCGTCTTGATCGCAAATCGTTTCTGAGAGAACTCGTCCAGCACGATGTAGACGACGCTCATCCCGCCGCGGTGCTTCTCGACCACCTTGTACTGCTCGTCGATGAGGTCCGTAAGCTGGAATTCCATCGCACCCTGGCCCTCGCGGCAAGATCGGTTGGCGGCTTCGTGGCCGTGGTCGGCGGGCGTGTGGCCGGCCGACCGGACGCAGCTTCAGAGAGCCTGCGCATTCTGCCCCCACCGGGCACGTACTATTCGCCATCGGGTGACACGGCACCTGTCTCCCGCAGCCCGAGCACCTCATAGGCCGGACATTCGCCGTCGATACCACGGAGCTCAAAAGGCCCCCGTGCGGTGGCCTCGACCATGTCGCTGACCAGTCGGTGCGTGCCCTCGCTGATGAGGATCGGGACCTCGAGGTCCTTGGCCAGGTTCTCCAGGCGACTGGCGAGGTTCACCGTGTCCCCCACGGCGGTGTACTGCATGCGCTCGCCCGAGCCCAGGTAACCCACGATCGCCTGGCCGGTGGCGATCCCGGCGCAGGCCCGCAGCTTTGGCATCCCGTAGAACTCCCACTCATCGCGGCGCAGCTCGACCCTCCTTTGAAGCTCCACCGCCGCCGCCACCGCCAGATGGGCGTGGTCGATCTGCTCGGTGGGCGCGTTCCACACGGCCATCAACTCATCGCCCACGAACTTGTCCACCGTTCCGCCGAACTGCTGGATGCCCTCGTGCATCAGGGCGAAGTAACGGTTCAGCAGCGCCACCGAGCGCTCGGGCCCGAGGCGGGCGCTGGCCGCGGTGAAGCCCCGCAGATCGGCGAACAGCACCGTCACTTCCCGCAGCTCGCCGGTGAGCATGGGGGCCAGATCCTCGTCCGTGATCCGCCCCGCCAGCTCGCGGGGCAAGAAGGTGCCCAAGATCCCCTGCAACCGCGCCAGTGTCTGCTCCAAAACGAGCAGCCGGTGGCCCGCTGCCACCAGGGTGGCCAGCAGCATGCCCAGCGTTGGTGCGGCCATGGGCACCATCACCCGGTGGGCGTCAAACAGCCACAGGGCCCCGATGTTGTGTCCCGCCAGCAGGAGCAGGCAGCCCGGCCAGTAGACCGCCGCCCTGGTCCGCGAGATCAACAGGCCGATCAGGAGGCACAGCGCCACGGTTGCGCCCACCGCCATCTCCGGAGCCGGCTCGCGCAGCGCCCGGCCCATCAGAATCCCGTCCAGGGCATTGGCGAGGATCTCGACGCCCTCGAAGGCCGCGCCGTACGGCGTGGGCCGCACGTCGTATAGCCCCGTGGCCGTCACCCCGATCAGCACGGTCTTGTCCCGCAAGGCCGCGGCCGGCACTCGAGACGGGTCGTGGAGCACGTCGGCGGCGCTGAAGTGCTGGAAGGTGCCGGGTGGGCCGCGGAAGTCGATGATGCAGTTGCCGGCCCCATCCAGCGGGAGCGTACGGCGCTGCCCCAACTGCACAAGGCGGCCGGGAAGCACCCGCACATCCGCCGCCGGAACCTGTAGCGCATCCATGGCCAGCGCCAGCGGCAGCGAGGGGTACAGGCTGTCGGACTGCACAATCACCGGCGGGAACCGACGGTACAGGCCGTCCACCGAAGGAGTGATATCCACGAATCCCGCACCCCGGCAGGCGGCGGCGAGAGCCGGCGTCGGGCCGATGACGGCGCCAAACTCGCGGAGCACGGCGGTGGCCGACAAGCCGCCGGCGCGCTCCACCCGCGCCCCTTCCAGCGCGAACCGCTCCAGCTCGGGCGCTACGGCACCCCCCACCTCCGGCCCGTCCCGGGAAGTCACCGCCGCCAGGGCGTGGAACACCCGTCCTGAGGCCGCGGCCGCCGCGGCCAGCTCGCCGTCCGCCGCCGGCTCCGGGTCGGGCTCCGCAAACAGGACGTCGAAGGCGATGGCCCGCGCCCCGGCCCGCTGCAGCCTCTGCACCAGCCGCGCCTGCAAAGACCGCGGCCACGGCCAGCGCGACGCCCCCAGCTCTCGGAGACTGTCGTCGTCGACCTCCACGATCACCACCTGTCCCGAAGTGCCCTGCGGACCCCGAGCGATGAAGCGCGCATCCACCGTCTGTAACTCAAGCCGCCTGAGGAACCCGGATTCGGACCCGTACGCCAGTAGCGCCACGATCAGCCCGGCGGCCGCGCACAAAAGCAGGGTTCCGTTCTTGCTGCCACTACCGGCCGGGTGCATGTGTCGTGGGTGTCCGGGTGAGGGTATCCGTTCTCTGCCCGTGCCGATCTGGCCCGCTCGGCGGCCCGTTTGGCGCCTGCGGCGAGCGGGTAAAACCAACGCACAGTCAGGCCAATGGCCGCAGGCCACCGGCGTCGTACCCCTGAGCATAGCCTCCGGGGACGCAGGCACGCAAGTCCATCTGCGCCGGGTCCGGCGGTGTCGGCCGCCTATGGAGCCTTCATCATGAGGAAAGCCGCCGTCTTGCTGGTAGGTGCCCTGGCGCTGCTTCTGTTCATCGGCGCCTCCATGATCCAGTCGCTGTTCGTGATCCAGCGCTTCGCCGCCGTCCGCGAGGTGAGCGGCAAGGTGGAGGTCAAGGCCGCCGGCGAAGAGGCCTTCGGCCCCCTGGGCGATGCCAGACACGTGCGGGCAGGCGACGTGGTGCGCACCGCCGAAGATGGCGGCGTCACCCTCAACTGGGTGGACGGCTCCCGGATCCGCCTGGGACCCAACACCGAGATGACGGTCCTGCAGTGCCAGATCGACAAGACGAAGCAGGCCCAGTCGTATCTGTTCAAACTCGACGTGGGCCAGGTCTGGGTCCGCGTCCTGCAGACCCTGGGGCGGCAGTCGAAGTTCGAGATCCAGACCCCGACGGCAACGGCCGCCGTCAGGGGGACCGTGTTCTCCGTGGAGGTCGATGACGCCGGCGCCACTACAGTCTCGGTGCTCAAAGGAGAGGTCGCTTTGGAGGGCGCCGGCAGCAACCTTAGCGTCAGAGAGCGCCAGGAGGCCGCCGTCAGCGTCTCTGAGACGCGACCCACTCGCCCCATGACGCCGGAGCGTGAGACCGAGTGGGAAGTGGCCAGAGTAGTGGCCGAGCCCTGGCTGCGGCTGACGCAGCCTGCTTCGGACGGGCTGCCGCAGGGCGCCTCCTTCCTCTCTGTATCCGGCGACACCGAGCGCGGCGCGGTGGTAACGGTCAACGGCAAGCCGGTGGTCCCCAACATGATGCAAAGCTTCACCGTGGATGTCCCGATCCCCGAGGGTGCCGAAGAGTTCGAGATCACCGCCCGTGCCCGAGATGCCAAGGGCTTCGAGACGGTGGTCGTGAAGCGTCTGAGCCGCTGAGCCGGCCCGCCTCGCGGCACGCTGCCGCCGGCCCCGGGACCTCGCCGGGGTCGCCTTGCTCGCCGTCGGCCGGAGCTGCCACGCCCACCGCGCGCGTTGTCGTCCATTGACCGGGCCGCGGACGGCAGGGCGCGCGGGCCATGGCGGCTTGCGGCCCTCACCACAGTACCCTCCTCACCGCCTCCAGCACCTCACGACCGCCCGCCGGCTTGTGCAGACACTCCGTGGCCCCGAGATCATCCACGGCTCCCCGCTCCACATTCCCAGTGACCACGATGACCGGGGGCGGCGCAGGAAGCCGCCGCGTGTAGTCCAGGACCGCCCGCCCCCCACCGCCCGGCACGAGCAGGTCGGTGACGACCACATCGAAATGCGTGCTGTCCAGCAGCGCGATGGCTTCCCCCGCATCGGCGGCCAACTGCACGCAGTAGCCGCCGCCGGATAGGACGAGGCCCATGACCTCTCGCAGGTCGGTCTCGTCCTCCACTACCAGCACGCGCGTCCCCGCATGGTCTTTCCCGCCGGGGCCGACCTCGCCGACCTCGCCGACCTCGCCGACCTCGCTGGCCTCGGGAGCCTCGGGAGCCTCGGGAGCCTCGGGAGCCTCGGGAGCCTCGGGAGCCTCGGGAGCCTCGGGAGCCTCGGGAGCCTCGGGAGCCTCGGGAGCCTCGGGAGCCTCGGGAGCCTCGGGAGCCTCGGGAG
>Ga0334883_1001070_pt1 | contig 43352 bp, 25 predicted proteins | sample GraSluR1_MG_6_FD_207230 | JGI IMG/M metagenome (GOLD analysis project Ga0334883, IMG submission 207230) | Sludge microbial communities from methane-producing bioreactor in Wageningen University, Netherlands - Granular Sludge_09_05-R1 | ecosystem: Engineered > Bioreactor > Anaerobic >...
CTTATTTCTGGGCTGATTGCATACTCATTCTTCCCCAAAAAACCTTCAATAAATTTAGAAAATATTGATAATCGATCACTTAAGCGTGTTGCTTAGGTCGAACTCACGTTATTTAGGTTACCTAACTTTCTTAATAAGAATAGTGTGTTAAAATCAACTGCTGCCAACAAGGGGTGTAGCTATTTATTTATAAAAGCATTCAGCATCGTCAAACAAAAAAAGATAAAGATGAAAACAAAATTGATTTTTTTGGTACTCCTTTCAACAGGAATTTTTTTAGCCTGCAACTCAAATAAGAAGCAAAATAATCAGACAGTTACCAAGTCAGAAAAAACACTTATTGGTAAGTGGGTAAGGATTAGTCAAATTGGTCCCATTGGCTTTGAGTTTAAAGAGAATGGATTGTTAGAAGGTGATTTTGGGAACGACCAAACTGTTGATATTAGTGCAAGATATGAAATGTCGGGAGATACAATCAGGTTTACTGATTTAGAAGGGCAAATGTGCTGGGGATATGGGCAGTACAAAGTTTATCAAACAGATTACTATGTGTCCTTCGATTTAATCGATGACGATTGTGGTGGCAGGATAAAAGCTACAATGGGATTTTGGACGCGTCCTGATTTCAATGATCTTTTAAAGGCTCTTGATGATGAAATATCAAAATCGCCTCAGCCAGAACTATATTTAACTAGAGCTAGGATATATTTAGCAATAGGTATGATCAACATGGCAAAAGATGATTTTGATAAATATCTATTAACAGACACACTAGACGCTAGAGTTTATGTAAACAGGGCTGGAACCAGATTTCCAAATGACTTGAACGGAGTAATTTTAGATTGTGATAAAGCAATATCTATAGACCCAAATAGTAAAAATGCTTACTTTCTTCGTGGATTGGCGCGATACGAATTAGGCGAAAAAGAGCAAGGATGTGCAGACTTTAGTAAGGCAATTGAACTGGGTTTTTCTGTATTGAGAATTGCCGAACAAGAAAGGTGCATTGATTTTTGGAATAATTAATAAGTGAAATCAAAAACTGGCTCCAACAAGGGGTGTAGTTAATCGAACCGTTATTTGGCGATCAGGACAGGTATTAGGCTGAGTGGATATCATTCGATCTGAAGTTTTGAGTGCACCCAATTTGAAATAAACCATTTACTTTGGGATATAAAATTTTAAAATTCACTAAATTAGTATAGCGTATATTAACTTCAATTCTCTTTTCAGTGCTCATTTTTTAAGAGTTGACAAATCAACTTTTTTCAGTATTCTCAACTTAAAATAAGGGAGGACATGAAATGAAAAGAAATACAACAACAAAATTCTTGCTAAGCGCGATGCTGTGTACCATGACTCTCCATTATTCCTGCAAGAAAGACGAAAGTAAACCCAAGTACGACTATTCTAACCTGAATGGTATCATGGCTTTTTCAATCTCTGAGGGAAGAATAGTTATCCTCGACGGAGAAAAAAAACCAGTAAGACCATCTCGGTGCCAAACACAATAACTTACAATAATTATATGAAGCCTTATGTTTGGGAGGCGTCCGTTTCGCTGTCATCGGACAGAACGCAGATGGCTTATTCTGCACTTTCCAACGAAGGGTATCGTGTGTTTAAAATGGACTTAAACACTCAGGAATACATTAAGATCCCGGATCAAAATTCGGGTTTAGAGGATCACTTAACCTGTCCTGTCTGGAATTCAGACAATTCAAGGATATATTTCATCCACGCCGGTTTGTACTATGGACCCGTATACAGTATGCTGCCCGACGGAAATGACTTGATACAGGTAACAGAATTCCATGTTTTCAGGAGTATTTCAGCTGCCTGCGATGATAGTTTTATAGTTTATGCCAGCGCTTATGAGTCGTTTGATGATCCACCGCAGGGAATTTACTTATACAACATTCAGGAAGATACAGTTGTGCCAGTGATAACATATGACTTTCCAATTACGGCCTACGGTCCTGTCCTGTCGCCCGATGGACAGCAAGTTGCCTTCGTGCTGACGAATTGGTTCGCAGAACCAAGCCCCCCGCCTTATTACAGAAAGATTATGATTGTTAATATTGATGGTTCAGATGCAAGAGTAGTGAAGGAGTTGCCCATGGTCAGGAATGTCGCTAATACGTATGTCACCTGGTCGCCTGACGGGACCAAACTTGCCTTCAACATTTCAAGAGGAATAGAGGAGGATTACTATCCTCAGATTTATATTATCAATACCGACGGAACCAATATGACGCAGGTGACTTTCATGAATGAATTTATTACCGGGCTATGCTGGATTGAATAGCGTTTCAGGAGTTTCGCATCATTAGTATTCAATGATAGGCTTTTTACATTCATGGTATTTTATAACAGCACAAAATGTGATTTTGTGGTATAAATAAATTCATTATGCTTTATGTATGAGATATAATTGGAATAGAAATCATGTACCTTTTTAAAATAATACTGATTAAAATTTTTTTTAAATGTTTTAAAAACAATGAAAACATTGATTGAAAAAATAAGGAATGATCTCAGAAGCAGCATTGATGAAAAAACAAAGGAGACGAGTCAGAATTTCTTTAAAGAAAGGATTAAGTCTTACGGAGTAAAGATTCCTGTTGTAAACAAAATTGGCAAGGAGTATTTCGAGCAAATTAAATCTTTATCAAAATCCGAAATTTTCAACCTGTGTGAAAAGCTGTGGCAATCGGAATACATTGAGGAATCGTTTATTGCATGCAATTGGTCGTACTATATCCACAAAAGATATGAACCCAAAGATTTGCTGGTATTCGAGAAATGGATTCAGAATTATGTAAATAACTGGGCTTCGTGTGATACCCTGTGTAACCATACGGTGGGAACGTTTGTTGAGATGTACCCTGACCATGTCAACAGGCTTAAGGATTATGCCAGATCAGAGAACCGATGGATGCGAAGGGCATCTGCAGTAACACTGATTATACCCGCAAGAAAAGGAAAGTTCCTGAGCGATATTTTGGAGATTGCAAACATTCTGCTTACCGACCAGGATGATCTGGTTCAAAAAGGGTATGGTTGGATGCTCAAAGCCGCCAGCGAGGCAAATCAACGGGCAATATTTGACTATGTGATCAATAATAAGGCAATCATGCCCAGAACATCACTAAGATATGCCATAGAAAAAATGCCCAAAGAGCTGAAAACTGCTGCTATGGAAAAATAATGGGGTAATGCATGAATTTCATGCAAAGAGGAATGAACAACTTTTTTATCAAGACTCGTAATGGAGTGGCTTACGGACTAAAAACCTGATTAGTCAAAAAATCCCCTCATCCGTTCAAAGAAGTTACGGTCGCTGCTATCGGGGTTCGGAGCAAAACTCTTGGAGTTTACAAGTTTTTCAAGCATAGCTTTCTCTTCCTTCGATAGATTCTTGGGCACCCATACATTAATGGAAACCAGCAGATCGCCTCTGCCGTAACCGTTAACATCGGGCAATCCCTTTCCTCTCAGCCTAAGCACTTTACCCGGTTGTGTGCCGGGTTCTATTTTAATTTTTACCTTGCCATCGACCGTTGGTATCTCAACGGGAGAACCCAATGCAGCCTGTGGAAAACTTACGTATAGGTTGAAGATCAAGTCGTTGCCATCGCGGATAAGGTCGGGATGCTTCTCCTCCTCGATGAGCACCAGCAGATCGCCGTTAACACCGCCCCTACGGGCGGCATTGCCCTTGCCCGATACCGACATCTGCATTCCCTCGGCAACTCCGGCAGGTATCTTAAGGGAAATGACCTCCGAATCGCGAACTACGCCCTCGCCTGAGCAGCTTGTACAACGATCGGTAATCATCTTACCCTCACCATTACAAGTGGGGCATGGCGAAGTGGATTGCATCTGCCCAAGAAGGGTATTGGTAATGCGTGTAACATACCCTGAACCACGGCAAGTTGAGCAAGTTGAATAGGATGAGCCGTTGGCTGCACCGGTTCCGGAGCAGTCCTTGCAGCTAACATACTTGTTCACCTTGATCTTCTTCTCCACTCCGTTGGCTATCTCCTGTATGTTAAGCTTAACCTTCACCCTTAGATCGGTTCCCTTATTCACCCTACGAGAGCTACCCCTACCCCCGCCAAATCCTCCAAATCCTCCAAATCCAGAGAAATGTCCTCCGAAGATATCGCCAAACTGGGAAAAAATATCCTCCATGGTCATGCCACCACCCCTGAATCCACCTGATCCTCCGTTAAATGCAGAATGTCCAAACTGATCGTAGCGGGCGCGCTTATTGTCGTCGCTAAGCACTTCGTATGCTTCGGCTGCTTCCTTGAATTTCTCCTCTGCCGTGGAATCGCCCGGATTCTTATCGGGGTGGTACTTAATGGCCATCTGCCGGTAGGCCTTCTTTATTTCGTCCTTACCAGCATTTTTCGAAATGCCCAGTACCTCGTAGTAATCTCTTTTTGACATTAATTTGCTTAGTATTAAACTATTCTCCAACAACTACCTTTGAGAAGCGGATTACCTTATCGTTAAGCTTATACCCCTTCTCCACCACGTCCACAATTTTTCCCTTCAACTTCTTGGCATCCACAGGAATTTTGGTGATGGCTTCGTGTACATCTGTATCAAGTTCGAGGCCAACGGCCTCGATTTCTTTAACGCCATTGGATTTTAGGAAATCCAGAAATTTAGACTGAATTAGGACTAGTCCCTGCTTTACGGCATCAATATCAACGGAATCGTGGGTATGTTTCACCGCGCGATCAAAGTCATCGATTACAGGAAGTAACGATTTCATCACATCTTCGGAAGCATACTTAATTAAATCCATCTTCTCCCTTTGGGTGCGCTTGCGATAATTATCGAACTCTGCCGACAACCTAATGTATTTGTCCTTTGCCTCGCCTAGCTGATTTTGTAGGTCAACCATGGGATCAATCACATTCTCTGGTTGATCGCTCTCAGTTTTTTCTTCAACTTGCGTTTCCGTTTCAGCTGGCTGTCCATTCCCCGAAGGGTCAACCTTAACGTTATCTTTCTCCTCGTGTGCTATTTTTTCTTTTTCTGTTGATTTCTTCTTGCTCATATCTTGAATTCATTTTTTCGATTTATGCCATTGTGCAAATCAAAACTCCTGCCAATGTTTGGTTTCGGTCAAATTGGCACGTACATTCAACACATGCTGATTTTTTGGCAAAACGAACTTAGCCTTTTCGGACAATCTGCGCCCCAATGGCATTGAGCCTTTTGTCAATCTCCTGGTAACCCCGGTCGATCTGCTCAATGTTATGTATCACGCTGGTTCCTTCTGCTGAAAGGGCTGCAATAAGAAGTGCAACGCCCGCCCGGATATCGGGCGATACCATTGAAGTTGCCCGTAATCTCATTTGGTGATTATGGCCTATTACCGTTGCTCTGTGGGGATCGCAAAGGATAATCTGAGCACCCATGTCGATAAGCTTATCCACAAAGAACAAACGACTTTCAAACATCTTCTGGTGGATCAATACGGCACCTTTGGCTTGAGTTGCCACCACCAGAAAAACGCTAAGCAGGTCGGGGGTAAGCCCTGGCCATGGAGCATCGGCAATGGTCATTATGGAGCCATCGATAAACGTTTCAATCTCATATCCATCCTGAGCCGGAATATGAATGTCATCATTCACCCGATCGAACTTAATACCAAGCCTTTTGAATGAAGCTGGGATTATGCCTAGGTCATCGTACGACACGTTTTTTATGGTTATATCGCTGCATGTCATGGCAGCCATGCCAATAAACGAGCCAACCTCAATCATATCGGGCAGAATGGTGTGTTCGCATCCTGTTAATGACTCTACTCCTTCAATGGTTAGTAGGTTGGAGCCAATACCTGATATCTTAGCACCCATGCGGGTTAGCATTTTACATAGCTGCTGAAGGTATGGCTCGCAAGCGGCATTGAAGATGGTGGTTTTTCCGCGTGTAAGAACAGCTGCCATAACAATATTAGCAGTACCTGTAACCGATGCTTCATCGAGAAGCATATAGGCACCCTTCATCTTTTCGCCCCTAACCTCAAAGAAATTTTGCTTGGAATCGTACTTAAATTTTGCACCAAGAGTTTGGAATCCAACGAAATGAGTATCGAGTCTGCGGCGTCCAATTTTATCGCCACCGGGCTGGGGGATATAACCTATACCAAAACGAGCTAAAAGAGGGCCTACTATCATAATAGAACCCCTTAGGGCAGCCGCTTTAGCCTTAAAATCGTCGGTTGTAAGATACTTTAAATCTACATTACTTGCCTTAAATGAACAAGCAGACGAGGATTCGCGCTGAACCTCAACACCCATGCATTCGAGCAATTCAATCAGCTTGTTTACATCACGGATATCGGGGATATTCCGGATGGTAACCTTGTCGGGGGTGAGAAGAACCGCACAGATTATCTGAAGGGCCTCGTTTTTTGCACCCTGAGGGGTGATTTCGCCTTTAAGGGTTTTACCTCCTGTTATCTCAAAGGTTGCCATGATATGAGAGTTCTATTTATTTTTTCGGGGTGAAAATTTCTTCTTGCTCTTATGGGTTATTGTTTCTTTAACTTCGTTCAGCTTAAAATCAGGTGCAAGGGTTAACTGCCCATTGCTGAGCTCAGTCATATCACGAATGATATCCTCATCGGAAACAGAATCCTTATTCCATGTAAGGAAAGATTTTTTCATGTGGTTGGCAATAAGCTGCGTCAAGGCTTCCTTCTGAGGCCCCTCCTCCATTTCAATGGCTTTAGCAATCATCATCTCAATGGAACGCCCGTAATGCTTATACCTGATGGGTTTGGTTGGGTAAGGTACAATTTTTGGTTTTTCGAAGATGGAATTGATGTCTGGTTTGGGATAGGGTGAGTCGATATCCAATTGAAAGTCGGACATGATATGCAGGTGATCCCAAAGCTTATGCTTAAAGTCGTTGATATCGCGTAGATGAGGATTCATATTGCCCATCACGGCAATAATTGCCTTAGCCATTTTGTTCCGCTCATCACGATCCTCTACCCCGAGAAGATGGTTGACCATTTGCTGAATATTTCTACCATATTCAGGAAGTGAAAGATGCTTTCGCTGGGTGTTGTAATCCATAATATGTTATTGAGTTTACAAGTAAATTAATGCTGAGAGGTAAATCAAAAAAAATCAAAAATATCAATAATGAAAAGATGTAAAAATCATAGTAATTAAGATGATGCAAAGCTAACTTATTACTAGTAAAAAAACAAATGATTTTCGAATCCAATTATAATAGTTCTTGTATTATTAAACTGCAAATTAGTTTTGTGGTTGGAGAGTTTTTAACAGTTTCTCCTATCATCAATCGTTTCCTTTCCGAAAATCACATTTACAGCTATTTTGAAAAATCATAAAATAGATGTAGGTTTGATGTATGTTATGGAGCAATATATCAAAATGCTTCCCCTGACATAAAAGATTGTACTCTTAGAATTTACTGTATGAATAAGCTTGCCCGTTACATCATATTAGGAACCGGATTGGCCATTGTGCTATTCCTCCTTTGGTACTTCAGCAGCATTGTTGCATACATACTCATATCGGCCGTGCTCTCGCTGATGGGAAAACCCATTGTTGATCTTATTGTTAGAATTAGGATAAAAGGATGGCATCTGCCAAAAGCTCTTGGGGCAGCAATTGCCCTTATTAGCCTATGGTTACTGTTCCTGCTTTTCTTCAGGATTATGATCCCTCTGGTTGTGAGCCAAATCAATGAACTTAGCACGGTTAACGTACCCAGTATGATCGAAAACTTTAGGGAGCCAATAAATAATATCGATACATTCATACAGAACTATCTGCCTGCTTCGGTGCAAGGTTTTTCTCTTCAGGATTTTTTAATCGAAAAGGTAAGCACTGTGGTTAATGTCGAGATTGTAACACAAATCTTCAGCTCCACAGCCAATCTGCTTGGCAACATTGTAATTGCAGCCTTCTCCATATCTTTTATCACCTTCTTCTTTATGAAGGATGAGGGTCTGTTTTTCGAGGGTGTAACAATACTTTTCCCGGAAAAATTTGAAAGGAATATAAAGCATGCTTTAACAAGCATCAACAAACTTCTACGCAGGTATTTCATAGGTATAGTCTTTCAGAGTACTGGAATTATGATCCTCGATACACTAGGACTTATGCTCGTTGGTATTTCCTTTCAAACAGCATTGGTAATAGGGCTTTTCAGGGGAATTCTTAATGTTATTCCATACGTTGGCCCAATAGTCGGATCAATTTTAGGAATAATCATTGGAATTGCCACAAATCTGCATTTGGGTTTCTCCTCTGAACTTGTTCCCTTAATTATTTACATGGGGATTGTTTTTATCGCCGTTCAACTTGTTGACAACTTTGTTTTTCAACCACTTATATTCTCAAATAGTGTTCATGCTCACCCGTTGGAGATATTCATCGTGCTACTTATTGCCGGAAGTTTAGGCGGCATTTTGGGTATGTTGCTTGCCATTCCGGGATATACCGTGTTGAGAGTATTTGCCAAAGAGTTTTTGAATAATTTCAGGGTGGTGCAGAAATTAACGCAGAAAATTTAGGCGAGTTTATAATGCAATTACTATATTTACATGTTGAAAGAATATAACCATGTATAAATATTTTGTTTCCCTCTTTATTTTTCTAGCATTCACTGTTAGGCTTGCGGTTGGTCAAAGCGAGCAAATTTTTACCTACAAATTTCTCGAAACAGATAATCCACAGATTAAATCAGTAGTATTATTTTCAACCAATGCTCCTGTTGAAGCAACAAACATTTCATGGGATTTTGGACAGGGAGGAGCAACATCAACCGAAGCAAACCCAACTTTTGAGTACAATATAAGCAGCGCAACCCTTTTTACGGTTACCCATAGTTATACTAGCAATTCTGAAAACATTTCGCAAGAAGTTGAAATTGAAGTCAATCCTGCTTACTTTGTCGTTTTACCCGACTCTGAATTGGGAGAATTAGCTTCGCTTAAAAGGGTTTTTCGCAGCGTCTTTATGGTCGAAGAAAACCATCCCGATTTTTTGGGAAATATGCGTTTTGAGTGGACATTTAGCGGATTTCAACCCAGTAACTACTCCTTTAGCGATATTACTCTACTTGATTATCCTAATGTTTACCATACCTTTAGCAATGGAGGCAGCTATGCAATAACCCTTGAAATCCATAATGTCAATAGCCCAGCCAATAAGAAGGAGTACACCGAAATTATAAATCTCTTGCCCATTTTTGGATCAGATAAAATTGATTTTGAAAACCTTCCCAATGTCATTACACCCAATGGCGACAGTATAAACGACTACTTCGAGGTTGTTGCCAGTGGAACCAGCCGGCTATCATTCAAAGTATTTACCCGTTCGGGTCAGCTGGTTTACCAGCACGAGGCCAACGTGGTGAAATGGGATGGTAAAAATTACTATGGCAAAGATCTTCCCGAGGGAATTTACTACTATATCCTTGAAGATCTGGATGGTAAATACAACCCCGCTAAAGGTTTCTTTTATATCTACCGATAGCAGTTAAATGAGCTATTCGTCTCCCTCTGCCTTTTCCCTATTCGCAGAATTCTTTTCGAACAATTTGATAAAATATTGGCTCCCTTTATAGGTAATGTATATAAGTAAAGGCCAACTGATAAGCCACAGTATTGAAGGTAAGTGTTTCATATTGTTGGTTTTTTTATAATTCTTTAGTTTTCATCCAATCATTTGTCGCCCTGAGCCCCAACCCCGAGTTCCGAAACATCGGAGTCGGGTCGGGGCAATCCCTTAATACACATGATGCCCACTATCCTCCTTAACATCCTCGGGGTTTATCTTATTCTTATCAATGGATTTCCAGGTAAAGAATATGTATGCAAGTACAACGGGCACAAGCAACGATATGTAGCTCATTGCTGTTAGCGTGTAATGACTCGATGATGCGTTCTCAATGGTAAGCGAACTCTGCAAATCGAATGACGAAGGATAAAAGCTGGTATGGTTGTATCCAAGTATCCAAAACAGCGATAGTACGGTGGCAAAAGTTCCGGGTCCGCTAAACCATATACCCCGAACGCTCTTGTTAAGCCAGCTTATCCCTATTCCGTAGAGAACAAGAACTACACCTACAAGGAAAAGGATTAATGCCACAGGCATTTGGAGGTAGTTGTTAAAGTACTTGTACGGTTCAAGAAAAACCTCTTTGGTTGCTGGATCGTAAGCGTATCCATCAATGGTTAGTATCCTGCCCACAAAGAAAAGGAAGAACACCAGAAAAAGAACCGAATTTATGGCTATTTGCCTACGCCCTCTCTCACGAATTGCTGCATTATCAACGTTGTTGATAATGTACATTGCTCCCAGGGTGCGCGCAAGGAAAAGCACAGCAAGTCCAAGCGAAAGATTTGTGAAATTGAAAAGAATTTCAATGCCGTAAAGTTGTGTTTGCCATTGGGTTAGATTATATTCGTTGCGTAAGAAATCGCTACCCGTGAAGAATGTTGCCACCGCAGCGCCCAGCAGGAATGTTCCCAGAAAGCCGTTGATATAGAGGAACCACTCGTAGGTTCGCTCACCAAGCAAGTTTCCCTTTTTACGTCGATACTCGAACGATACAGATTGCAGAACAAAGCATACCAAGAAAATTTTCCATGCATAGTATGCCCCTCCAAACGATGTAGCATAAAATAAGGGGAACGAAGCAAACATACCTGCCGCAAACATTACCAAAGTGGTAAAGGTGAACTCCCACTTACGACCGATGGAATTGATCACCATATTCTTCTCCTCCTTGGTTTTTCCAAGGATATCGATAAGGGTTTGTCCTCCCTGCACGAAGAGCAGGAAAACCAGCAGCGATCCAACAACCGACATCAGAAACCACCAGTAGTGCTGAAGCTGCAAATGGGTAAGTGCGCTAAACATGGGTACCTCCTTCCTTATTATCTTTGTTATCGGGTCCTTTACGGATAGTTGTTATCATAATTTTCACCTCAGCTATCACCAGCAGGGAGAGCAAGGCCAGGAACAACCAGAATGTAAGTATCACAGCGTTGGAATTGATATTTGACGTGGACACCATAGTGGGCAGCAATCCCTGAATAGTCCATGGCTGGCGACCAACCTCGGCAACAATCCATCCCGCCATAGACGCTAAAAATGCAAGGGGAAAACTCCATATCCCTACGTGGAGCAACCATTTGTTTTTTTCGAGCCTATCCTTAACAGCAAATAACAGGAAACCTGCGGCAACTGCGATGAGGAAAAAACCGATCATAACCATAATCCTAAAACTATAGAAGATAAACGGGATATTTGGCATGATTCCCTCAGGTTTGTAGAGATGACCGTAACCCATGTAGTAGTAGTTCTCGCGGAAAGTTTCCATGGATCGCTCCATCAGCTCAAAATCACCCTCAGCCTGAGCGCTCTTATATGCTGCAAGAGCATCGAGTGCCATTTTCCCCATCTCCATTTTCTGCGAAGCAGAAAGAACGCCCTGCTTCTGATTGCCATAAACCAAATCGTTCACTCCGGGCACAAAAGCATCGAATTTTCGATAGCCAAGGAACGAAAGCAACTTGGGAATTTCAATCTTTACCACAAAATCGTCAATATCATCTCCAATCTTTTTACCCGGGTTAAGAATTCCGAAGGCTACCAGTCCGGCACCCTCCTTGCCATCGTACATCCCCTCCATGGCAGCGAGCTTTGCTGGTTGATGCTGTGCCACATTGTATGCTGAACCATCGCCTGTTAGAACAACAAAAAGGCTTGAGAGCAAACCAAATACCGATGCTAGTATAATACTACGCTTCACCAATAGTATATTTCTCTTCTTTAGCAAATACCAACCGCTTACGGCAATCACAAAAAAAGATGAAATGACAAAGCATGAAGCAATGGTATGTAGAAACTTGTTGATGGCGAAGGGCGACAGCAGAACCGTCCAGAAATCTACCATCTCGTGTCGTGCCGTATCGGGATTAAAAACCATGCCCACAGGGTTATTCATCCAGGCATTGGCCACTAAAATCCATAGCGATGAAATAGTTGCGCCCAATGCCACAAGGTAAATTGAAACCAGGTGGAATTTTTTGCTAACCCTACCCCATCCGAAGAACATCACTGCTATAAAAGTGGATTCAAGAAAGAAAGCCATTAACCCTTCAGCAGCAAGGGGCGCTCCAAAGATATCGCCCGATATCCATGAGTAGTTACTCCAGTTGGTGCCAAACTCAAGGCCAAGGATTATGCCCGTTCCCACACCAATGGCGAAGTTTATCCCAAAGAGTTTAGCCCAAAATTTGGCAATCTTCTCCCAGTGCGGATCGCCCGTTTTAACGTGAATGGTCTGCGCAAAGGCAATGATATAGGTTGTTCCAATGGTTATGGGCACAAAAAGCCAATGGATCATAGCGGTCATGGCAAACTGCAACCTACTCCAGTTTACCAGCGTCATGTCAATAAAATCGAACATAGAAAAAGGTTTTAGGTTTGTTCAGAAGATCTTTCATCACCTCATTGCTACGGTGCTCATCGCTCTCCCACTTAGGTTTGAGGTAGCGGGGAAAAAGAAATCCCTTTAGAAAGCCGTAGAAAATGAGAATTTTTAGGAAAACTATCAGCAGTAAAATCTTTGCCAATTGTGAACTTTTAATGGCTTTAAATATATAGGCAAATAATTGCCCTGTATTGAAAAGCAAGGACTTTAGCAATTTTTACAAAATCAAAATGTTAAAAATCAAACACACTATCAACCCATTAAACAGAAAAATGTTTAATTAATCAGAACTAATAGCCAATAAAATTAAAAAAAATGAATCAGGATTCAACTGCTTTAAGTTTTTTGATCAAACTATTTTCAACTTTTTTAGGTTAAAATTTGAATTTATAATAAAATGAACCTGTAACATAAGCTATTTGTTCATCATCTTATAATTGCCAAATAAAACTTTTTACATTTTTTAAGCATAAATAATATCGTAAATTAAGTTGATAAAAATAATTTATTAAACCTTTCGAAAGTAACCTTAGTTAAAAAGTGCTGATTAACATTTGTTTAAGGTTAATAAAAGTTAATACATACAAAAATATAAAAAGCATATAGATAAGTTTGATTAAAAAAAAGTGAAGCTGAGCCAAACTACTTTACTATTACTTTTAGCCAACATTGTTATGGGTCAATCAATGGATGAGGTAAAGGCAGAGTTAAAAGTATGCTTTCAGCTGATAGACTCAGTAGATCAAAAACCCATAGCAAATGCACATATAATAAACCTCAACAGGAAAAAAGGAACCATTTCCGATCCGTTGGGGTATTTTAAAATTCCTGTGGAAATATACAATACACTTATTATCACTGCATTAGGATACAAAGAGTTTACCTTATCAATTACAAATTCATTCACTTCTAAGGAAGATTATTACACAATAGTGCTATTGCCCATAAGCTATAAAATAGAGGCGGTTACAATAACCCGGTACAAGTCGTACTACAACTTTGTAAGAGATTTTGCCACCCGAGAAATCCCATTGACCGAAGATGAACAAAGGGTTGAAAAGCTAAGAAAAAGTATTAATGATGTTGATACCGATTCGTTGATTATGCCAAAACAGAACCCACACGAAATTCCATACCTAAAAATTATCGGCAAAACATGGTACTTCGGTGAAGATTGGTACTCGAAGCAGCAAAAAAAGATTGAGCAAAAGATTGAACTGACCCAAAAAATGGAAGGGATATATGACATTTTAAGTGCTGAAGGTATTGAAATACACACAGGACTTAAGGGCACTGATGCCATTGAATTCCTGTCGTTTTGCAAATTTTCGGAAAAATTTTTAGAAAATGCTACTGTGTATGATGTGCTAAAAGCAGTAATGGAAAAACTAAAAGAATTTAAAGCAGAAGCTGATAAAAAGTCGAATGATTAGGGATACAAGTTTTAAAAATTGGCAATTACCCCTTCCCTAGTCTGTCAAACTCCCATTTTAAGCTAAAGATATTTGAGTAACGCGAAAACCCAACATTACCCACATTGGTTAGGGCATAATCGAGGGAAATACCCCTAAACTTAATGCCAAGTCCTAAATTTGGTTGCAGGATGATGGCTGTTTTATCATCAAACTCTTTCACCCTTTGAAGATTATTGACCCCAGCCCTGATGAACAGAAGGTTAATATAGCCTAGTTCAACACCAAAACGAGGTTCAATGCTGGCAAAGTTCGATGAAATGGGTGTGTTTCGCCTACCATCAAAGTAGAAAACCCCGTTGAACTCTGCAAGTAGTGATATCTCATCGGAAAGGTTAAATGCTCTGGCAACACCAAGTGTAAGCTGTGGCATTGTAATCTCGAGGCTATTCTCAGGGGCACGGTTAAAGGTGCTGTCTCCAATGGTAATCTCCAGCTCATCGGCATTGAAGCTCCAGATGTTTAGCGTTGTGGTTACGTCCCTGAAGTTGGCTCCAAATTGCCAATCGTTTAGCTGGTAGCGAGCGGCTACATCAACACCAAAACCCCAGGCATTGGCAAACTTGCCCACGTTGCGATAAATTATCTTGGCGTTACCGCCAACCGAAAGCCCCTGTATAGGAAGGTTTCGTGCGTACGATAGCAGGAATGCGTAATCGGCTACGGAGAACATTTTTAGGCGGTCGTAGCTGAAGTTGCCATCAGCATCAATCAGGTCGGTGGTGTTTGGAATATCGTCAACGCCAAAGCGTATCACGCTGAATGCCAGCGCAGAGGCAGTATCGGGACGATGGGCAAAGCCCATGTAGTTGTATGCCGCCATGCCCGCAAAGTAGCTGGCGTGCATTCCGCCAACTTCCCATGCACGGTTCATTCCAGTAAGTCCTGCCGGGTTCCAATACGCCGACTCCACATCGGTGCTGGTGGCAACGCCAGTGTTACCCATTGCCAGCCACCTTGCTCCAACACCAATATTCAAAAAATCGTTACTATACTTGGCGGTTTGGGCAAATGCTGACAAGTGTAAAATCGAGATAAAAAATAAAAATACAACCCTTTTCATTGTTTATTAATTCGGGTAAAGGAATTAAATTCTTATTGAAGCTGCAAACTTAAAGCTTTTTGAATGTATATTAATACAGTTTTCAAATCAAATAACTTACTTTTGCCCTAATTATTGCATCAAACAGCAAAACCATGAGCACACTAAACCCAGTAAAGCATATCCCTAACACGCTAACCCTAATCAACCTTTTTATAGGATGCCTATCCATTGTTTCAGCATTTGAGGGCGATCTGCTTTTGGCCAGCTACCTTATTCTACTTGCTGCGGTTTTCGATTACCTCGATGGATTCGCGGCACGGTTGCTAAAAGCCTACTCGCCATTGGGCAAGGAACTCGACTCGCTCTCAGATTTGGTAAGTTTTGGTGTTGCCCCTTCTGTATTGCTATTCCACCTTCTAAAGGACTCGCTTGGCATTTCAGCCAGCGAAGGATTTACAACAGGTCACGTTCTACTCGCCATACCATTTATTGTTGCTGTTTTCTCCGCCCTTCGGTTGGCAATATTCAATCTTGATACTCAGCAAACCAACTCATTTATAGGACTCCCAACTCCAGCAAATGCAATTTTTATTGTTGGCTTGGTGCTTGGATTGAATAGCCCTTTCGGGGCTTGGTTCGAGGTTTTAACCTCTTCCTCTACAGCAATAATTGTGATGGTTTTGGTATTATCTGCGTTACTGGTTTCGCCCATTCCCATGTTCTCACTTAAGTTTAAGTCGTTTAATATTAAGGAAACATGGCAGCAGCAATTGCTAATCGTGCTGGCATTGATCACCATTTTTGCCCTTGGCAGGGCATCGGTTGCTCCGGTAATTCTACTGTATATTTTGATTTCAGTGATCAGTTGGCCGTTTAAGGTACGGTAATTTTCGAGATTAAACTCTAATCCCCATAACGGTAACATCATCTATTTGAGGGTTTGTCCCTTTCCATTTCTCAAAGGCCTCCTCAAGAAAATTTTTCTGCTCTACCATAGGCTTATCCGCATTGCTTACCAGCAAGTCTCTTAGGTTTTTAACCATAAACTTGGTGTTTTGTGAGCCGCCAAACTGATCCTGAAATCCATCGCTTGTTAAATAAATCGTGTCTCCTTTGTTTACTTTAATTTCATTATTTGTAAACGGTTTCATCACCTGATGAATGGCAACGGGTTGCTTATCGGGGCGTATTATTTGGAACTCTTTTTTTGCATTAACAATGTACAAGGGGTTGTTTGCTCCAGCATACTGTATCTGATTGGTATCGGTGTTTAAAACGCATAGCACCATGTCCATTCCATCCTGCTGTTCTTCCAGCTCCCCTTTCTGCTGGAGGGCATCGATTATGGATTCGCGCATCATATTAAGAACCTCGTTAGCCTGGGTAACCTCCTTTTTGGCAACAATTTCCTTTAGGAAGGAGATTCCTAGCATGCTCATAAACGCACCGGGAACACCATGCCCCGTGCAGTCGGCAACGGTAAATATCAACCAGTGGTTGATGCGGGTAGCCCAGTAGAAATCGCCCGAAACGATATCCTTGGGTTTGAACAGGATGAAGTGGTCACCCAGAATGCTTTCAGCAAAATTGGATCGGGGCAAAACTGCTGCCTGGATACGCTGGGCGTAGTTGATGCTATCGGTGATGTGCTTGTTCTGCTGTTCAATGCGCTCTTTTTGCTCTGTTACCTGATCGCGCTGGGCTTCTATCTCGTCGCGCTGAGCGATAATCTCCTCGTTCTGCGTTCGGATCTCCTCATTGGCCTCCTCCAACAGGGCGTTCTTCTGAGTTATGATGATGTTGCTCCTCTTCTTTTGCTGATAACCCCTGAAAATTAGCAATACTAACAGAGCCAAAAGCACCGATCCCCCGATGAAGAAGTTGCGCTGGGCGCGCTGGCGCTTGTTCTCAATCTCCTGCTTCTCAATAACCAGCTGCTGGTTCTCAATCTCTTGCTGCTTCTTCTCAGTCTCGTACTTGGTTTGCATTTCGGTAATGGCCTTGGTCTTCTCAAGTGAAAACAAACTATCGTTGGCAGTTATATAAATACTTGCATACTCCATGGCTTTTTTATGATTACCCATTTTTTGGTATGCGTTCATAAGTGTATTTGCAGCATCTTTTTTAATAGGTAATGCTCCCAATTCCTCTGATAACATCAAAGCTTTAATGCCATTTCTGATGGAACTATTCAAGTAGTTATTTCTATCAGCAGCTATCTCTTCAACGGAATCAGCAAGTAAAATGTAAAGCGATGCGATGTTAGTGTAAAGTATAGAAATGCCACTTTTATCGCCAATTTCATCTTTTAACTTTAATGATTCTTGGTAGTAGTCAATCGCTTTATCGTAATCACTCTGCAACTTATGATAATTTCCAATATTGATTAAACTCGACGAAATACCTCCTTTGTCGCCAATTTCTTTGTTAATTTTCAGTGCTTTATGAAAATACTCTATGGCTTGATTATAATTACCTTGATCCATAAAAAAATTCCCCACTTCGTTATAGTTGTTTGAAAGTCCACTTTTATCCCCAATATCTTCACTGATTTGTAGGGATTTCAGGTAGTACTCCCTTGCCAAATTTTGATTTCCCATGCTTTTTTGAACTAGAGCGATATTGGAATAATTAGTTGAGATCCCCTTTTTATCGCCAATTTCTTCTCTGATTCTGAGTGATTTCATGAAGTAATCAAAGGCTTGATCATAAGAACCCTTCTGCTTGTAAACTAATCCGATATTATTATAATTGTCTGCCAATCCCTTGGTATCGTATAGATCTTCATTTATTCTTGACGATACTAAATAGTATTCTATTGCCTTGTCGTAGTCGCCCTTGCCTAAGAAAATATTTCCCATATTACCGTATACCGACGATGCCCCCCGTTTGTCGCCAATTTCCTCACGGATGAGAACTGATTTTTGGTAATAAACAATGGCAGAATCGTAGTTTCCCCATTTCCAATGAACCAATCCGATGTTATTGTAGCTGCTTGCTATTCCTTTTTGGTCGCCTAGTTCTTTTCGTATTTCTAAAGACTTCAAGTAGTATTCCAAGGCTTCATTGTAATCTCCTTTTTCCCAATGTACTAGACCAATATTATTTAAACACACGGATATTCGTTTCTTATCTGAAAGTTCTTGGTCAAGCTTTAATGATTTTTTTAAAAAATCTATTGCCAATTCATAGTTTCCTTGCTGTGCATATACAATTCCTATTGAGTTGTAGTTGTTCGATATCCCCATTTTGTTACCAATCTTTTCATAAATAATTGCTGATTTTGTGAAAAACTCTATGGCTTGCTTGTATTTTCCTGTATTCGAATTGACTATACCTGAATAGTTTAACGCTTTTGCTTGTTGATTCTTGAGGTTTTTCGATTCAGCAAGCTGAAAGCAAATGCTATAATAGTGGAGAGCGGAGTCTGGGTAGTTTTCCTCAAAGAAATACCCAATTTCAAGATAAGCATTACACTTAGTGCTATCGTGTTCAGCTTTTAATACTTCATTCTTAAGGGAATCAACTTTGTTTTCCTGTCCACTGCTTGTTATAAAAGAACTGAGGAAAAGGGTTGCAAAACTTACAAAAGCATATAGATTCATGTCATTGTTTTTTTATGATCCAAATAACTAATGTTTTCCAAAGTGTCAGGACGTAAATGGCAGAAAAAAATGAAAAGTGATTATTTAGAACTTCCCAAATTGCATTGGGCAACTTTATACAAAGTTATGACTTTCAGAAACTAAAATCAAGTTAACTTGTTAGAAATTAGCATTAATTTACATGGTAAACTGTTGATTAACTAATTGAAATGAATAAAGATTTTTTCAAATATTTTAAATTTGATGAGTAAGATATTTTGGCTTCATTCGTTATACAAATTCTTATCAGTAATCAGGGAATTGATATCTTTACCTAATAATTCTTTTCATTATGCATAAATTTTCACCATCAACCGTAAAGTCCATCGCTGAAAATTTCGAAACTTTTGTGGATGCTGCATCCAACATCGCCAAGCAATTCCACTCCTCCGATACCACCGGTCACGACTGGTGGCATGTTTGGCGGGTGTGGAATTTGGCAAAACACATTGCCCAGCGCGAAGGCGCTAATATTCTAGAGGTTGAACTGGCAGCCCTGCTTCACGATATGGATGACCACAAGATTGATGGTGCCGATGGTGAAAATCTTCCCAATGCCCGAAAAACATTGCTTCAATTAAATGTTGATGCAGAATTGGTGGAAAAGGTAATTGGTATCATCAAGCAGGTTTCGTTTAAAGGCGCAAATGTTGATACCACTCCTTCATCCCTTGAAGCATGCGTGGTGCAGGATGCGGACAGGCTCGATGCCATTGGTGCCATTGGAGTTGCCCGAGCATTTGCATACGGCGGCTCGAAGAACCGTGAAATCTACAATCCAGAAGAAAAACCAACTCTCCATGGCTCATTCGAGGATTACAAAAGTTCAAAGGGCAGTACCCTAAACCATTTCTATGAGAAGCTACTCCTGCTAAAAGACAAGCTTAACACCAACACAGCCAAAGAAATAGCAATTGAACGGCATAGTTACATGGTGCGGTTTGTGGAACAGTTTTTGGATGAGTGGAATCTTAAAGACATAGAACACAGACAACGCTTATAAAATGGATAATCGCAGATTTTTTAATTTTAAACTGTTTATATCTAGTAATTTAAAGATGTCTCACTTCGTTCGACATGACAAGAAATGAAGATATTAGGAACAAGGGGGGAGGAAATGGGGTGCAAGTGTGGGCGTTAACACCACACTTGCACCCCATTTCCTCCCTTCAATGTATTAAAAAAATGTCATGTCGAACGAAGTGAGACATCTTTTCAAAAATCATTTTTTTTATCCATATTTTATACATTAAATTTTTTTTTATCAGTTTAAATCAGTCATATCAGCGTTCCATCAAAAAGAACAACAATGAAAAAAGTAGCCATCATCGACTTGGGAACCAACACCTTCAACCTTCTGGTTGCAGGGGTGAATGGCGATGGGACATATCAAATCATCCACAGCGGGAAGCTACCCGTTAAGCTGGGTGAGGGAGGGATTAACCAAAAGGTTATTGCTTCTCCAGCATACCAGCGTGGACTAAAAGCCATAGGAGAACACCTTCGCACCATTTTGCTTTACGGTGCAACCGAGATCTTTGCATTCGCCACATCGGCCACTCGTAATGCTACCAACGGCAAGGAGTTTGTAGGCGACATTAAAAACCTATACGGTATTGATGTTAAGGTAATTGGTGGCGATGAGGAGGCAGAACTTATCTATCTAGGGGTTAGGCAGGCTGTAAGCTTGAATGAGGAAAATGTTTTGATTATTGATATTGGCGGTGGTAGCAACGAGATAATCATTGGCAACAGCCAGCAGTACCATTGGAAGCGCAGCTACGATCTGGGAATATCGCGGTTGCTTCAAAAGTTTAATCCTTCCGATCCCATAAAGCCTAGCGAAATTGAGCTGGTTGAGAAGTATCTTGAGGTTGAACTTGCCGATATGGTTGAGCCCATGCGGAAATACCAACCCACCATGATCATCGGTAGTTCAGGATCGTTCGATACATACAGGAGTATTCTAACAGCTGCAAAAGTTATCGAGCCCAATGGCAATCCCAGCGTGAAGATCCCCCTCGAGGAATACCTAAAGTTGCATAATCATTTGATCGCCACTACCATAGAACAGCGAAACGCCATCCCTGGCATGGACCCCATGCGTGTTGAGATGATTGTGCTAGCAACCGTATTTACCAATTTTCTTATCAAAAAGTTTGGTATCGAGCGAATGATGCAATCGACGTATGCGCTAAAAGAGGGGGCGGTTTGGAAAATGATTAATTTGGAGATGAAAGTATAAGATAAGCAATATTTGCAATACTTGCTTAGGGTTGATTGCCTGATAAAACAACTCTTTCCCGTCAATCTATATGGATTCTAAATAAGGGTATTTTCTTAATCATTGTATATCTGTTATTTGGCTCATGTAATCTTGTGATTTTATAACCATAATTATATACAATAAACATCCGTTTAAAAAATCATTAAATTTCTTGACATATATAGCTTGATTATTTACCTTTGATCCAATGCGAAAAGTTTGAAAGAATTCCTTTTCTCATTTGGGATACCACCTCAGACCATTCGTTTTTTTTTTGCCTTTCGCCTAATATTGAGTTTATTAAAGTTTATCCAGTTCTGATTTGCCAATTTTCAGCAGAGCAAAAAAAGTTGTTGTATTTAAACCACAAAAACTTAACTCTATGAAAACTACCTATAAATACATCGGTTGGAGTATTTTGATGTTTGTATTTACAGTTATTATAAGTATAAACACATACTCTCAGTACAGCGATACGTACTATATTGGTACAGGACAGGATTTTGAAACCATACAGGGAGCCATTAATGCACTGGCATCTGATGGGATTGACGGTGCTGTAACAATGCTAATCAAATCGGGGAGCTACAACGAGCAGATTAGCATACCTGCAATCCCTGGGGCCAGTGCCGCCAACACCATTACATTTAGATCCGAGACCCTGAACCCCAATGATGTAATGATATACTTTGCCCCAACAACCAGTGGGGCAAATTGGGTTATTCAACTTAATGGATGTAGTTATATTACCCTGGAATATCTAAAAATTGTTAATACTACCACCGGTTCCTACGCAAAGGTAATTGCTTTTAATGGAACCACTGAGCACAACTCCATAAAGAATAATACCCTAATAGGTAAAAGCGGAAACCAAACAAGCAGCGATCAAGCGATTTTTTACCATTATCGCCAAAAAATTAATAGTACAGAAATATCGAACAACACATTTTTAGGTGGATCGTATGCCATTTACTTTGACATTTACAGCTACCCAGGAGAATTATCGAATGCCATAAAAATCAACTCAAACACCTTCAGTACACACCGAGGACTTTTCATTGAAGCGATCGATAAAGTTGAGATTATTGGGAATACCATATCAACGAACAATGGGAATAGCCTGTATTTGAACAGATGCAATCAGGATATAAAAGTGTTGAATAATAAGATAACCAGCTACGCAACTACTGCCCATAACGGAATGCTCCTTGAATTGTGTGAAGCATCCATCGCTTTTCGAGGAATAATTGCCAACAATGCTATATATGTTTACGATGATGGCAGCAATACCTCAAATCTAGGCATTGAATTAATTAACTGCACCTATCAGGATATTTACCATAATACGGTTTTTGTAAAGAATACTAGCAGTTCGGGGTATGCATGCCTAATCAATCAAGGGAATAACATGAAGATTAAGAATAATCTGTTTGCCGTTGAGAATAATGGATATGCCTTTGGTAACAATACTACTTTAACCGAGTGCAACAACAATAACTATTTCACTCCCGGTAATCACATTGCAAAGTGGAACAATGAGAACATCTATACCTTAGCCGATCTTAAAACAGCAAGCGGAGCTAATGCAAACTCAACGGACTACCTACCCAGCTTCGTTTCAACCGCTAATGTGGATGGTTTGATACCCCAAACGCATTGGCTGGATAACACGGGGGCAAATCTACTTAGCATGGTGCCTGAGGATATTGAAGGGGTTGCCAGAACCGAGACCCCCGATGTGGGAGCCTATGAATTTACAGTAGCAGATAACTCGACTTACAGCGGCAACCTTACCATTAAGGCCAGCGGTGGCGATTTCACTTCATTCAACGAAGCCATTGATGCGCTTAAGCTGCAGGGAATTTCTGGATCGATAAATGTACTTGTCGATCCAGGGACCTATTCTGAGCGGGTTGTTATCCCTGCAATACCCGGTGTCACCAGCGACAATACCATTACAATAACCTCGGCTACTGGCGATTCTACAACCGTTACCCTACAGTACGCCTCAACCTCCGAATCTAATAACTCAACCCTTATTTTCGACGGTGCCGATTATATTACTGTAAAAAAGATGACCCTGAGAAATACAGGAAGCACCTATGGACGGGTTATTACGCTGATAGGACATGCATCGAACATTACCATTGAAAACTGTGTGCTTGTGGGTAGTGGCAGTGCAGCAGAAACAACCAATAGGTCGATTATCTATGCCGATAAGCAAAAACCTCAGTGGCTCCTTGTTAAAAACAATAGTTTCAGCAACGGTTCCAACTCAATTACCCTAATCGGAATAACTTCTGATCGTTCGGATAAGGCAACCATAACGGGAAATGTTATCAGCGGTGGATATGCTTCGATAAAACTTTCCTACTACACCGACTTTGAGATTTCGGGAAACCAGATAAACAGCTTCACAAATATCGGATTTTACCTTTACTATTGCGCTTCTCCTTACTCTGTTAATGCAAATAAGCTGAGTTCAACAGTTACCCCAGGAAGGGGAATGCTCCTTGAACGTTGCTCTGGAACCAACGAAGGAGGTTTAATTTTCAACAACTTCGTGCATGTTGAGAACTCATCTGCAGTTTATGGGATCTATATGTACATTACTACCAGCAATACCAGCATATACAACAATAGCATTAATGTTGTGAGCAGTAACACGGGTAGCAGAGCTTTGTACTATTATTTTTCAACAAGCGCTGAAAACATAATCTTTAAAAATAATAACTACGTTGTGACCGGACCTGGCCTTCCCTTTCATGGCACTAGCAGCATCGGAATTACTGAGTCCGATTACAATAATTTCTTTACCTCAGGCACAAACATTGCAAACTGGGGAGGAACCAGCTACACTACTTTAGCCAGCCTAACAGCAGCCTCGGGTATGGATACCCACTCGGTTAACTTTGATCCAAACTACTTGTCGGATTCCGATCTCCATACAAACTCATACTGGCTCGACAATAAAGGTACACCCATTCCGGGTATAGTTACCCATGATATTGATGGTGAAGAACGTCATGCCACTACTCCCGATATTGGCGCCGATGAGTACACATCAACCTTAATCCCATTGGAAGGAGAATATACAATTGGGCCTACCGGTGATTTTGAAACTTTCAATATTGCCATTAATACGTTGGTTCAAAGAGGAGTTCTAGGGGATGTTGTGCTTAAGGTACAAAACGGCATCTATTATGAGCAAATGGTTATTCCCCAAATTGCAGGTGCATCGCTTGATGCCACCATAACCTTCGAGTCGGAAACAGGAAATGCTCAGGATGTTACCATTGCCTTCGATCCTGGTTTATCCAACAACTACATTGTCAAGTTTGAGGGAGGCGATTACCTAACGTTTCAAAAAATGACTTTCCAATCAGGAAGTAACCTGTATTCAAGAATATTCGTTTTCGAAGGGAAGTGTGAGCATAATGGAATAATTGACAACATCCTATATGGAAGATCTGAATCAACTTTAGATAATAAAGATGCTGTAATATTTGCAATGGATAATAATCCATTGATTCACAGCGCAACTATAACCGATAATTATTTCATCTACGGAAGTTACGGGATTTTCTTCGAAAATATTAATAGCACTTATGGAGAGAATCTGGTTGTTTCGAACAATGTGCTAAATACTTTTCAGCAAGGGATATACATAAAATATTTTAGCGCTCCCAAAATTGAGGACAATAACATTACTTTCATCCGAGCCGATGGGGTTGGGATAAATGCCCAGTACTGCTACAGCGCTACCAGTGCTTGTATGATTATCAGGAATAACAGGATATACGCTGATAACTATACGAATATTTCAACTTCGGGGGGAATATATCTAAATCAATGTAATGCCAACGAATCCTTCCGCGGACTAATCGCAAATAATATAGTTCGTCTTGGTATTGATAATAGCAGCAAATCATATGGTATTAACATTTCCAACTCCAGCTACCTTAATTTTTATTTCAATACGGTAAATATCACAAGCAATCATCTGGATGATATTGCATTCTATGCTACTAATAGCAACTACTTGAACATCAGTAACAATAACTTCGTACTAAAAGGGAATCTGGGGGATAAGAGTTCTTCACTGGGCTGGGCGTACTACATAAACAACTGCACCGTTAACGTTTCAAATTACAATAACTACTATTCTGCCAGGCGAAATTTTGCCCACTGGAATGGGATTAACTGCGAAACTCTTCAGGATTTGAGGAATGCCAATGGTAAGGATGCCAACTCGGTTAGCTATTTCCCAGCGTTTAGGGGAGGGAATAACGTTTACTCCAGCTCCTCTTGGATTGACAACAAAGGAACGCATATTGCTTCAGTAACCACTGATATCAATGGGAATCTTAGAAGCGAAACTACACCCGACATTGGTGCCTATGAGTTTACCTCAACCCTTACACCAATTCCACAGGGGACATTTACTGTAGGATTTGGCGGAGATTATCCGGATGCCGATTCGCTGGCAAATGCATTGATGGAATTAGGTATTGCCGGACCGGTGACCTTCAATTTCCTGGCGGGGTCGCATCTAAATACCAATTTTGCATTAAAGGATATTCCAGGTGCAAATGCCAACGATACTGTTATTGTCCAGTCACAATCAGGCAATCCTGCAAACACGATCATTTCATGCGTTCAAACCGAGACAAATAACTACATCGTTAAGCTTAACGGAACCGATTTTATTACTTTTCAAAACTTGACATTCAATGCTGGTGGGACAACCTATTCCTCCCTTTTCAGAATTGATGGTAACGCTAAGAATATCAACATCTTTAATAATGCTTTTAACGGAGCAACAACTAGTTCTGATGATCCGACCAATAAGTCATCTATTTACATTGCAGACAATCAAATTGTTGATAATTTACTTGTGAAAAACAACACTTTAAATAATAATAGCTGTGGAATTTACTTCGGGGGTTACGCAAGTTACAACCATTCAAACATAATAATACAGGAAAACACCTTTGATGGGCAATACCGGCAAATATATTTCTTAAGAACCAATAAACCGTATATCTTAAATAATACCTTGAATAATGGGAAAAGGTACGGTATCTATTTACACTATAGCCCAAATGATTCCAGGATAATCGGTAATAAAGTTTTTTCATCAAACACAAACTTCTATGGCATTTACATTTATTACTGCGATGGTACTACTGCAAATCGAGGGCTTATTGCCAATAACTTTGTTAGCGCAAACAGCTCGGCTTCCTATAATTCCCATGCCATAAAAGTGGATAATTCGAACTACCAAAAGATTTATCATAACTCAACTATGATTACCGGTGCAGGTGCCGGATCGGCCTTTGATGTTTACCTTGGCGGGAATATCCAGTCGGCAAACAATATCTTCACCAATTACGGCACTGATACCTATACATTTAAATCGCAGAACAATACCGCTATTACCGTATCCAACTACAACGATTTTTACTCTACCAGTTCAAGGAACATTCGTTACAATTCTGTTGACTATGCCACCCTTGCGGCATACCAGGCAACAAGTTTTTTGGATAACAACTCCCTTGCTGTTGATCCTGTATTCACCTCCACAACAGATTTTCATTTGCTTGGAGCATCACCGGTTATTGGAATAGCATTACCGCTTACCGATGTTACAACCGATATTGACAGCGAAGATCGTGATCCCTCCTCCCCCGATATGGGAGCCGACGAGTTCTCGTGCCTGTTTTTTATGCCACCCATAGTGCAGGATGCTTCGGGATGCTCAAACGAAGCTTGTCCAAGCTTGTATGCCGAAGGAACAAATATCAAGTGGTACAGCGATCCTGAACTTACCAACGAGATATGGTCAGCCAATACTTTTAACCCTGGAATTACTGTTGCTGGAGTTTATACTTACTATGTTACACAGGCAGAGGGAGAATGTACCAGCGTAGCTGCTGAGGTAACTTTGACCATCCATGCTGCTCCAATACTATCGGCTGAGATTACTCATATCGACTGCCAGGGTACTGATTTCGGCTCCATTAACCTTACCGTTAGCGGTAGCACTGGGCCCTTCAGTTACATTTGGTCGAACGATGAGATAACACAGGACATAACAGGATTGGCAGCCGGTGATTATACTGTTTGGGTTTCTGATATTAATGGGTGTTCAGAAACGGAAACATATACAGTGACAAGTCCTAGTGAGATCAACCTGCTTATAATAACCGAGGATACCGAATGCAACACCAATATGGGCAGTGCTACGGTTGTGGCATCGGGAGGAGAGGTTCCCTACACATATTACTGGACAACCGGTGAAACAGGAACTGTAATAGACAGTTTATACTCTGGTATTTACTTTGTTACCGTTACCGATGCGCTTGAATGTAGTCAGATAGGTGTTGCCACCATAAACGATATTGGGGGTCCTTCCATCACTGTTGAATCAGTTACAAATGTTTCCTGCTATGGGGGATCAAATGGGGCTATTTCCCTATCGGTATCTGGAGGAGCAAGTCCTTACGAGTATATATGGTCGAATGGTGCTATCACCGAGGATATTAATAACATACAGGCAGATCAATACGAAATACAAGTAACCGATAGCGAAGGTTGCAAAGCCGTTGAAAGTATTGTTGTAAGTGAACCTAGCCCTATTATAATATCCTTAAATATTACTCAAACCACCTGCGGGATGAATAACGGAGCAGCACAAGTTGTTGCAACTGGGGGCACCCCATCCTATTCGTATTTATGGTCAACTGGTAGTACCGCAAGCCAGATCAGTGGCTTAGGATTAGGGGTATATAACGTGGTTGTATCCGATGCCAATGCCTGCTCTGCAATCAAATACTTCTCCATCAGCGAGATTGGTGCTCCAACTGTTATCATCGATTCCATTTATAACGGTACCTGCGGCAATTCCGATGGGGCAATCTATATCTCTGTCTATGGAGCTTACGAAACATACACATACCTTTGGTCGAATGGTGCAGAAACCGAAGACTTAATTGGTGTCGACCCTGGCACATATCATGTTACTGTATCCGATGAGGGAGGTTGCGATGCCATTCAAATTGCCACCATTCCTGCCGATAAACCAGAACCTAACCCAATTTGCCTGGTTACAGTAGATTCCGATACTTACTGCAATGAAATTGTTTGGGAGAAGGAATATACTGCCGGCGTAAGCCATTACAACATCTACAAGGAGGGGTCACAAAGCGGTGTCTACAATCTGATTGGCAGTGTGGGCATGGATGAGGAAAGCGTGTTTGTGGATACACTTTCGAATGTCATGCAACGATCGTGGCGATACAAGATTTCAGTGGTTGACAGCTGTGGCGTTGAATCGATACTGAGCGAGCACCACAAAACCATGCACCTAACCATGAACTTGGGATTAAACAATTCGGTAAATCTTATTTGGGATCATTACGAAGGTTTTTTATACAGCACATATTACATCTATAGACGCTCCAACGCCGATTGGGAACTTATTGCCACTGTCCCCAGCAACCTTACATCCTATACAGATTTTGACCCGGTTCTTGATGAAACTTTGTATTATGTTATTGAAATTCAGCATCCATATGGGTGCGATCCGACCAAAACCAACCGGAATATTTCCCGCTCCAACGTAACCAAGGGAACAGAAATAGAAACAGTACCTCCCCCTGGAGTTCAAGATGTAACAGCTTGTACAAATGAGGAAATACCTGATCTATACGCAGAGGGTGAAAACATAACCTGGTACGACGATATCGACCTGCTAAATCAGGTAGGAACTGGAAATACCTATAGCCATGGATTAACAGAACCTGGTGTATATACCTTTTACGTAACCCAGACCATAAATGGTCTTCCTGGTCCCGCAGCCCAAGTAACTCTTACCATTTGGGCTGCCCCTGAATTATCAGCCATAATAACCAATATCGATTGTCAATATAATGAGTTTGGCTCTATTGACCTAACAGTAACCGGTAGCGATGGGCCATTCAATTACTTATGGTCAAACGATGAGATATCTCAGGACATTAACTATTTACCTGCAGGAAACTACACTGTTATTGTGTCGGATATCAATGGATGTTCGGAGATTGGGGAGTATGAAGTTCAAAGCCCTTCCGAAATTGTTCTGACAATCACCTCCCAAGATTCTGAATGCAATGCCAGTACCGGAAGTGCTAACGTTTCCGCGTCAAATGGAGTACCTCCCTATACCTATGAGTGGACAAATGGTGGAAGTGGAACCTCAATCAGTAATCTTTCATCCGGAATATACTTTGTTACTGTAGAGGATAGCCAGGGGTGCAGCCAACTTGGTGTTGCAACCATTAGTGATGTTGGAGGACCAACCATCACTGTACAATCGGTAACCGATGTTTCATGCTTTGGGGGATCGAATGGATCCATAAACATTTCGGTTTCAGGAGGTTCAACACCTTACATCTACGAATGGTCTAACGGGGCCATAACTGAGGATACCAACAATTTACCTGCAGGACTTTACGAAATTGAGGTTACAGATGCCATTGGCTGCAAGGCCACAGAAAGCATTTTTGTTTACCAGCCAGATCCCATTGGCTTAACGTTAGAGAAGGACAATTCATCCTGTGGCATGAGTAATGGAGCAGCTCAGGTAAGTGTTACGGGAGGAACTTCACCCTATAGCTACTCATGGTCTGCTGGAGGGAATAATCCACAAATATCCAATTTAAGTGCCGGTGCATACAGCATCACCGTAACCGATGCTAACACCTGCTCTAAAACCAAGTATTTCACAATCAGCGAAACCAGTGCTCCGGTAGTTATTGTTGACAATGTTATTCCCGGAAACTGTGGTAACTCCGACGGTGCAGCATATATAACAGTTTATGGTTCAGGCGAATCATACACCTACTTATGGTCAAACGGGAATGAATCAGAAGATTTGGTTGGAGTTGACCCAGATTTGTACCATGTTGCTGTATCCGATGAGTTGGAGTGTACAGCCTTTCAGATCATTCCGATACATGCCGTTAAGCCTGAGATAAATCCTTTATGCCTGATTTATGTGGATTCCACATTGAATAAGAATGTGGTTGTTTGGGAGAAACAGTACACCGAAAATGTTGATTCCTATAATATTTATAAGGAAGGCTCTCAGGCTGGAGTTTACAACCTAGCTGGCAGCGTTGACGTGAGCGAGCAAAGTATTTTCGTTGACGATGTATCGAATGCTTTGCAACGACCATGGAGGTACAGGATCAGTGTAGTTGATGAATGCGGGGTTGAATCGATGTTAAGCGAAAGCCATAAAACTATGCACTTGTCAATAAACCTTGAAGAGGATAATGACATCGTTCTCCATTGGAATCATTACAAAGGTTTCGATTTCGATTCATACTATATCCATCGACGCTCAAACTTGGGGTGGGAACAGATAGGATCAGTTTCAAGCAGTACGCTCTCCTTTACCGATGATAATCCAATATTGGATGAGTTTCTTTTCTACGTGATTGAAGTTCAGCATTCATCAGGATGCAATCCTGCAAAAACAGGTGTTAATTCGTCCTTTTCCAATGTAAGTAAAGGGGTTAAAATAGTTTCTGGTGTATTAATCTTCGATAGCCATATTCTATCGATCCACCTGTATCCAAATCCAAACGATGGTTCATTCATCGTTCGAATTGAAACATCAAAACAGCAAGAATTTTGGTATTCAATTTATAGCATCAGCGGGCAACTTATTGAGAAAGGGCCAATAGGAACTCTTTCAGGTAAATCTGAAAGGAAAATAATTATTCCCAATATTTCTAACGGAACATACTTCTTCAAGGTTCACGGAAACTATGGGACTGCTGTAAAAAAGATTGTTATCAATAAATAGGAATCGGGTAAAGTTGAGTGGAATATCTTATTAACTTTATTATAAGATTAAAAAAAGGTGACTCACTCATCAAAATTTATTTATAAATGAATATGTTCAAAAGCTATCATCAAAATCATCGGATTGCATTGATCCTTATTTTGGGATTTCTGTTCTTTTACCACCCTGGATTTACTCAATTCTCTAAGGAAACAGGGTTCTTTCCCATAAAGAATTTTACCCCGGAGGACTACAACAATGCCATGCCAAAGAACTCAGCAATCATTCAAGATTTAAGGGGTGTTATGTACTTTGCTAACGATGAGGGAGTACTGGAATATGATGGTATAAGATGGAAACTATATACCCTCTCAAATGGTGCATCAGTTCATTCACTAGCACTTGATATAAATGGCAGGGTTTATATTGGAGCTGTTAACGAATTTGGATACTTAGCACCTAATACAAATGGCAAACTCCAATACGTATCTCTTACAAATCAATTGGATGATAGTCTAAAAAACTCATTTACAGTCTGGAATGTACACTGTACCACCGATGGAGTTTATTTTCAGACCGATAACTACCTGTTCCGATGGGATGGTTCGGAAATAATTCACTGGAAGGCAAAAAGCGAGTTTCATACATCCTTCAAACTTAATGATAAAGTAATAACCAAACAAGTAAACGACGGGCTCTTCTATGTCGATAACAATAAATTGGTAGATGTTGAAGGCGATGAGTTGCTTCATAAAACTTCAATTTTTTCAATAATCCCTGAGGATAATGATGATTTCCTTGTTGTAACACGTGATAATGGTTTCTACAACTTAATACCTATCGATGGGTTTAATAGAGTGAGCGTAAATCCACTGTTCGAAGATCTTTTAAAAATAGTTAAGCCATTCAATTTAATCAATGCTCTTAAAATTAACGAAAACACTTATTCAATTGGCACATGGGGTTCGGGTTTACTTATTTTTCAGCATGGCCTTATCGTTCAGATAATTACCAAGAAATCGGGATTAAGTGATGAGGTTATTAATAATCAATTTCTTGACAAGGATGGTAATTTATGGCTAGCTCTTTCGGATGGAATTACAAAAATTGAAATTAACTCACCACTCTCGAAATTCACCGAGGAACTTGGCGTTGAGGGCAGTATTGTAGCCATAGCAAGATTTGATGAAAATCTTTATATAGCCACCGAAAGGGGTTTGCTACTTCTACTTTCGAGCGAATGGTCAGCAACAAATCTAATATATGATCAGAATAAGTTCAAGAAAGTTAAAACTTTTCTGGGGGGACTCTGGGACTTACTAAATTACGATTACGATGGTGAGCAATTCCTGCTTATTGCTTCGGACAACTCCGTACTTCAAATGGATAAAAATTTAAAATTCAAAGAAATATACGATTGTTATCCTTGGAGACTTTATCAGTCGAAAAAAAATCCTAAACACATTTTTGTGGGTCTTGATAATGGACTTACACTACTTGCCAGAAAGAATGGTAAATGGGATGTAGTATACGATTTTCCCGAAATTACCGAAAAGATTTTTACCATAGCTGAAGATGACGAAGGAAATCTTTGGCTTGGAACCAAGGGGCAGGGTGTAATTAAAATAAATGGAAATTCACTCGTTAAGTTTTCAAATTTAGAAATCGAAAGGTTCGATTTTTCATCAGGATTACCAGAAAACAGCGATATCTACCTAACAAATTATCTAGGGAAAATTATTTTCGGCACCAACAGAGGAATTTATGAGATCATCGAAAATTCAGATTCAGTAGCCCTATCCCATCGTTTTCCTAGTATTATAAGCAATTCTGACAGGATTATAACTCAAATGAAACCTGATAAAAACAATAAACTATGGGTTAATACATTTATCCGATCCGAAAGGAAAATCGAAGCAGGATACATAGTTGCTGATGATACAGAACTTACATGGATTGACACGCCATTTAAAACAATCTCAAAGGGGGATCTTTTTTCCTTACACTTCGATGAGGATGAAATTGTTTGGATTGGAGGTAGCGTAGGGCTTTTTCGTTACGATCCAAGCGTTAACAAGAATTACAAGAAGGATTTTGCTGCGCTGATACGGCTGAATATTATCGGCCAGGATTCCACCATCTTCTTCGGATCCTATTTCGATGAGCAGGGATTTGTAACTACGATTCAACCCGAAGTGCTAAAACCAAGGCTAAAATACAAATACAACTCGCTTCAGTTCGATTTCTCAGCCCAGAACACCGAAATTGACCACCCAGTTCAGTTTAGCTACTTCCTCGAGGGTTACGACAAGGGTTGGAGCGAATGGTCAACAGAGGCAAAACGATACTACACCAACCTTTTCGAGGGGAATTACACTTTTCGTGTAAAGGCTAAGAATATATACAACCACGAAAGCTACGAAGCAACCTACGAGTTTTTCATATCCCCACCCTGGTATCGAACTATAATCGCCTTTATTTCATACGTTTTGCTTTTAATAGGGCTGATATTCCTGATTGTTACCCAGTATACCAAATACTTGCGCGCTGTAATCCGTGAAAAGACAAAAGAAATAAGGCTACAGAAGGAGATCGTTGAGCATAAAAATGAGGAGATTACTGCAAGCATAAAATACGCAAAGCGTATTCAGGAAGCACTTCTTCCTCCAAGCGAAATACTAACCGAATCCGAAATCGATCATTTTATCCTCTTCAAACCTCGTGATATCGTTAGTGGCGACTTTTACTGGTTCAGGAACATTGCTGATTTCACAATCGTTGTAGCAGCCGATTGCACTGGACACGGTGTACCCGGTGCATTTGTAAGCATGCTGGGCATGGCATTCCTAAATGAGATTTCAATTGGGATAAAAGAAGTGAAGGCAAATGATATACTAAATTCACTTCGTGCTCTTGTCATAAAATCACTTCGCCAAACGGGGAAACAGGGCGAAAGTAAGGATGGTATGGATATAGCCCTTTATGTTATCGATAAGAAAAAAATGAAAATTCAATTTGCTGGCGCAAATAATCCGTTGGTAATCATTCGGAATAAGGAAATCATTCAGATAAAAGCAGATAGAATGCCAATTGGTCACCATGTGGTTATGGACGAATTCCAGAACAACGAGATTGACGTTGAAAAGGGCGATATGCTCTATACCTTCTCCGATGGATATCAGGATCAGTTTGGAGGAGAGAATTCCTCAAAATTCATGATCAAAAAGTTGAAGGAACTAATGGTAGAGGTTAGCGATAAACCGCTCGACGAGCAGAGGCAATTCTTTGATGAAACCATTGAGAGTTGGAAGGGCACCAACGATCAGGTGGATGATATACTGCTAATTGGAGTGAGGATTTAAAAAAACAAAAAAAAATCCCAAATTTTCTTACATTTATCCTCTTCAATCCATTGCTCGCTATGAAAAGGCTGTTGCCAAAGTGTTTTTGGTTTTTTTTGATCATGCTATATCTTTTCTCAAAACCAGCCTTTTCGCAGCACAAAGGAATAATCTCAGGAACCGTTATCGACAAGGATAGCCAGTTACCCCTTGCTGGTGCTAATGTTCAAGTAATCAACAACTCTGAAACCCTTGGGGTTGAAACCAACGCGAAGGGAGCATTTCGAATTGAAGGTATAACTGTAGGCAGGCATACCATCCATGTTTCTTACATCGGCTACAGCTCTGCTGTACTGCCCAATATCGATATTGTGTCGGGAAAGGAGCTGCAGCTCAATATCGCTCTGGAGGAATTGGTTTACATGCACGAGGACGTGGTGATACGCGCCAATGTTCGCAAGGATCGCCCACAGAACGAGATGGCGCTTATCAGCGCCCGAACATTCAGCATGGAGGAAACCGAAAGGTTTGCGGGAAGCTTCGGCGATCCCGCCCGTATGGCAACCACATTTGCGGGGGTGATGCAGGGTGGCGATCAACTCAACGAGATCATTATCCGCGGAAACTCACCAGCAGGATTACTTTACAAGATTGATGGATTCACCATCCCAAACCCTACTCACTTCAGCAGCGCAGGCACATCGGGCGGTGCAATTAGCATGCTCAACAGCAACACGTTAAGCAATTCCGATTTCTATACTGGCGCCTTCCCTGCCGAGTTTGGCAACGCCCTCTCTGGCGTTTTCGATCTTAAGCTGCGACGCGGCAACAACCGAAAGCGAGAGTACCTGTTCCAGGTTGGGTTCAACGGCTTTGAGCTGGGACTTGAGGGACCATTCTCAAGCAAGAGCAACATAACTTACCTATTAAACTACCGCTACTCTACACTTGAGATTTTCGACTGGATTGGCATGCCCCTTCCAGTTAGCGCAGTGCCCTACTTTCAGGATATAACTGCTCATATCCATGTGCCAATGGGTAAGTTTGGCAGCACATCCATCTTTGCAATCGGTGGAAAGAATCATATCACCTTTGAACGGACCAAACGTGATAGCATTAACGAACTCTCTCGATTCGGATCAGGCACTGGAGTTTTGGGTGCCAACCATTCTATCTTTTTGAAAAACAGCGTAAAGATCACCGCTGGAGTAGCTCTTACCCACCGCAACGATTTCACCACCGATACATCTGTTTCCAATACTGGCAGAATAGTAAACTGGTATGGGCACAATTCATGGGAAAGACGATTACAAGCTCAGCTTTCGGTAAGATATAAAATCGATAATCGCAATACCCTTCAAGCGGGACTAAGCCACTCATCGGGTTGGATTTCGTTAAAGGATAGCACCTTCTATGTTCCCTTTAATCAGTTCTTCTACACAAACCGGATAAGCGGAAACTTTGCCTTAACTCAAAGTTTTAGCCAGCTTAGGCATCGGTTTAACGATGATCTATCTGCTGTTGTGGGGTTGCATCATCAGTATATATCAATTAGCCAAAGCCATGCTCTTGAGCCAAGACTTGGAATAAGTTACGATATCAGCGCAAACCACACCCTTAGCGCAGGATTAGGACAGCATAGCCAGATACAGCCTCGCCATATCTACTTTGTGGAAACACTAGTCGATACACTTTTGGGCACTTACAAACAGACCAACAAAAACCTTGGATTTACCAAGAGCATTCACTACGTAATTGGACATCAGTATGTATTTCGTAACCTACTGAGGATAAAAACCGAAGCATACTACCAGCAGCTAAGCAGTATACCCATCGAGCAAAATCCCAGCTACTTCTCGCTGATCAACTACGGAAATTTTGGGCTTGATGAGGGAAATAGCACCGATAGTCTTGTGAATAAGGGTAAAGGCTATAACTATGGAGTTGAGCTAACCGTTGAAAGGTTCCTATCAAAGGGATATTACATGCTCTTCACTGCATCGCTTTTCGATTCGAAGTATGCTGGTAGCGATGGTATTTGGCGCAATACGCTGTTCAATAGCAACTTTGTGTTCAATTACGTTGGAGGATACGAAATAAAAGTTTCGCAGAATCATCGGCTATCATTCGATATAAAAGCGGTTTGGGCGGGTGGATTACGGAAATTACCCATCGATTTGAATGCTTCAATCCAGCGAAACCGAACCGTTTACGATTACAGCAATGCCTTTGCCTCACGCCATGGCGACTACTTCAGGATAGATACAAAAGCATCATACAAGTTGAACTTTAGCAAGGTAACGCATATTATTGCGGTTGAGCTGATTAACGCCACAAATCGTCGAAACCATTTTATACAGATCTACAACTCCGAAACTCAGCAGATCGAGGAGAGCACGCAACTTGGGCTAACCCCGCTGGTAATGTATAGAGTGGTGTTCTAAAATATTAAATGCTTTAGGACAAAATTCTTTCAGAATATCGATTGACGAACAAGCCTGCCTGCAGCAGGGAATTTCGATTTTAGAAGTGAAGTTTTCCATTGATACTTACTATTGCTTTTTCAATCATTTCTAAAAAAAGTTCCTTATCCTTTGGCAGCACCCCCTTTAGCACCAGTTGGTTCGACACATGATCGCTGCGGAAAATTACATTCTCAACGTTTAGGTTATCAATAAATGTTTTCAGTTCAGACAATAGTTCCCTGAGGTTCTGCTGCTGATAGTTACCATTGAACCTCTTCCTGAAATGCTCAATCCCAAAAGGCATGGTAAGGGTTAATGTGGAAAGGTACTTCGGGTTGATCTCATTGATAATCCGTGCCGAGTTCACAGCATGCTGATGGCTATACTGCCTTCCTCCCAATCCGCTGATAATCATGATTGATGTTTCGATTCCCGCATTGTGTGCCCTGCCTATTCCCTCAACTGTTGATTGATAGGTCTCGCCTTTATTTACTAAGCTCAATAATTCATCATCACCCGTTTCAATTCCTATGTAGAGCAATTTTAACCCAAAATTTCTCAGTAGTTTCAAATCATCATCGGTTTTAGAGAGGATATCCTTCGGGAGCGCATAGGATGAAATTCGCTGAAGTCTCCCAAAATGCTTATTAATTGACTCAAGGATTGGGATGAGTTTGCCTGCAGTGAGTACAAATGCATTGCCATCGGCAATGAAAACTTTTCGAATCCCTCGGTATATTCTTGCCAAAGCGATAATATCTGCATCAATCTTATCAAACCTCCTTACCTGAAATCTCTTAGATGTGTACATTTCGCAGAAGGCGCATCTATTCCACGAGCAACCGATTGTTGCCTGAACAATTGCGGAATATGCTTCGCCGGGAGGGCGAAAAAGGGGCTCGTCGTAATGAACGGGTGAAAGAATCATTTTCAGTAAATAGGCTTCAAAGATAATTTTTTGAAAACAAATCAACCAGCTAAACCAATCCCAAAAAACCAGATCAAAGGCAAACCAATTCAATCTGAAATACTGCAAATGCTAAACAACCTTATCGCTTCCCATCAGGGTGAGTTTGCAGCCCTACTTACTGCATTCTTCTGGACAATAACTGCATTGGCCTTCGAATCGGCCAGCAAGAAAGTTGGCTCACTTTCAGTAAACCTTATCCGTCTGGTGGCTGCATTCATATTCCTTAGCCTTTATTCCTGGTTCGTACGTGGGGTGATATTCCCCACCGATGCCAGTTCGCATAACTGGATTTGGCTCTCGCTCTCGGGTTTAGTGGGATTTGTTCTGGGTGATCTCTTTCTTTTTCAGGCTTACGTTGTGGTTGGTGCACGTATATCCATGCTGATCATGGCATTGGCTCCACCCATTGCTGCCCTTATAGGATGGGCATGGCTGGGAGAACAGATGACAATTAAACAAGGTGTTGCCATGTTGCTTACTTTTTCAGGAATTGCACTGGTCATCCTTCGTCGTGAAATTGATGACCCCGAACAGCTCAATGGAAATGGAAAAAGAAGGGTTCGATTCTCCTATCCCGCTTGGGGTCTCCTCCTTGCCTTTGGCGGAGCAGTTGGGCAGGGTGGTGGTTTGGTGCTTAGCAAGTATGGCATGGCCGAGTACGATGTGTTCTCCTCGGTTCAAATCAGGGTGCTTACTGGAGTAGTTGGCTTTACAGCACTTTTTGCTGTCCTTAACAAATGGAGTGCGTTGGGAAAAGCTCTACAAAACAGAAAAGCCATGGGTCGTTTATCCATTGGTGCATTTTTTGGTCCTTTTCTGGGCGTATCATTCTCGCTGTGGGCGGTTCGATTTACCACAACGGGTGTGGCATCGGCAATTATGTCCATTGTTCCCGTGCTTATCATCCCTTTCTCGGTGCTGATCATGAAAGAAAAATTTAACCCTAAGGAGCTAATCGGAGCCGTTATTGCTATTGGAGGAGTTATACTATTCTTCATTTAAGAAGTTGTTTATAGTATGAAAAGTTGCTCATTATAAACCATTTTCATATTTTTGAAAAAATAAGACTTGCAGATATTTGATTGTAAAGACATTGTAAATAAGTTTTAAATTAGGGGTATCCCAAAAGCTCACTGTGTGACTCAGTAAAGTACTCTGTGAACCTCTGTGAAATTTTTAATGTATTGTGCCACAGTGTATCACAGTGAAAACACAGAGTTCCTCAGAGAAATAAATCTAATTCTATAAGGCTTTTGAGACATCCTCAACTAAAAAAATTTTCGTTAAAAAATACTTGTGGAATCAACCTATTTTCATTACATAAAACATTAACCATGAAAACATTTCTAAAGAATTTAAGCGTAACTGCTGCCATCGTAATAATTCCGTTTTGCTTGAAAGCATACGATGATGCTCGCCTGATGCGATACCCCGATATCAATGGCGATCAGATAGTTTTCGTATATGCTGGAGATATTTGGACGGTGAATGCCAATGGCGGCGATGCCCGACAGCTTACTTCACATAAAGGGCTGGAGCTGTTCCCAAAAATCTCTCCCGATGGCAAGTGGATCGCCTTTTCGGCTGAGTATAGCGGTTCGCGACAGATTTACGTAATGCCATCGCAAGGGGGAACCCCAAAACAACTTACATACTACAACGATGTTGGAATAATCCCTCCACGTGGAGGTTTTGACAATGTGGTGCTGGGGTGGACTCCCGACAGTAAAAAAGTACTTTTCAGGGGTAACCGTACACCCTACGGCGAGAGAATGGGTAATTACTACCTGATCAGTATTGATGGTGGGCTTGAAGAGGAACTGCCAATACCTCATGGAGGTTTCGCAGATTTATCGCCTGATGGCAAAAAAATTGTCTTCACATACATCGATAGAGAGTTCCGCACATGGAAACGCTACAAGGGTGGCCGTGCGTCTAATCTATGGATTTACGATTTGGAGAAGAATACTTCAGAGGAGATTACCGATTTCAAGGGAACCGACCATATCCCAACATGGTACGGCAATAAGATATACTTCGCATCCGACCGCGACCTCTGGCTCAATATCCACAGCTACGATGTGAACTCCCGTGAGGTTAAGCAGATCACAAAGCACGACAAGTTTGATGTGATGTGGCCTAGCGGTAGCAACGGGCAAATTGTTTACGAAGTGGGTGGACATCTATACAAGCTGAACCTTACCACGGAAAAAACCGAACGTGTTGCGGTGAACATTCGCTACGATTTTGCCAATACACTTCCTTACCATAAAAATGTGAAGGACAACATACACAGCTTCACCATTTCTCCCAGCGGTAACCGGGTACTCTTCGATGCACGAGGTGATATTTTCTCTGTTCCGGCAGGCGAGGGAACAACCCATAACCTAACGAATACGCAAGGTGTTCGCTCCATCTTCCCTCAGTGGTCGCCCGATGGCAAATGGATTGCTTACTACTCGGACGAAAGTGGAGAATACGAAGTTTATCTTCTAGAAAATAAGGAAAATGTGGCGCCAAAGCAGATTACTAAAAACTCTAAAGGCTGGAAATACCCCGCCACCTGGTCACCCAACAGCAAGCTGCTGGTGTTCTTCGATCGCTCCATGAAACTTCAACTGCTGGATGTGGAATCAGGAAAAATTACCGTTATCGATACTCCAACCTCCGACGAGATCCGCAGCTACAATTTCTCACCCGACTCAAAGTGGATTACATACACCAAAAATGGTCCCAACGGACAGGGTGCCATTTGGGTCTATAGCATCGAAATGAACAAAACCCAACAGCTCACCGATAACACCTTTCCCGACAGAACACCTATTTTTTCGAAGTGTGGCAGCTATATCTTCTTTCTTTCAAATCGTGATTTCAATTTAGAATTCTCAAGTTTCGAATTTAACTATCTGTACAATAAGGCAACAAGGATTTATGCGCTTGCCCTAAGGAAAGATAGTCCAAGGCTCTTTGAGCCTAAAGAAACCACGGAGACTGTTGGAAAAGAAGAAAAAAAGGATGAAACTAAAAAGGATGTGGTTGTTACCATCGACTTTGAGGATGCCAACCAGCGTATTATGGCATTTCCTCTATCATCAGGGGGGTATTGGAATTTACAAGCGGTTGACGATGGAATAGTCTACTTCAACGATGCGGGAATTCAGCGTTATAACATCAAGGAGCAGAAGAACGATTTGATAATGGCAGGGATTGGAGTCGGTATTGTTTCCGCCGATGGGAAGAAGTTCCTTTATCGCAGCGGAGGTGATTATGGTGTAGCCTCACTTTCGCCCAACCAAAAGACAGGCGAGGGAAAGCTCAACCTCGATAACCTGACTATGCGAATTGAACCAAGGAAGGAGTGGGAGCAGATATTTGTTGACGGATGGCGAATCTTCCGCGATTTCTTCTACGTTGATAATCTGCACAATGTGGATTGGAATGGCTTCCGCCAAAAATACTCCGAGCTGTTACCCTACCTTAACCATCGCTTCGACCTTGACTACATCTTCGGTGAAATAATTGCCGAAACCAATACCGGTCATGCCTATGCCAACTGGGGCGACATTGAGAGGGTTAAGCGTGTTGAAACGGGTTTGCTGGGAGCAAAGCTAAAACCTGATCTAAAAAACAAGCGATTTGTTATCGAAAAGATATATGCAGGTGAGAACTGGAACCCCGATCGACGATCACCACTCACCGAGCAAGGCATAACAATTGCTGAAGGAGAATACCTGATTGGCATCGAAGGGAAGGAAATTACAACCGATGTAAACCCTTACAAGTCCCTTGAGAACAGGGTAAATGTTGCCACCAGAATCACCGTGAACAGCAAGCCTACGGCTGTTGGCGCTCGCACCTACACCATTCGTCCCATTGCCAGCGAGCTGGAGCTAATTCACCTCGACTGGGTTAACTCCCGTCGTGCCATGGTGGATAAGCTCTCTGGAGGGCGCATAGGATACATCTATGTACCCAACACAGCGGCTGAGGGTAACCGCGAGTTGCACCGCGGAATGTATGCCTACCACCACAAGGATGCGCTGATAATCGACGAGCGTTTCAACGGTGGTGGCTTTATCCCCGATAGGATGGTTGAAATGCTTACCCGCGAAACCCATGCCCTCTGGCATAGGGCAGGACTTGAACCCATGCGAACACCTGGTATTTCCCACGATGGACCCAAGGCCATGCTGATAAATCAATACTCATCATCAGGTGGTGATGCGTTTCCATACTTCTTCCGCCAGAAAAACCTTGGAACTATAATTGGCACCAGAACATGGGGAGGATTAGTTGGCATGAGTGGTAACGCAGGGTTAATGGATGGCGGTTATATTGCCGTTCCCCGCTTTGGTATTTACAACCAGGAAGGCGAGTGGATTATAGAAGGCATTGGCGTTTACCCCGATATAGAGGTGATTGATGCACCGCACCTGCTGTACAAAGGTCATGACCCCTCACTGGAAAAAGCCGTTGAAGTATTGCTTAAGCAGCTGGAGGAAAATCCTCCAAAAAAATGGCCTGTACCTGCAAATCCCGATCGCTCAGGGTGGATCGAGGTGGAGATAAAACCTTAACAGTCCGAGCGCGACTCCAAGTCGCACCCGGACTGTTACCAAAAAAGGCTAAATAAATACTTTTAATGAACCGACTAAACTACATCGATCAGCTAAGAGCTCTGGCAATCTTTATGATTATCTTCGAGCATAATGACCACTCATCGTGGCTAAGCGCTTTCTCAACCTCCTTCAGCGTTCCGCTATTCTTCATCATCTCGGGTTTTGTGAGCAGGGATAAGGAAAGCATTTGCCTATGGGAATACCTAAAAAAGCAGTTCAACCGGTTGATTGTGCCCTATTTCTCCATAAGCATTCTGCTTTTTATCTTCTGGTTTTTCGTGGGCAGGCATTACGGCGAGAGTGCTGAACATGCATACGACCCCATAAAGAACCTCATCGGTATTGTTTACGCTCAGGGTGGACCCGAATATATGAACTGGGGTATTCCCATGTGGTTTCTGCCAGCTCTCTTTGTGGTTGGGCTCATTGACTTTTTTGTTTCCAAAATGCCATTTAAACTTCGTTTTATTCCATTGCTTGGACTACCGGTCTTAGGGTATGTCCTATTCGAGCAAACAGGATTTCATTTCCCCTGGAGTATCGACGTGGCAATGGCTGTTTACGGGTTTTACTTCCTGGGTGGGTTGATTCGCAGGTTTCAGGTTGTCGATCGGATGACTAGCCAAAAGGCTTTATTTGCAATAACAATTTTTTTTCTGATAATCCATACCATAGGAGCCAACTATAATGGCAGAGTACTTTACTACTACAGCGATTACGGGCATTATTTCCCCATGATGTACCTTAACGGCATAACAGGTTTTATTTGGGTATTCAGTCTTTTCAAACTTTTACCCACATTCAAACCCATTACATGGGTTGGTCGTAATACCCTGCCACTACTGGGGTTCCATCTGCTTGCCATGACCTTCATCAAGGGCTTTGCCCTATTTGTGCTGGGCATTGAAATTGATTTCAACGTCTGGTTGTCGTTGATCTTCGCAGTGCTTCAAATTGCCCTGGTGGTGCCGTTAATACTTATCCTGAACCGATACCTCCCGTTTATGGTTGGAAATCTGGGGAAAAAAGGCTCTGCTTAGCATCAAAGAAAGGCGAATGGATGGCTGCACCGTGGAGAATGGTGTGAAAAAGAAAGGAAGTATTGATCGGTTTATGCCGATTGAGCAACAGGTTCTCAACCTTCTCAGGAAATTTGCTCCTGTACGATTGCGATAGCCAGAT
>Ga0334883_1001076_pt1 | contig 43144 bp, 41 predicted proteins | sample GraSluR1_MG_6_FD_207230 | JGI IMG/M metagenome (GOLD analysis project Ga0334883, IMG submission 207230) | Sludge microbial communities from methane-producing bioreactor in Wageningen University, Netherlands - Granular Sludge_09_05-R1 | ecosystem: Engineered > Bioreactor > Anaerobic >...
TAACAATGGCGGAGAGGCCACACCCGTTCCCATCCCGAACACGGCAGTTAAGCTCTCCAGCGCCGATGGTACTGCGGTTTCCGTGGGAGAGTAGGTCGTTGCCAGGATTAATTTATTTTCTGGGGAACTTGTCGCAGAAAACAAGGGGACGGTTCTTTTGTTTGCTGGTATGCCAGAAAACAAAAGAACCGTCCCCTTGTTTGGTATATAATCTTGTCAAGGATTGATGTATGATTAAATATCATAACTAATAGCAGAAATAATAGCATTGGAGGAGGGGAATAAGGATATGGAGGATTTACCCCGCTGGTATTATGATGAATTTCAGCAAATCGGAACCGATTATGAATCGGTAGAAGAGGTAGAAAAGTACGATCAGAGAATGGGCCAGTTTAGAGATATTAAACAAGAAGTTGATTTAATCGTAAATATGAGCAGCCTGAAAGAGGATGATGTGGTGCTGGAATACGGGTGCGGGACCGGCGAGTTCCTGATTGCCGCGGCTGCCAAATGCAGGATGGCATATGGTTTGGACATATCGGGAGTTATGCTTGATTATCTGCAAAGAAAACTGACTGCTGCCCAGGTAAGCCATAAGGTGAAGTTGATTCATGCCGGCTTTTTAAGCTATAAACACCAGGGAGAACCCATAGATGCAGCGGTTAGTCAGCTGGCTCTGCATCATCTGCCGGATTTCTGGAAACATATGGCGTTAAAAAAAGTATATGAGATTTTAAAGCCCGGGGGCTGCTTCTTCCTGAGAGACGTGGTATTTCCCTCCCCACATGACGACTATTATAGTTATTTTGATAATTTGATAGATAAGATGAGGAAAGATTCCGGGGATGAGATGGCCGGAAGTTTAGTAAGACACATCAAGGGTGAGTACTCTACTTGTGACTGGATAATGGAAGGTCTGTTAAGAAGCAGTGGGTTCAGCATAGAGAAAAACATCAGGGATGGAATAGCCGTAATCTACCTTTGCCGAAAGACAGCCTTCAGGTAATATATGGATATAATCAAAATTCTATGGTTAAGGAATCAGAGAATGGTGCGAGTGGGGGACAAGGCAGAGAGGAGAATACCTGATCTTGTCCTGGAGAAGGGTTCTGGGAAGGAGGTTGGAAACCTTGGCAGGAAAACATGGAAAATATGCGGGCGGATTAAGTCTGCTGGCTGCTATCATAATATTGTGGGGAATGATGTTTGATGCCAGCCTGGAATATGCCGCTCTTTATACCTATGCTCTGGCGGGAATTCTCTTGGCTGCGGCTATGGTACTGGCGCTGAAAAATCTCCGGTGATAATTGATTAAATTGTTGACAATGGCATGCCATAGGTGTAAATTAACTATAATAATGCTTAACGCATACAATATAATATTCTGAGATGAGACGAGACGAGATTAGATGAGGAGAGAACGACGAGATGAGCAGGTATAATTACCATGCCGGCACATTTGAGCGTGCTGGTTTTTATTTGCCCTTTTCCGGGGCTACTGACCTTCCCGACCCGGAAAACTTTGCTGCCATGGGCAGGATTTACGATTATGTTCCTGTATACAGCCAGAAGAAGCTGGACCATTTTGACCTGGTCAAATACTTTGAATCCAGCGAATCCAGCAATAACGGGGAAATTTGTTGTTTGCTGGAAAGTCTGAGCGGCCAGGAAAATGGTCGTTATTCCATTCTGGCTCGTAAACCCCTTCGAATTATTACTTCCAATTTAAACCATCCCCAGGGTTATACTCCTATGAAAAATTTTATTGATTCACTGCGGACTCCCCGCCTGGGTTTCCCTTTCTTTAGCGGTGGACTTATTGGCTATTGGAGTTATGAAACCGGCTTGTTTTACCAGGGTCTGGAGATTGGTGAAAATACCGGGCCCGAACAGTTTTTCTTTATGCCGGGGGAGATTCTGGTCTATGACCGGCACACCGGTGTCTTAAGGGTATTTATCTGGATGGCTGCCGGGCAGGCTGGGAAAAACGATTATGACCAGGCCAGTTCGCAAATAGCAGAGATCTTCTTTCAGGCTTCCCAATATGCCGAAAAAAGCAGGGTGCAGGAGAAAGAAGCCAGCCTGGACAGCGGTTTCCTGGACCAGGAATTCAGGGTTAATATCGACCGGGAAGAGTATTGCCGTATGGTAAGGGCCGCCAAAGAACACATCCGGCAGGGAGACATCTTTCAGGTGGTTCTGTCCCGGCGCTGGTCCAAAAGCAGCAGAGCTGAACCCTGGACGGTCTATCTCAAACTGCGGGAATTAAATCCTTCACCATATATGTTTTACCTGCAGCTGGCAGATTCGGTTCTGATGGGTGCTTCTCCGGAAATGCAGGTCAAGGTGCAAGGGGAGCGGATGAAAAGCCGGCCCATTGCGGGAACCCGCAAAGTAACGGGAAATTACGACCATGACCGGCTTATGCAGGAAGAATTGCTGGAAGACGAAAAAGAGAGAGCGGAACACCTGATGCTGGTTGATTTGAGCCGCAATGATGTGGGGCGGGTCTGTAAAGCAGGTACGGTGCATTTAAGCGAGTATATGCAGCCGGAAAAGTATTCCCATGTTATGCACCTGGTATCCACGGTTGAGGGGGATCTGAAAGAAGAGGTGACCCCTCTGGAAGCCTTCCGGGCTTGCTTTCCGGCTGGCACCCTCAGCGGGGCGCCCAAGCGCAAGGCCATGGAAATCATCCAGAACCTGGAACGGGAACCACGAGGCCCTTATGGGGGGGCGGTAGGGTATCTTTCCTTTGATGGCGGATTGGATTCCTGTATAACCATAAGATCTGTCCTGCACCGGCAGGGAAAATACTATCTCCAGAGCGGGGCTGGGATAGTGGCTGATTCAGACCCGGAACTGGAACACCGGGAAACCCTGAACAAAGCCCGGGCCTTGATGCTGGCGATTAAGGAAGCGGAGGAAGAACAGTGATTTTAATGATAGATAACTACGATTCATTTACCTACAACCTGGTTCAGTACCTGGAGGAAATGGGAGAGGAGGTACTGGTGTATAAAAATGATGAACTCAGCAGCCAGGAAATTATCGAACTCCAGCCGGAGGCCATAGTCATTTCTCCCGGTCCCTGCAGTCCCCGGGAAGCCGGAATATCAGTGGCGGCCATACAGGATTGTTATGATAAAATTCCTATTCTGGGCATCTGCCTGGGGCATCAGTCCATAGGCTATGCTTTTGGAGCCGAGATAAAAATAAATTATCGCCTTATGCACGGCAAAATATCGGCCATATATCATGATCAGCGCAGCATCTACCAGGGGCTCAGCGAACCCTTCCAGGCTGCCCGCTATCACTCGCTGGTGGTGGAAAAAAGCTCCCTGCCGCCCTGTCTGGAGATAACAGCCTGCAGTGAAGAAGGCGAGATCATGGGAATAAGACACAAATATTTCCCGGTGGAGGGAGTACAGTTTCATCCGGAATCTATAATGACTCCGGAAGGGAAAAAGCTCTTAAGCAATTTCCTGGGATGGATCAGGGAAGCACCACCGCTACGAGTATTACCCCCCGGGCAGGATCAAGGCATCCTGCCGGAAGCGGCGGAGCCAGTTCCCCCGACCAAACAATGCATAGGCTGTTAGCCCGGACCCTCCCCGGTCTCAGACCCTGTCACTGCCCAAGGGGATGGAGAGTATGAAATCAGATTAGTCCAGATGAGAAGAGAGGAGAATAGTCAAATGTTTAACCAGTATCTCAAGAGTGTAGTTGGAGGAGAATACCTTAATACCGATCAGGCATACAGCAGTGCCAAAATGCTTTTGCACGATAATATCCCGGTAGTTCAAGCGGCCGCCTTTCTATCTGCCCTGCGTACCCGTAAAGAACAGGCTTTGGAAATAGGGGGGTTTGTTCAGGCCATTTATGAAGAAGCGGTGAGGATTGAGGTGGACAGGGAACTGTTGGATACCTGCGGAACCGGTGGTGATGGAATGGGGACTTTTAATATATCTACCCTGGCTGCCCTGGTGGCAGCTGCGGCAGGAATCCCGATAGCCAAACATGGAAACAAAGCCATGACCAGTCAAGTAGGAAGCGCTGATATACTTGAGGCTTTGGGGGTTAATATAATGCTGAGTCCGGAGCAGGCCCGCAGAATGCTGGATGAAGTGGGAATAACATTTCTGTTTGCCCCGCATTATCATCCCATCTTGAAGGAAGTAGCTCCTCTGAGAAGGGAGATGGGAGTGGCGACCATATTCAATTTCCTGGGCCCCCTGCTCAATCCATGCCATTTAAGCTACCAGGTAATGGGCATCGCCGACCACAGCATGCAGGAGTCGATAGCCCTGACCATGAGCAAGCTGGAACGGAAACGGGCCCTGGTTGTACACGCTGATAACGGGATGGACGAAATCAGTCCCAGCGGCAGAACCCGGGTATTTGATATTGAACCCGGCGCCATGAAGAGCTATGACATAGATCCGCTGAAATTAGGTTTTGATTCCATCTCGCTGGAATCCATAGTAGGCGGAGACATATCGGTCAATACCCGTATCGCCCGGGAGGTATTGGAAGGAAACAGCGGTCCCTTTAGAGATACCGTGGTACTGAACGCCGCGGCAGCCATAATGACCGCAGGTCAAGCCGCGGACATGGCGGAGGGAAAACAGACAGCCGAGGAGATGATAGATTCAGGTAAAGCCAGGGCTGTGTTGATGAGGATGATCCAATACAGCCGGGACGGGGTGAGGGCATGCTGAATCGTATAGCAGCCGCCAAGAAAGTGGAGGTGGAACGCCTCAAATCAATGCTGGATATCGATGCTATTGCGGTAAGGACCAGAAGCTTCGATCCTTTTAAAGTCTTTAAGCAGGAAAAGGGCGGACCGGAGATAATCGCCGAAGTTAAGAAGGCTTCTCCGGTAAAAGGGGTAATCTGCCGGGACTTCGATCATCTGGATATGGCTAGAAAATACCGGGAAAATGGGGCTGCGGCTATATCTGTAATCAGTGACAGCCAGTTCTTTGGCGGCAAATCCGACTATTTAAGGGACATCCGGGAAGAAATGGACCTGCCCATCCTGCGCAAGGATTTTATTATAGATAAACTGCAGCTTTTTGAAACCGCAGAAATGGGGGCGGATATGGTTTTGCTGATTGCCGCCCTGCATGACTACCCAAGTCTGCTGCGGCTGTGTGAAAAGAGCTTGGAAATAGGACTGGAACCGCTATTGGAAGTTCATAATGCCCAGGAGGCAGTCATGAGTCTTGATTTGCCGGTAAACATCATCGGAGTCAACAACCGGGATCTAAAAAGTTTTACTATTGATATCAATACCAGCCTGGAATTAAGCTCATTGATTCCGGATTCACTGGTCAAGGTGAGCGAGAGTGGGATCAAAAGCCGGCAGGATTTGAGACTGCTGCAGGACAGCGGTTTTGATGCGGCCTTGATCGGAGAGGGTCTGGCGGCTTTCCCTGATCCTGGAGCCAGGCTCCATGAGCTGCTCCAGTACCGAGAGGTGAAGGGCTATGACCAGAGTTAAAATTTGTGGGATCAAATCCCTGTTGGAGGCCAGAATGGCCATAAAAAATGGAGCCTGGGCCATTGGCCAGGTTTTTGCTGAATCAAAACGGCGGATATCGGTAGAACAGGCGGAAAAGATCAACCGGCAGTTGGGTCGCGAAATCATCAAAATAGGGGTTTTTGTCAATGAAGAGTTCGAAGCGCTCCAAGATATCATTAAGGCCTGTTCTCTGGATATGGTACAGCTGCATGGGGAGGAAGCACCGGAGTATGCGGGAGAGCTAAACCTGCCGGTGATCAAGTCTTTTACCGTTACTGGACCGGTTCAGAGGAGTTTTATCGATCAGTGGCCGGTATGGGCCTGTCTTTTCGACACCTATTCGCCGGCCGTCAGAGGCGGGAGCGGAAAAATATTTAACTGGTCATGGCTGGAGGAGCTAAAGGGCGAAAGCAGAATAATACTGGCCGGAGGCCTTAATCCCGCCAATGTAGGCAGTGCCATTGATGCTGTTCATCCTCTGGCGGTAGATGTTTCCAGCGGGGTGGAATTCCCCGGCGGGGGAAAGAGCGAGGAAAAGATAGAACAATTTATGGCGGCGGTACGGCAAGCGGATAAGAATATTAGCATATCCGGGCCGGGAAGACCGGGTTCGGACTCCGGATTAGGACCCATTGGTGAAGGAGGAGCATACAGTGGATTACAAACTGGCAGTAAGGGATAATCACCCTGAAGATACCATAATTGAGATTCCGGGCCAAGCTGGGATTACTCGTATCGGCAAGGGATACTGCACGATTATAGCCGGACCATGCGCAGTAGAATCCCGGGAAAAATATCTGGAGATCGCAGTGCAGGTCAAAAATATGGGGGCGCATATTCTCCGGGGGGGAGCATTTAAACCCCGCACCTCTCCCTATTCCTTTGCTGGTCTGGGCCGAGAGGGATTGAAGATTTTGGAGGAGGCCAGAGAAATAACCGGTCTGCCGGTTATTACAGAGCTTATGGACGTTCGGGAGCTGGATCAGATTTTAAGATACAGCGATATTATCCAGATTGGAAGCCGCAACATGCAGAACTACTCCCTGCTGCGGGAAGTGGGAAGGGTAAGGAAACCAGTTATGATCAAACGCGGGCTTTCCGCTACTATCGAGGAATGGCTTCTGGCAGCTGAATATGTGCTTTGTGAAGGTAATGGGGAAGTGATTTTGTGCGAACGGGGAATCCGCACCTTTGAAGTAATGACCCGCAATACAGTTGATATAGCCGCGGTAGCCCTGTTAAAGGATTTATCTCATCTGCCGGTAATAGTCGATCCCAGTCATGCTACCGGACAGCGAAACTTGGTGGGGCCGGTGGCCAGAGCGGCTATAGCAGCCGGAGCGGATGGTTTGATGATAGAGGTTCATCAAAATCCTCAGGAGGCTCTTTCCGATGGACCTCAATCATTAACCCCGGAATTATTCCTGGATGTTCTGGATCATCTTAAAGATTTGGCGGCCCTAAACCACCGTAAATGGGGTCAGGCGCAATAGTTCTACTTCGGGCCGACGCTGCTCATTGCCTGGTTTCTTAAAGTCAATTGGGAGGTGCCGGGCGCTATGTGGAACAACTTTGCTGCCTGATCCTCCTGAGTCTGTGCTATAATTTGGACAGGGTTTTCCTGATTTGGAAAGAAACTAGTAATCAGTATTGCTTTCCAATTTATCAGGCATATTAATACTAATTTGTTTAGAAGGGGTGGTTTTGAATGGAACACAAATTACCGGATTTACCTTATCCCTATGATGCCCTGGAACCATATTATGACCAACAGACAGTAAGAATTCACCACGATATGCATCATAAAGGATATGTGGATGGTTTAAACAAAGCGGAACAGGCCCTGGCCCAGGCCAGGCAGCAGGATGACTATGCCCTGATCAAGCACTGGGAGAAGGAACTGGCTTTCCACGGTTCCGGCCATATTTTACACGCACTTTTCTGGGACAATATGGCTTCGGCCGGACAGGCGGGCCCGGATGGGGAACTTCTGGCCAGGATTAACCAGGATTTCGGCAGTCTGGAAGCTTTTAAGAAGCAGTTCTCAGCGGCGGCAGCGGCAGTGGAAGGTTCGGGTTGGGCCATACTGGGTTGGAACCCTCTCTTTCAGCAGCTGCAAATACTGCAGGCCGAGAAGCACCAGAACCTTACCCTGTGGGGTATTGCCCCGGTACTGGTTCTGGATGTTTGGGAACATGCCTATTATCTCAAATATCAAAATCGCAGGGCAGAATTCATTTCAGCCTGGTGGAACATTGTCAACTGGCAGGAAGCTTCAAACCGTTTCAATAAGGCGATTAAATAAGCTGCTTAACCCACATGGGGAGCAGGCATGCCAGTCATGCCTGCTTTTCCACCTACAGGCAGGCAATCATTTCGATTTCCACTTTCACATCCCTGGGCAGTCTGGATGCTTCAATACAGCTGCGAGCCGGATAAGGAGATGTAAAGAACCCGGCATAGACTTCGTTCATGGCGGCAAAGTTTTCCATATCATCCAAATAAACCGTGGTCTTTACTACCTGATCCAGGCCGCTTCCGGCTGCTTCCAGAATGCTGCGGGCATTGATGATACACTGGGTAGTCTGCTCGGCAATTCCGGGTCCTGCCAGGCGTCCTTCCTGGTCCAGGGCTATCTGGCCGCTGGTATATATGAATGAACCGGTTCTGACCGCCTGAGAATAGGGTCCTATCGCCGCTGGCGCAGCATCGGTCTTTATAGCTTGTTTGGACATGAAAATAACCTCCTATCTCAATTTATTGAACCTATATGAATGGAATACTTTATTAATTAACAGGAGCTCCTCGGCCTTCTTTCGGCCACCGTCTTATTAACGGTATTCTCTCTTTCTCCACCCACTGCAGAGCGGGTTCGTCAGCATGAAATTAAGTAATAAATCTAATCTCTCCGCAGGGCTTCTATGGGGTCCAAACGGGAGGCTTTATTGGCCGGCAGCAAGCCAAAGAGAATGCCAATTAGGGCGGAAAACACAAAAGCTAAGAGCATGGTAGTCCAGGAAACCAGAGGAGGCCAGTGAGCCAGTTTGGCTATTAGGTAAGCACCTCCAACCCCCAATGTCATTCCGATTATTCCCCCAATTAAGCACAGCACGGTAGCCTCGATGAGAAATTGGGTGAGAATGTCCTTGCGGCGGGCTCCCAGGGCCATGCGCAGTCCGATTTCCCGGGTGCGCTCGGTAACCGATACCAGCATGATGTTCATTACCCCGATGCCCCCTACCAGCAAAGAGATACCGGCTATTGCTCCAATGATCATAGTCATTATTCCGGTAATGTTCCCTACTATTTCCATTTGCTGATCAAGGGTCTCCGACATATATTCCGTACCCTGGTGGCGGCGTTCCAGTATAGTCACTACTTTTCCCGTAGCTGCCTGCACATCTTCCCGATTATGGGTTGTACCCTCCATTTGACTTATATAATTCCAGGGAAAGATATCCATCCATACCCTGATGGGCATATAAACATATTGACTGCCCCCCATACTAAAGATGGAACCTTCCTGTTTTACTACTCCAACAATAGTAAGAGAAGTGCCGGCCACAACTATCTGCTCGCCTATGGCGCTCCTCTGGCTGAAGAGTTCCTCGGCCAGGCCCTCATCAATAGCTGCTAATCGTCGCCGGCCCTGCTCATCCGTACTGCTGAAGAAGCGTCCTTCTTTCATGGTAAGATTACGCATAGGAGCATAGTCGGAGGAAACTCCCATTATTTGCACTGCTTTTGTATTTTTTCCTCCTCTAACCTGATCATAGGCATAGGCAGAGGGTGAGAGGTATTTGATCTCGGGTATCTGCTCTTTGATGGCCTCCATATCTTTAAGGGTAAACTCATCCCCGGTACGAGGCTGATCGGAACGCCAGTCAATATATACCGCAAACAGGTTGCTGCCTATCTTCTCCATTTCGCCAATAACTGTTGCCCGGCCCCCCTGACCTATGGCTACCACAGCAATTACCGCTGCTATGCCGATAACTATTCCCAGGGTGGTGAGAGCCGACCGGAACAGGTTGGAACGGATAGAATCCAGAGCAACCATTATACTTTCGCCGATATTCATTGATTATGCCCCCCCTCTGGTTTTTTTGCTGCAGAGGAAAAGGGCTGCTCTTCCCTGGCAATAGCACCGTCATAGAAATGGATTATTCTCTGGCTGTGCCGGGCAATATCATATTCATGGGTTACCAGTACTATGGTGGTGCCTTCTTGATGCAGCTGGGAAAAAATAAACATTATTTCCTCGCTGGTTCTGCTGTCCAGATTCCCGGTAGGCTCATCGGCCAGTAATATTTTAGGCCGGTTCACCAGAGACCTGGCGATAGCCACCCTCTGATTTTGACCACCGGATAGTTCAGCTGGACGATGGTCAAGTCTGTCCTGCATACCTACTTTTTCCAGGGCTTCCCGAGCTTGTTCATGCCTTTGTATTTTGCTGATCCCGGCATAGAGCATAGGCAGTTCTACATTGCGCAGAGCTGTCATACGGGGGAGCAGGTTGAAATTCTGAAACACAAAGCCGATTTTCGCGTTCCGAATCAGGGCCAGGTCTTCTGCACTTACCCGGCTTATTTCCTCTCCGTCCAACCAGTAGGAACCGGAGGTAGGTTTATCCAGACACCCTAAAATGTTCATAAAAGTTGATTTGCCTGATCCGGATGGCCCCATAATGGCTGCATACTCTCCCGCTGCAATCGATACCGTGACCCCGTTGAGAGCCACTACCGGCAGGGTATCCGGACGATAAATTTTGCTTAGATTCTCTACTCTTATCATGATTCAGCCTCTTTTGCCGTAGGAGCAATTTTGCCTGGCTTTAGCGCTCGGCCCTCCTCCAGGGTGTCAAGCGGGTTTAAAACTATCAGCTCGTCCTTTTCCAGGCCGGAAAGGATTTCTATATACAAGTCTCCGGCCAGGCCGGTCTCAACGGCTTTCTTAACGGCTTTACCGTCTATAATGGTAAATGCCCATGAATGGCCGTCCTTTTCCTGCAGAGCTTCATAAGGTACTACCAGTCGGTTTTCCACTGGGGAAGTAATTATCTTAACATCCGCGGTAAAACCGGGCAGTAAACCGGGAGTAGCAGTGTCCACCGCTATTTTAACCGGGATTTCCACCTGCTGGGACTGGCTGCTTTGATTGATCCTGGCTTTTTGAGATACTTCCAGGACCTGGCCTCGAAACTCTTGATCAGGAAAAGCAGCCGCCTCTATTATTACCTCCTGCCCCTTCTTTACCCGGGCGGCATCATATTCTCCAATGCCCAGGTGCACTTCCAATTGCTGGGGATTGCCAATGGTTATCATATGCTGACCCGGAGTGGTTACGTCACCGGCTGCAATTTCCACCGCCATAACTTCTCCGGCAAGGCGAGCCGGAACGATAAACTGAGCCAGGTTTTCTTCAGCCAATCGCAGTGCTTCCTGGGCTCGGTAAAGATTCACTTCCAGGCTCTTGGCTTCTGCGCCCTGGGGTCCGCTTTCCATAGTGTCAAATTCTTTTTTGGACCGCAGATAAACTAATTGATCCGCGGCCAGGAGAGACTGAGCCTGTTCCAATTCTTGCAAAGAGACCGCCCCGACATTGTATAAGTCCTGAATTCGGTCCAGGTTATTCTTGCTGTTCTGGTAAGCTTGCCAGGCACTGTTATAGGATGCCTGGATAATGCTCTTTTCTGCCTCAGTAGGGGCGAAGGACTGCTGGTAGCTTACTTCTTCCTGAGCCAGGCGGGCTTGGGCATCAACCAGACTCAAGGCTTCACTGTCAGCTTCCAGTTCTGCCACTATCTGTCCCGGGCTGACCTTATCCCCCACTTTAACATTAACTTGGCGCACCAGGCGGTCAGATGGTGCATATATTTCTTGTTTTTCCACCAGTTCAATAGTACCGCTGGCATAAACCATAGCCCCCATTTCCTGCAGCTCAGCCTGTGCTGTTTCTACTTCCAAGGCAATTTCGTTTTGATTACGATAAAGATTTAACCCCAGGGCCGAAGCTATAAGAATTATCAAGAGCACCGCCCCGAGAGTTTTTGCCCCTCCGGGAATTTTTTCTATAAGAGCTGGCATTAATTAGTCCTCCTTTAGCAGGTTGAAAAATAAGCTGTATTCATTTACTTTAGCAGGCCAGCACTACTGAGCAGCAGCAGCTTGCCTTTTGGGGGTTCAAAGTTGGGTTGGCAGCTATGCGGCCAGTAAAGCGGAACCAACTGAAAATAAGGCCCAAACACCAAACATGAATATGGCATAGGATTTGACTTTGGCCTGGCTAAGCACCGCTCCGCCCAGGGACACGAGAAAAATACTCCACAAGTAAAAGGGATCAATCTGACGGGCTAAACTGGCAGCAAATCCTGTCGATCCAGGAGGAAAGAACAGATACAGACCGGTAGACACTTCGCCAAAATTAGCAGCCGGAGTTAAGCTGATAATAATACTGGTCAGCATTGAAGCTATCAGCATCGGGAGATAGGCATAAACGCTGATGGCAAAAAACTGCCGGTAAGGAATCTTTTCCCCCACAAAGGCATTGCATAATTTCAGCAGCAGTGCGGCCAGCAAGCAGAATATTATCGGTGATAAGGCTCCCCCCACAACAGCGGTAATAGTGACGGTTTTCAGCATCATGGCCGTAAGATCAGGAGACCCTGGAACGGTCTGCATTTGAGCTTCCATGGTAATCTGAAAAAACTCCTGGACTTTACCAATAGTCAACAAGGAAAATCCCAGAGTAATAATGCACATCAACACCAACAAAGGCAGCCAGGAAGTCCTGCTGGCTGCATCCTCAAAAACTGCCCGGGGGCTGAGGAAAGTCCCGGTAATCCTCTGGACAAAATTCAACTGTGCTTGCGTTTCCAAATTGATATTCATATAAACCCTCCTTGATTGTACCTCTCGCTATTGCCTGCTATTATATTAGAAAATTTATTCAACCGGTGTTTTTAAAGCCTGGCCAGTTTCATGGCTAACTCCAGGGTGGGGTTATATTTATTGTTTTCGATGGCATTAACAGTCTGACAACTAACGCACAACTCCCGGGCCAGATCCTCCTGCCGCAACCCCAATTCCTTGCGGAGTTCTTTAATTCTATTCTTCATCTTTACTTATATTCCTTTTCAGGATATCGTTTATTACCAGGTAGAGCAAGTTTTGCGAACCCAGTAAGAAAAAGGCTGGAGTATTAAAAATACCGTGGTTAAGATAATCATATATAGCCCAGGTGAATAGAAACGGTACCATATCAACCCATGCTCATCTTACCGCCTAAAAGCTAATAAACCTCCATCTCATCCATCTTTCTCATGAAAAAACCTCCCTATGACATATTTGACTGAGATTCAACAAATAAAGCCCCAATCCAGTACCTGCCTTTGATTAACAGTTTGCTTGGGGAAATGTAAAAAAGATTTTACATTTAAAGGATAAAACTTTATATGATAAATGTCAATATTTGCATTTTTGCGATAAGGGGCAGACAGGGGGATTTTTCGGAACATAAAATTCGAAGTGATAAAATAAAATATAAATGGTTGAATTGGAAGATGAAGAGGTCTTGGATATGTCTTACAGCATAATTTTATTGGACCGAGTCTGGCATATGGATAAGTTGATTCAAAACCGGGTGAATGAAATCCACACCCCGGGTTGGGATGTTTTTTTTCAGCTCATAACTCAGTTAGGGTCTTTCTATGCCTTTATATTACTGGGGAGCCTGGTTTTTCTTTACCTGTGGCTCAGGGGCCATATCAAATACGGAATTATGATTAATGGTGGGTTAGCCGCCGGCTGGTTCATAATGAAGATGATGAAGGATATGGTAGGACGGCAACGCCCGGCCGGTGAACAGCTGACTGTTGCTTCGGGAATGAGTTTCCCCAGCGGCCATGCTATGCTCTCCCTGGTATTTTACGGCTTTATTGCCTATCTGCTCTTCAGGAATACACGAAATTGGTATGGGAAACTGGCCGGATATATATTGATGATGATAATAGTGCTGATAGGCTTTAGCAGAATATACTTGAATGTACATTATGCCAGCGATGTTGCGGCCGGATTTTTCTTGGGCTCTGTCTTGCTGCTCCTGATGATTAAACTATCAGCAAAGAAAGCGCTGCCGGATAAAGGAAATGAAGCTTGAATTAGAGAGCATCACCAACCTGCGGGTTGAAACTTGCCCGCAGTTTCTTCCCTGGACTTATGAGTCGGGGAATCTCACTGGCAGTGCCGGCAGAGGGCGATGCTTAAATTCAATATCTGCTCAACCATACCTGCCGGATCCCAGCCCCAAGCAACAATCAAGCCTGATTATTAAGCTGTTTTTGATAAGCCTTCCAACCTGGACATATTTTGGTATGCCATCTCCACAGTATAGCTTTTAAACTGCGGGGGTTCTTTTCCGCTGCCTGGCGAATAGGGCAGTTTTCACAGTTGCTTTTCATAATCTCACCTACTCCTTATCTGGTTTTTCTTCTTTTCCGGGCATTTAGAGTTTTCTGTTCTTTGCGCTGTTTCCTGCCTTCAGTAGAATATATCTGCTGATTTTTTTCTTGCTGCTTTCTTCCTCCCAGGTACTCTTTTTCCCGCCCCCTTATTACCACCAGGGTATGCCCTTCATCGAAGGCCAGGGCCACGGGCAATTCTGATTCACCTGGTACTACCCGATATCCGGAGGCTTTGAGTACCGGATCTTCGTTCAGCATTTTTCTGATTTCCTGCTTTATCACTGAGAAATTCCTGCTGCTGTGATGTCCCTTACCATGGATTATGTCCAGTACCTCTACTTCATTCTTGATGCACCAATTAAGATTGGTCCGGGCTTTTTCCCGGGCTTCCTCCAGTGACAAACCGTGAAGGTCTACTTTTTCCAGCTTCACATGTCAATATCCTTTCTGAAAAAACTAACAATTGGCTATGGGAGCAGGGGCTCCATCTTTAATGAGGAAAACCTGCTGCAAGCCATTGGGCTGCCAGGGATTACTGAGATGGATAGCGATAATGGCCGGTGACTTCCCAGCGCAACAAGGCGTTTTCTTCCCGGCATACTCCGGCGTTATGTATTACCAGGGGGAGATTATCGGATCCGAGGCGATCACTTACTATACCGCAGTGTTCGTCGCCGTTGGCAAAGCGCCAGTATACTACGTCCCCCCATTTCCAGTCCTCCGGATATTGGACCGGGTCCAGGGAAAGCTTTTGTCCATAATGCTTCAGAAAGGTCACCTGGTTGGGAACCCGGCGATGATCAATATTGGGATCAGGGGCATTTAATCCCCAGTTCGTCGGATAATTGCTGAAATCCTGCTGCATATCTTCATGGATCAGCTGCTGCAGATCAATACCGGCGTTTCTGAATGCCCGTATCACTACGTCGGTGCAGGCGCCCCGGTCAGGGGAAACATCTCCTGCCGGATAAGCTATGACCTGATAGGAAGCATCATAAAGAGTGCGGTTTTTGGCTTCTTGCCGGGCTCCCAGCAGGATTAGGTCCGGGGTGGTGAGCTGATCAACTGGAATACTCTCCACTGGTGAAGGGATATTCTCCACCTTACTGGTGGTGAAATGATTTTGCGGTGATTTGCTGCCCGGCAGGGACAGCCCCTGCCGGTTAACGGCAATGAACAGCAGAACCAGTATTATTAATAGTATTATCAGCAGTCGGCGATGGTACTTCAAAGTAAAACCCTCCAGTTTCGACACCTGGCGTGCAGGGATATAAATCTATTATTACTTTACCATGCAGAGGAAAAAAATCAAACTGCTGTCCAGCGGTCCTTACCGCTATGATTCCTGCTATTTGTTCGCCCCCTGAAAAAGCAGGTAATTTTGCGCCTGGCCTTTCCTGGCTGTGATACAATAAAGTAGTTGGAAATGAAAATGAATGTTTTTATGTGACGATTTATTTGTTTAAGGTGGTTTAATTATGACTGACATTATGACTGGTTTAAACCAGGAACAGCAGGAGGCAGTTTTACATAGAGAGGGACCGTGTCTGGTCCTGGCTGGAGCCGGAAGCGGCAAGACCAGGGTGCTGACCAGCCGGATAGCCAATTTGATCCATGACGGTGCGGCTCCGGATTCCATACTGTCAATAACTTTTACCAACAAGGCAGCTCAGGAGATGCGCTCCCGGGTCTCCGGAATGATACCAAATTACACCGGGCAGTGGATACAGACCTTCCATGCCGCTTGCTATCGCATCTTGAGAATGGATATCACCCTGCTGGGCTTTGACAAGAACTTTTCTATTATGGATGACTCAGAGGGTAAAGTTCTGATCAAGGGCATACTGCGAGAAGAGGAAGATTATGAAACCAAGCCGGACGAGATTCTGTACCAGATAAAGCAGCTTAAGAATAAGAAACAGGATGCCCAGGAATACTTCCGGGAATTAAATCTTCCCTATCACAAAGCGGAGAAATTCTACCGGGTATACCGCATATACCAGCAGCGGATGCGGGAGTTGAATGCGGTGGATTTTGAGGATCTAATCCTGTTATGCATTGAGTTGTTTCAGCAGCACCCCCAGTGCCTGGAAAAATATCAAAACTGGTTTAAGTATGTGATGATCGATGAGTATCAGGATACCAATTATATTCAGTATCTTTGGGCCAGGCTGCTGTCCCTCAAACACCGCAACCTGTTTATTGTGGGCGACCCGGATCAGTCCATCTACAGCTGGAGAGGAGCGGAACCTTATAATATTACCCGTTTCTTCAATGATTATCCGGATGCTCGGGTTATCAAGCTGGAACAGAATTACCGTTCCACCGGTCATATCCTGGAAGCAGCCAATGCGGTTATTAAGAATAACAGCAGCCATGAGAAAAAAAGACTCTATACTAATCGAGGCGAGGGGGATAAACTGGTTCAGTACTGCGCCATTGATAGTTTCGGCGAGGCTGCCTTTATTGCTGACACCATTGCGGACCTGGTTGATCGGGAAGGCAGAAGTTACCAGGATTGCGCGGTGTTTTACCGGACTCATGCCCAGTCCCGTTTAATGGAGGAGGCTCTGGTGCGCAGGTATATACCCTACAGGATAATTGGAGCGCACCGATTCTATGATCGAAGAGAAGTAAAAGACATAATCGCCTATCTAAAGTTAAGCTGCAATAATAATGACCGTTTGAGTTTTGAACGCATCATTAACGTTCCCCGCAGGGGAATAGGGGACAAGACTATAGAGAAGATCAAGCAGATGGCCGAGGAGCGGGATATATCCCTCCTGGAGGTTCTGGCCGATTCAACGGAATTACCAGGGCTGAATCGCAAAAAAGTAGAACAACTGGAGCAGTTTTATGGTATGATCAGGTATTTCGGCAGCCTGGAGGAGTCTGGTTCTGCGGTGGTGGAGATTCTGGAGCAGGTCCTGGCCATGACCGCTTATGCGGAAGACCTGTTGAAAAACAGCCCGGTCGATGCTCAGACTCGCATCGAAAACCTGCATGAATTAAGGTCTCTGGCGATAGAGTTCAGCCAGGGGGGCGGAGGCGGGCTGGAAGATTTCCTGGCTGAGATTGCCCTGGTACAGGATACTGACGATACGGACCATTCCGATTCAGTTTGTTTGATGACTCTGCATGGAGCCAAGGGTTTGGAGTTCCCGGTAGTGTTTTTAACCGGGATGGAAGAGGGAGTTTTTCCTTCCTATCGCAGTGAGACTCCGGAAGAGATGGAAGAGGAACGGCGTTTATGCTACGTAGGAATAACCCGGGCCCGGGACCGCCTTTTCCTTACCAATGCCGTTTCGCGCCTGCTTTACGGCTATGAGCGCAATAACCCGGCTTCAAGGTTTTTGCAGGAAATACCCCGGGAATTGTTGGAGGTTCCTGAACAGGAGGTAGTTGAGTCTTACATCTTCTACCAGGGGGACAAGGTGAGGCACAAGAAATTTGGCATTGGAATAATTACCAGCCTGATTGAAGACGAACAAATAGCAGTAATAGATTTTGAACGGGCCGGGATAAGAATGCTGCGTTTAGATATAGCTCCTTTGGAGAAAATATCATAATAGAACCGGTGCCGTAATTTGCCAAACTATCAAGGGAGAGGAGGACCCGGGTGAGAGATCCGCATAACCACATAGAAGAATTGCGGGATGAGCTAAGAAAACATGAATATCGTTATTATGTCCTGGACGATCCGCTCATCAGTGATGCTGAATATGACCGGCTAATGCTGGAATTAAGACAACTGGAACAGGCTAACCCTCAGCTGCTGCGCAGTGATTCCCCTACTCAGAGGGTAGGGGGGCAGCCTCTGGATAAATTCGGCAGTGCAGCTCATCGCTTCCCCTTGTTGAGCCTGGATAATGCTTTTACTTACCAGGATTTGAAGGATTTTGACCACCGTCTGAAAAGGGAGCTGGACCAGGTTTCGTATATGGCCGAACTCAAGATAGATGGTGTATCCATTGCTCTGGTCTATGAACAGGGTATTTTGCTCAATGCAGCCACCCGCGGGGACGGGATGGTGGGAGAAGATGTGACCGCCAATATACGCACCATTAAAAGCATCCCCTTGAAATTACCCAACCCCCTTCCCCGCCTGGAAGTTCGGGGAGAAATATTTATGCCCAAGGCAGAATTTTTGCGTTTAAACATCGAAAAAGAGGAGAAGGGTGAAAAGGTTTTTGCCAATCCCCGTAATGCGGCGGCTGGTTCCCTCCGACAGCTGAATCCTGGCATCACCGCTCAACGTTCCCTGGATTCATTTATTTATGACATTTTATACCTGGAAGGCAAAGAGGTATCCAGCCAGGCTGAAGCCCTGCAGACCTTGCGTGAGTCGGGATTTAAGGTTAATTCCCAGGCCAGAAGCTGTGAGGATATGGAAGCAGTGATTCATTATATTCAGGAATTGGCTGATAAGCGGCATGAACTCCCCTATGAGATCGATGGGGTGGTAATTAAGCTGAATCTCTATGCCGGCCGAAGCCGGATGGGGCAAACCACCCGCAGCCCCCGCTGGGCTGTAGCCTACAAGTTCCCGGCGGAAGAAAAGGAAACGGATTTACTGAAGGTGGAAATCAATGTTGGCAGGACTGGGATTATAGCTCCTACCGCCATCCTGGAGCCGGTATTTATAGCGGGTACTACGGTGAGCCGGGCCAGCATGCATAATTTTGATCTGGTGGCCGAAAAGGATATCCGTATAGGAGACCGGGTCCTGATTCATAAAGCCGGGGATATCATCCCGGAAATAATTAAGTCTTTGCCCGAGCAGCGCAGCGGCAGGGAGCAAATCATCCTTCCGCCCGGCATCTGCCCGGCCTGCGGCAGTGGTGTGGTCAGGCTGGATGGGGAAGTAGCCCATCGCTGTGAAAACATAAACTGCCCGGCGCGTCTCAAGGAAAGTTTGATTTTCTTTGCATCCCGAGGGGCTATGGACATTGAGGGTCTGGGTCCGGCACTGGTGGAACAGCTGGTAAACAGCGGTTTGGTAGAACAGGTGGCTGATTTGTACGAGCTGGATGAGGAAAAAGTAGCGGCCCTGGATAGGATGGCCAGCAAATCAGCCCGGAATCTGTTGCAGGCAATTGAAAAGAGCAAAGCTCAGCCTCTGCACCGCCTGCTCACAGCCCTGGGAATCAGGCATATTGGGGCTAAAAGTGCCCGCATACTGGCCGGTCAGATATCTCACATGGACGGATTTTTCCAGGTTGGGGAAGAAGAACTGGCCCAAATACCGGAAATTGGACCGGTTATGGCCGACAGCATAGTAAAATTCTTTGCTGAACCCTTGAACCGGGAAACTATTGACCGGCTCAGGGAGCAGGGAGTTAACATGAGGGAAGAACGGCCTGCTGAGAGGGATCTGCCCCTGGTCGGGAAGACCTTCGTGCTGACCGGAAGTTTGCAGACCATGACCCGTATACAGGCCGGCGAAACCATCCAGGCTCTAGGAGGCAAAGTCAGTGGCAGTGTGAGCAAAAAAACTGATTATGTAATAGCCGGAGAATCACCTGGCAGCAAATATGAGCAGGCGGTTAAACTGGGCTTGAATATCCTGGATGAATCCCGGTTCCTGGAGAAGCTGGGTGAATGGCAGCCCGGAAGCTAATACTAGGCATAAGGGCTCCGGTAAACCCCTTGCTCTTGAACCCTGCAGTCAAGCTCATTTCCCCACCTATCAACCAGCGGCAGAGGGCGGATAATATTGCGGAAACAGTTCGGTTTTTGCCGCGAAATATGGTAAAATACTTAGTTAAGCCCCAGGCTTTTTGGTATAATATTTCACATGGGTTTAATATACAGGGAGGTAAGGATATGGCTCTAAGCATCGAGGAAGTCCAGCATGTAGCGCTTCTAGCCCGGTTGAATCTTAACCAGGCAGAACAGGAAAGATATGCAGATCAATTGGGTTCCATATTGCAATATGTCGACAAACTTAACCAGTTGGATAGCGAGGGAATAGAACCCCTGGATCATATACTGCCGGTTTTCAATGTTTTCCGGCCAGACCAGGTGAGCCCCAGTCCGGGGCGGGAGGAAATATTGGCCAATGCCCCTCTGGTTGAAGAAGGGCAATATAAAGTTCCAAAAATAATATGAGGGGTGCTTCCATTGGAATTGTATGAATTGACCCTGCATGAAATGCAGGCATTATTACATAAAAAAGAAGCTTCCGCCCAAGAGTTAGTCCAATCGGTGTGCGGACGCATCAATGCCGTTGAAGATAAAGTGAAGGCTTTCTTAACTCTGGATCAGGAGGGAGCTCTGGCTCAGGCGCAGCAGTGGGATGCCCGGGGCGAATTTTCCGGGTTGGCGGGGATACCCTATGGTTTAAAGGACATTATCTGCTCCCGGGGCATCAGGACCACTTGTGCTTCCAAAATATTGGAGAATTTTGTGCCATTTTATGATGCTACCGTGGCGGCTCGGCTCAAAGGGGCGGGAGGAGTACTGATGGGAAAACTTAATATGGATGAGTTTGCCATGGGTTCTTCAACTGAACAATCCGCATTTTTCCCTACCAGGAATCCCTGGGATCTGGAACGGGTACCGGGAGGTTCATCCGGGGGATCAGCAGCAGCGGTGGCAGCAGGAGAAGTTCCATTTGCCCTGGGCACCGATACCGGAGGGTCTATCCGGCAGCCGGCATCCTTTTGCGGGGTAGTGGGAATCAAGCCCACCTACGGAAGAGTGTCCCGTTATGGTGTGGTGGCCTACGCTTCATCCCTGGACCAAGTAGGGGTACTCGGCCGGGAAGTAAGAGATTGCGCCCTGGTCCTTAATATTATTGCCGGCCAAGACCCGCTGGACTCAACCTGTGTTGAGGTGGAAAAGCCGGATTTTACCTCTTATTTAAACCAGGACATAAAGGGTCTTAAGATAGCTTATCCCCGGGAATATTTCCAGGAGGGAATAGATAAGGGAATCAAGGAGATAGTGAAAAAGGCCCTGCTTAAGTATGAAGAGCTGGGGGCCATAATTGAGGAGGTATCCCTTCCCCACAGCGAATATGCCCTGCCCGCCTATTATCTGGTGGCTACTGCTGAGGCCAGTGCCAACCTGGCTCGCTTTGACGGGGTGAGATACGGGCTGCGGGATCTGGAAGCGGAAAATGTAATCCAGATGTTTTCGGCTACCCGGGCAGCGGGTTTTGGTGATGATGTAAAAATGAGAATAATGCTGGGCACCTATGCTTTGAGTTCAGGCTATTATGATGCCTACTATCTTAAAGCCTTGAAGGTAAGAAGATTGATCAAAAATGACTTTGACCAGGTATTCCAGGACTTCGATTTGATAGTATCCCCGACTACTCCCACTCCGGCCTTTAAAATAGGGGAACAGGTAGGGGACCCTCTTACCCTGTATATGAATGACATATTGACGGTGCCGATTAATATGGCCGGACTGCCGGGCATGTCCATACCCTGCGGTTTTCTGAATGGTCTGCCGGTAGGCATGCAGTTGGTCGGCAAAGCATTTGATGAGGGAACTTTGATCAGGGCTGCCTATGCCTTCGAAAACAATACCGACTATCACAAGGTCAAACCGGATCTGGGGGTGATGTAAGATGAGCAGCGGATTTGAAACCGTTATAGGTTTGGAAGTGCATGTGGAGCTGAAGACCAGGAGCAAGATCTTCTGTTCCTGCTCCAATGAATTCGGAGCTGAACCCAACACCAATGTGTGTCCGATATGTTCCGGTTTTCCGGGTATGCTGCCGGTGCTCAACCGGCAGGTGGTAGAGTATGCTATAAAAGCCGGGTTGGCCTTGAACTGCGAGATTGCCGACTCTTGCAAGTTTGACCGCAAGAATTATTTTTACCCGGATTTGCCCAAAGCTTATCAGATATCCCAGTACGATTTGCCCATATGCAAAAAAGGATACCTGGATATTGAAGCGGATGGGGGAAAAAAGCGCATAGGCATAACCCGGGCCCATTTGGAAGAGGATGCCGGCAAACTGGTACATCAGGGAAGCATAACTTCCACCCCCTTCTCCCTGGTGGATTTGAATCGTTCTGGTGTACCCCTGCTGGAGATAGTATCCGAACCTGACCTGCGCAATTCCGGGGAGGCCCGGGCCTACATGGAAAAACTGCGGTCGCTGCTGCTGTTTGCCGGGGTATCAGATTGTAAAATGGAGGAAGGTTCATTAAGATGTGATGCCAATGTCTCGGTACGTCCTTGCGGTGAGGAAAAGCTGGGCACCCGAGCTGAGATAAAGAACCTTAATTCCTTTAAGGCCATGGAAAAGGCAATTGACTATGAAGTGCGCCGACAGATTGAAGCCATTGAGGATGGAGAGGAGATAGTTCAGGAGACCCGAACCTGGGAGGAAGATCGTCAGATTACCCGGTCCATGCGCTCCAAGGAAGAAGCCCATGATTACCGGTATTTCCCTGAACCTGATCTGACCCCTCTGCGCATCAGCAGGGATTGGGTTAACCAGGTTATGGAGAGTATGCCGGAGATGCCGGAAGAGGCCCGGGAGAGGCTGATGGATGAATATGGCCTTTCCGCCTACGATGCCGGCCTGCTCACTCTAACTCCAGATACACTGGCTTTCTTCGATGAATGTACCCGTTACTATAAGGATGGCAAAATTATTTCCAATTGGATGATGGGAGAGATGAGCAAACTATTAAACCAGAAGAACATGGATATTGCCCAATGCCAGATAGAACCAGTCAAACTGGCCCATATGCTGAAGCTGATCGATAAGGGCAGTATCAGCGGTAAAATGGCCAAAGAGATCTTCGAAATCATGTTTGCCACTGGCCAAGCTGCAGAAGAGATTATTAAAGAAAAGGGAATGGAACAGATATCGGATACCGCTACCCTGGAAAAGATCATCCAGGAAGTAATTGACAGGAATCCAGGGGTGGTAGAAGACTATCGGAACGGAAAAAAGAAAGCAACCGGGTTTTTGGTAGGGCAGGTCATGCAAGCTACTAAAGGACAGGCAAATCCGGCCCTGGTTAACCAGATCCTGGCCCAAAAGCTGAACTAGATTTAGCAGATCAGCGGCTTGTTTAACAAGATTTACCACTGTGATAAAATAAAAAAGTTATTTCCCGGCCAATAGATGGCCCCCGCTTCTTTAAGCGGTCCGGTTTTTCATTAACCAAACCGGCGGCGGAGTCTAATCTCCCCCATGGTTGCAGCGGCAGGTTAAAACCGCTTTCTGGTACTTTTTAACATGCCAACCCAATAATTTATAATTGCCCTGAAGGGAAAAGGAGTTTGATATATGAATTCTATTTCATCAAACACTCCCTGGTTTAGTCGGGAGGGAGCCAAGATAAATATTGTGGATACTACTTTACGGGATGGAGAGCAGACGGCCGGAGTGGTATTTGCCAATGCGGAGAAAATTAGGATTGCCAAGTATTTGGATCAGATCGGGGTTGACCAGATAGAGGCTGGTATCCCGGTAATGGGCGGATTCGAGAAAGAATGCATCAAACAGATAGTTGACCTGGGACTAAAATCCAGTATCATGGCCTGGAACCGAGCGGCCATATCCGACATCAAAGAGTCTCTATGCTGTGGAGTGGATGCAGTAGCCATATCAATTTCCACCTCTGATATCCATATCCAGCATAAACTTCAGACTACTCATGAGGATGTTTTAAAGCGGATGTCTGATGCGGTAAAATATGCCAAGGACAACAACAAGTATGTTTCGGTTAACGCCGAGGATGCTTCTCGTTCCCGTATGGAGTTTTTAACTGAGTTTGCGCTGATTGCCAAGCATGCCGGGGCTGACCGGCTACGATTCTGTGATACTGTAGGCACCTTGACCCCCTTAAATACCTATCATTATATAAAGACATTGAAAGATGTCACCGGTCTGGATATTGAGATGCATACCCATAATGATTTCGGCATGGCTACTGCCAATGCCCTGGCCGGTATTTATGCCGGAGCCAATTACGTGGGAGTGACCGTCAACGGCTTGGGAGAGAGAGCCGGCAACACCTGTTTGCAGGAGATGATCATGGTAATTAAATACCTGCTCAATATGCCGGTAAAATATGATACCACTCTTTTTCGGGAAGTGGCAGAATACGTAGCTGCAGCCTCAGGCCGTGAATTACCGGTAAACAAACCGATAGTAGGCAGTAACATTTTTGCCCATGAATCGGGGATTCACGGAGACGGCGTTCTCAAGAATCCTCTGACCTATGAAGTGTTTAGTCCCGAAGAAGTGGGACTGGAAAGGCAGATCGTTATAGGCAAGCATTCGGGATCGGCGGCTATCCGGGCTAAATTTCTCCATGAATACGGAGTGGAACTGTCCCATGATTCATCCGAGCAAATTCTGGGCCGAGTTCGGCAGCTGGCTATTGATCTTAAGAGATCATTATTTGATAAGGAATTGGTTTATATTTTTGAAGAGTACAAGAGGGAGAGAGGAGATTAATAGGTGGGAAAGACAATGGCAGAAAAATACTCTCTCCGGGTTTAATCTGGACTGATGGATTATGGCTAATATCCAACCGCAGCCGGGCTGCTAAATCTGATAAAGGAGTTTATGCTGATGACTAACACCAATACTATCCAGGGAGAAAAAATTACTGTTAACAATGGGGTTTTGAATGTTCCGGACCATCCTATAATACCTTTTATTGAGGGTGATGGAACCGGACCGGATATCTGGGCCGCTGCCTCCCGGGTTCTGGATGCTGCGGCAGAAAAGGCCTACGGGGGCAAAAGGTCTATCGTATGGCGTGAGGTTCTGGCCGGAGAAAAGGCATTCAATCTTACGGGAGAATGGCTTCCAGCCGAGACCCTGGATACTATCCGCGAATACATCATTGCCATCAAGGGACCGCTGACTACTCCCATAGGCGGCGGGATTCGCTCCTTGAATGTTGCTTTGAGACAGGAGCTGGATCTCTACGTTTGTCTGAGACCGGTCAGATATTTTACCGGGGTACCCTCGCCGGTCAAGAGACCGGAAGATGTAGATATGGTTATTTTTAGGGAGAACACTGAGGATATTTATGCCGGGATAGAATATGCTTTTGACTCACCAGAGGCTCAAGAACTGATAGCCTTTTTACAGGACAGGCTGGGAGTCAGCAATATAAGATTCCCCGAAACTTCCGGGATAGGGATAAAACCTGTATCCGAAGCCGGAAGCAAACGCCTGATCCGGGCTGCTATTCAATATGCCATTGATGAAGGACGGAAGAGTGTTACTCTGGTGCACAAGGGCAATATCATGAAATTCACTGAAGGCGCCTTTAAGCAGTGGGGATACGATGTGGCTGAAAAAGAATTTGCCGGCCAGACTTTTACCTGGGATCAATATGATCGGATTAAAGAGATGGAAGGGGAGCAGGCGGCTAACGCAGCCCAGGCTAAGGCTGAAGCTGAAGGCAAGGTTATTATCAAGGATGCTATTGCCGATATATTCCTGCAGCAGGTTCTCACCCGGCCTACCGAGTTTGAAGTGGTAGCCACCCTTAATCTGAACGGTGATTATGCTTCTGACGCCTTGGCTGCTCAGGTTGGCGGAATAGGGATTGCGCCTGGAGCCAATATTAATTATCTTACCGGCCATGCCATATTCGAAGCTACCCATGGGACTGCGCCCAAATACGCCGGTCTGGACAAAGTCAATCCCTCCTCGGTGATATTATCCGGAGTGATGATGCTGCAGCATCTGCAATGGCATGAAGCCGCTGATTTAATCGTTTCGTCCATGGAAAAGACTATTTCCAGCAAAGTAGTTACCTACGATTTCGCCCGGCTCATGGAGGGAGCTGCCGAAGTCAAGTGTTCACAGTTCGCCGATGAACTGATAAAGAATATGCAGTAATAAATGCTGGCTTTAGCTATATATTTTTATTGAAGGGGGGAGGGAATTTCTATGAAGATAATAGAGTTTTACCAGACATCCCAAAAACCAGTGCTGTCACTGGAAATTTTTCCGCCCCAGGCCAGCTATCCAGTTGAATCCATATTCGAGACCATTGAGGAATTAAAAGATTTGCGAATGGATTATATCAGCGTCACCTACGGAGCCGGGGGCAGCACCAGAGACCGAACGGTAGAAATCGCCTCCGGCATAAAAAGGGACTTTGGAATTGAGACTCTGGCTCATTTGACCTGTATGGCCCACAGCCGGCAGGAAGTGGATAAGATACTGGAAACCCTATGGGAAGAAGGGATACGTAACATTATGGCTTTGAGGGGCGATCCTCCGGCAGATGACGAGAAACTGGATTCTGCCCACAGAGAATACCATTATGCCCGGGAATTGATAGAGGATGCCCGCCAAAAGGCTGACTTTGGCATTGCGGCAGCTGCTTATCCTGAAGGTCATCCGGAATGCCGAAGCCTTGGAGATGACCTGCTTTATCTCAAACAAAAGGTTGATGCGGGGGTGGATGTACTGATCACCCAATTCTTCTTTGATAACCGAAAGTTTCTCGATTTCGTTGACCGGGCGCTGAGGATCGGCCTTACCTGTCCCATAGTACCGGGTGTAATGCCGGTTCTCAATGCCAAACAAATCGGGCGGATGTTGTCTTTGTCAGGTGCTTCGGTAACTGCGGAGCTAAGGCGTTTGCTGGATAAATATGGAGATCAGCCTGAAGATATGAAGAAAGCTGGGATTGAATATGCCAGCCGGCAGTTGGAGGATCTCTTGATAAACCGGGTACCCGGAATTCACCTTTATACCATGAACAAATCCAGGGAAATTAAAGAAATCGCAGCTAATGCCGGATTGTAACCAGGCTAAGGCTGCCAGCCGGGATGTAATAGAAACCGGGAGGCGTTCCCCGAGGCTTGCCCAGGCGAGAACACGGGATTGTCTCCCGGTTGCCGCTTCCGGGAGAGACTTCCGCTATCTCATGCCCCCAGCTTTTTATACAGCTGGCAGAGATGGGAGAATGAGTTGTTGATAGCCTGAGCTTCATTCTGGCCTGCAGCCTGTTCAATCCTGGCTGCGGTGCGGGAAATCTCGTGGAAACCGTATAAACCGGCACTGCCCTTAATATCATGACTGATGCTCTTTACTTCCTGGATGTCATTGTTTTTCACCGCCGTGTCCAGTTCCTGAATAGATTCACACAAGGAGTCCAAAAATTCTGGCATTAGCTCAGCTATCAGGCCAGCTGCGCTTTTATCATCAGGCTTCTCTGCATCACCATAATTGATACAACGGTTTATCTCTGCGATTAAGTCCTCAGCCTTGAAGGGTTTGCCTATATAGGCGTTGCAGCCGCAGGCCAGGCATTTCTCACGAGCGTCGGGGGTAGTATCGGCGGTCATGGCTATAATGGGCAGAGCACGGCTGCTTTGCCGGATGCGAATTATCCGGGTGGCTTCGTAGCCATCCATCAAGGGCATTTGCATGTCCATCAGAACCATATCATATTCAGCTTTCTGCAACATTTCCTGAGCCTCCTGGCCATTGGCGGCCGCGCCGGTCTGGAAGCCATACTTGTGCAGTATCTGGCTGACTATGTTGCGGGTCAAGTTATTATCATCCACGACTAAAATATTGATGGGCTTAAATCCCAACAGCAGTTGATCCACCTGGTCATAGCGGTCGGGTTCTGGTTCTTTCTTTGCCGGCCGCTGCAAATAGTCTTCTGCCGGCAGCTTGATATAAACGGTTGAACCCTGCCCGACCAAGCTTTCAATCCACAATTCTCCGTTCATGACCTCCACCAGCTGTTTGCACAGGTATAAACCCAGTCCGGTTCCCTGGTATTGCCGGGAGGAAGAATTGTCCACCTGGGAGAAAGGAGAAAATAGCCGGGTCAATTGATCTGAGGCGATGCCGATCCCGGTGTCGCTTATGGATATCTTGATCCATGATGAGGTTAGGTTTTTACTGTACTCCATCCGGCAGATTATGCCGCCCTCATGGGTAAATTTCACCGCATTATACAGGATATTGATCAGCACCTGCTGCAGTTTAGCCTGATCCAGCAACAGATACTCGGGCAAATCCGGATCAATGAACACATCTATACTCAGGCCTTTTTCATGCAGGGAGGGATAAACTGAGCTTATGGTTTGGATAAAGATGTTTCTAAGATTGCATTCCCTGGCCTGGCAGGCAGAAGCTCCCAGTTCTACCCGGGATACATCTAAAATCCGATCGATTACTTCCAGCAGTTGCTCCCCGCACTCACTGATGATCTTAATGTTTTCCTGCTCAAAACTATCCCTGCTGGTGCGTTCCAGCAGTTCCACCGCTCCCAGTATTCCAATCAGGGGTGTTCTCAGTTCATGACTGATATTGGCCAGAAACTGATTTTTGGCCATTGCAGCTGTTTCTGCCTCCTGCTGACTTTGAATCAGCGAGGTGATGTCCTGGGAGTAAATGAAAACCCCGTAAATGGAACTGTTTTCAACGATGGGGCTGATGCGATGCAAATAGGTCCTGGAATCACCGTTTATATACAGAGTTTGATGGTTCTGCCACTGCCGGCCGGTGGCAAAGACCATCCGAATTCCTTCCAGCTGCTGGCTGTCAAAATGCGAATCTTTTTCCGCCACCCGATCAGTGTATATCTTGTTTTTATCTATGCCAAACAAATATTCCGCGCTGTGATTGTGATAAATCACCCGGCGGCGGTAATTTAAAATGATTACGCTTTCCGGGATGTCATCCAGGGCCTGAATATATATCTGCGGCAGCTTATCCGATCCTGCTTCCTGGGCCTCCCCCCCGGCTGTTAGCGGGTGGGAGCGTAATCGAAGTTCCTGCAGCTGCTGCTGATATAATAGAATAATAGCTGTTAGGATTATCAGGGCCAGAGCCGGGATATATATCAACTGCCAGCCACCCGGGTGGGATGAGTATATAAACAGATACATAATAAGCAAAGAAGCTAGGAGAAGAGTGAATATAACATAATTTATTCTTTTTAGTGACAAGGTCTTACACCTCCTCGAAACTTAAAGGATCATGGAAATATCTGTTGTGTATAAATAAGATACACTAAACCGGCGGAAAAACATGTCTTCTTATGAGAGCCAGACAGCGATATTTTTATATTTTCAGGCCGAATTGTGTAAAAATGAGGATGTTTTTATGACCTTATGGCGTAATCGTCATCGACAAAATAATTCATCCCCCGGAAGCGGGGGGCGACAGCAGGAATTTAAGCTGTACCTGGTGAACTTATTCTCTAGAGTATAAAAACTGGAGGTGCAGCATTTGACAAAGATGAGGAAAGCCACGGCAGGTTTGGTTATAGCAGCGGTGATGATGGTATTTATCGGGTTTAATTTTATAGGACCTGTATCAGCTGATGCCCAGCAAATAATCAAGATATTTATCAACGGCAGGGAAGTAGAATCAGATGTCCAACCGGTTATTATCAATAGCCGGACCATGGTACCCATCCGGGCCATAAGCGAAGGATTAGGCATGGATGTAGAGTGGGACGGAGTCAACCGCTATGTGCTGATTACCAATCCAGCCCTGGATCTAATCCAGGATAATTCGGGAGTGGATTCAACCCCCCTTAATGGTCAGATGTCGATAATGGGGGAATCTACTGTCAGTGCCGAAGCGCTAAGACAGCTGATGCTGGCCAACAATCCTCTGGCTCCCAGCGAGCTGCCGGAGTTATACCTGCAGATAGCCAGAGATTACGGAATCAGAGGAGATGTAGCCTTCTGCCAGGCGGCCAAGGAAACCGGCTGGTGGAAATATGGAGGACTGGTGCAGGCCTATCAGAATAATTACTGCGGATTAAGTGCTACCGGCAGCGCAGCTACCGGAAATGAAGATTTGCGGGGAGCTGATCCTTCCCGGGTATGGTTCGAAGCGGGAGTCCACGGAGCCATATTTAAAACTCCGGCCGATGGGGTTGAAGCTCATATCCAGCATCTCTATGCCTATGCCAGTAAATCAGCTCTGCCGGGGGGCAAGACCCTGGTAGACCCCAGGTTTGTCCTGATTAATCGAGGTGTTGCCGCTACCTGGAGCGATCTGGACGGCAGATGGGCGGTTCCCGGAGTAGGCTATGGGCAGAGCATAATAAATGACTACTATGCCCGGGCCGGCAACAGCACCAGCAGCAGTACCAGCAGCACCGGCAGCATGACCCAGGCGGAAAAAATTGCTCAGCTGGAAAAGGAAAACCAGCTATTAAAAATGGAGGTACTGCGTCTGCAGAAACTAACCCAATAGGCTGAATGGAATGACCGTACCCAAAAAAGAGCTCTGGCAGCTTATCACACAAGCTGCCAGAGCGAGCAAAAAGGCGAAGGTCAAGGATATACTCAAACGCCGCGATTGAGGTGGGCTATGGTATAGGGACACACCGTCACTTCGGCAAGGAATGTCCCCGTATAGTCGATTGAGCGGTGTTTAGGTTAAAGAAGCAGAGATTCACCTGTTATGGCAAGCTGAGAGGCTGTTCCCGCTAGGGATACAGCCTCTTTTTCGGGTTTAGGATTATTTTTAACTGGTATTATTTCATGGCCATAGCTTTTCTGTGCAGCGGTCCGAATGGGCTTCCTACCGGTAATACAGTATATCCATAGTGGCCATTCAGTACATTGGCAGCTGAACCATAGAAAGACATCATGGCTATACCGAATTCTGAGTAAGCAGCCAGTTCATGCCAGAACTCTCCGCCCCATCCCAGGGTGTTCATAAAGAGGCCCAGGAACAGTAAATCAATCAAGAAGAAAATGATAAACAGTACCTTGTTGGCACCCATGGCGCCAACAGTCATATACACGGTAAATATAAAATAACCCAGAAAAGCGAAGCCCAGCTGATGAATATCTCCGCTTACCCCGTCGGCGACGCCAATAGTTCCATTGCCCATCATCCAGGTGGTGGCTACGGCAAACCAGAAAAAACCATAACCGCAAAAGGCGGTAGCACCAAAAGTATTGTTGTGCTTGAAATCATAAATGCCGGCTACGAACTGGGCAGCCGCACCTAAAAACAAGGCCCAGGGTATGATGTAAAGGGTACCTTCAGTTATCCCTAATTTCTGTGATGAAGCCACCAGGGTAACCAGGGCTAAACCTAACAAACCAAGTGCGGAGGGGTTTCCCACCGTCTCCTGTATGTGTCCGGATATTTTTACTTCTTTTATATCTGCCATAATTTCCTCCCCCAAAATACTATATTCCCCCATAATAGAATTTAAACCGTTTCACTCCTTTCTAAAGGTATTTATGAGAGTCATTTAAACAATAGTGATTAATATTCAACATATTATTAAAAAATCCTGTTGCTTTGTGATATTTTTCCTTAAACCACCCGGAACACTGATGCTAGGGTAATGGCCCGAAATGGCAGAAATAATCAACGGATTTAGGCTGGTCAGCAGAACCAGGCAATTATCGGACCCCGGCACCCGATTAATTTAACTATTTTGAAAATTTAAACTTTAAGGGGCAAAAAGGATATATCAAACCATCTTTAGAATATAAGAAACAAGCAGAAATATGTTGTTTTACAGTGGTATAACGACGTATACCTGATAGGAACAGTAAGTGGAGTTCTGTTGCGGTATGGTAAATAGAATAAAAAAGATATCCTACTGACAACAGGACTTGCTCACATCGGGGGGTGGTTGGCAAAGAGTTTTATTGCACGCTTATTTTCAGGGGGAATTTTTTTAACGTAGTTTAATAAGAGGGGCATTCACTGATCTTTTGGTGCTTTTAAGGGGTAGTATTGAAAGGGAGGGGTTTGTCTTTATATTGGAGGGGGTTTAATAAAATGGCTGCTAATTTTGCGTATCTAAATACCAGAGATCTGGAGTTTATTCTGCAAGAATGGCTTCCTACCGAGGAAGTATTCGCTTATCCCAAGTTTGCTGATTATTATTCCAAAGATGATGTCAAATCAGTTCTGGCACCCATTCTCAAAATGTGTAAAGAGGTAATCGAGCCAAGCAATACGGATGGTGAAGAGAATCCGGTAAAATTTGAAAATGGCAAGGTAACCTGTTCGCCTTCCTTTGGACCTTTATTCCATCAACTTCAGGAAGAAGGATGGGGAACCAGCAACATAGACCATTCAGAAGATGCCATGGTTCTTCCGCATATTCTGCATTCTACCGTATGGGAACTGATTGGCGCTGCCAACCCGACTTTCTGTCCCACCATCATATTGACCAGCGGAGCTGCCGGTCTGATTCAGAGTTATGGCGATGATAAAGTGAAATCCATGTTCCTGCCCAATATGATGGACGGAACCTGGTCCGGCACCATGTGTTTGACTGAACCAAGTGCAGGCTCTGACGTTGGAGATATCCTGTCCAAAGCCTATCCTACCGATGACCCCAGGATTTTCAAGATAAAGGGTCAGAAAATATTTATAACCTTTGGTGACAATGATTTTACTGAGAATATCATTCATCTCTACCTGGCTCGGGTAGAAGGTGCAAAACCCGGGACCGGCGGCATCTCACTCTTTGTAGTGCCTAAATTCTGGGTTAATGATGATGGCAGCTTTGAGCCCAATGATGTAGAGACCACCGGGGTTGAACACAAGATGGGACAGCATGGTTCGGTTACTGCCTCCCTGAGCTTTGGGGATAACAACAACTGCCGCGGCTGGCTGCTGGGCAAGAATCCTCTGGAGAATGAAAGCAAAGGCGAGGGCATGGCCCAGATGTTCCAGATGATGAATGAAGCCAGGATGGAAACCGGTCATATGGCATTATCCTGTATTGCCAATGCTATGTATAATGCTCGTGATTACGCCAAGGATAGGATTCAGGGCCGTCTGCTGACCAATCCCAAGGCCGGTCGTACAGCCATAATCAATCATGAAGATATCCGCCGGACTCTGCTCCTGGGCAAAGCCCATGCCGAAGCTATCCGGGCTATGTTCTACAAGACCTATATGGCCTTTGACATTCGTCATCACGATCCCGATCCCGAAAGAAGAAAGGCTGCCAATGATCTGATAGAAATAACCACTCCCCTGTGCAAAGCTTATCCAACCGACGAAGGCTGGTGGCTGTGTGCCGAAGCCATTCAGGCTTATGGCGGATACGGCTATTGTGAAGAATATCCGGTGGCCCAGATCGCCAGGGACATAAAAATTTATTCCATCTGGGAGGGCACCAACTTTATCCAGTCCCTGGACCTTTGCGGCCGCAAGATGACTATGGGCAAAGGGGTACCTTTCCAGAGCTTTATGAAGGAAATGTACGATTTCCATGAAGCCAACAAGGACAACGAGACTCTGAAGAAGGAGTTCGAAGTTTTCATTAAGGCCTTTAAAGCCATGAGCAAGACTCTGCAGATCATGCAGGGGTATCTGGGCAAAGGCGATTTCAGCATGATGCCCTTGTATTCACGCCGTATTCTCACTGCTCTGTCCCAGCTTTATGCCGGCAGGTGCATACTTGACCAGGCTATACTGGCTGATAAGAAAGCCAAAGAAGTAGGACCGGAACATTTCGATTACAATTTCTACCTGGGCAAAGTATTGTCTGCTCGGTATTATCTCCTGAACGTAGTGCCCAATGTATGGCTTTTAACTGACATCGTTGCATTGGGAGATCGCTCCGCTCTGGAGATTCCTCTGGAATCCTTCGATTATTAGAAATCTATACCCAGCCTATGGTCTGGTTTTCCAAGAACCTCCTGCTAACCCGGGAGGTTCTTTGCTGACCTGGCACATAAAAAAAAGCCGACCTTCAGGACGGCTTTGCTCAAGATTGGTACTAATAACACAAACCCAAGCATATAGATTTGGAAGGGAAAGTCGCAGGTGAACAATAAAGTTAATTATCAAATTGATGATTTAGCTGCAGAACCTGGCATGGATTAAGGCTCTTAACAGTTGTTTGTAAGCTGCCAACTTTGAATTTATCTGGGTTTCAACTCTATTGATCTACCTGATAACAATTTATGAAATGAAAGCGGGAAGTGTTACCGGTGAGGGAGATATTTTATAAAATCGGTGAGGTGTCAGAGATGCTGCAGATAGAACAGCATACTTTGAGGTACCTGGAAAATACCCTCCGCTTAAAAATCCCGCGCGATGAGCGGGGAGACCGGATGTACAGCGAAAAGGACGTTGATACTCTGCGTCTGGTTTTGCAGCTGAAAGAGAAGGGATTAAATACTACCGCAATCAAAATGGCTTTGGAGAATACTGAAGAGCAAGGAGCCCGGGCCGATAATAATTTGCCCACCGTCCGCCCCCCTGGTCATCTGGAACTGGCTGAGATACTGTCCGCAGCTTCCAAAATAATAGAACAAAATGAGGCCCTGCTGGAACACAACCGCAAGATGGAACAACGATTGGAGCGGATGGAGAAAAAGCTGGATCAGCGCAACCAGGAAAGAGAAAAAACCATTTCCGAGTTCCTGAGTTTATGGAAAGCGGAACAGGAGGGAAAGCCAAAATCATGGTTTTCCCGTTTCCGCAGCAAGTAAGAGGTTTTCACTTGACAAATATTTATCAAATCAGTTATCAGCCAGACTACATGGATCGGAGCAGGTGCGGCAGAGTTTCCGTTTAATATTCCCGGGGGAGGTGCGCGAAGCCTGCTTGACCAGCTTGAGCAGTGCCTGAGCAGTTTCATCGTCCCGGCAGTCAGCGGCCAGTACTACTGCTCCTTCCATACCCCCGACTCCGCCGGCTGCTATCTGTACCGCGTCAATCCCCAGCAGTATCTTTAAGCTTTCCAGCTCGGTGATTATGGTGGCATTGGACAAAGATATGTAACCGGTTTTCATCCCGATTAGCCGGGAGCTTTTTTCCCTGCCCATTACCGCCTCCGCCGATGGACAGGAAGGGATCATTTTTTCCAATCCGGCCGGAACAATGAGCTTTATCCCCCGGGCCTTCAGAATACCAATGGATTTGCCGATGGTTCCACCCTGAGCATCGCCCAGCAGGATGCCGGCATTACCGCAAGGGTCTATGGCATTGGCTCCTTTGATAAAAACATCTTCAGGACCGAAAGAGTTTAGAAATTCCAGCCAGTCGATGTCCACAATCCGACCCTTTTCCAGGCACCATGGTTTATGGCGCAGACCAGCCTCGGTTGCGCATGCTGCCCGCTGGCTGATAACCCCTGCAACATAGCGTTCGGCTTGATCAATCTTAAGGTTTAGCAACTGCTCAGCCACGGCAATGTTGGTTGTTCCATGGCCGATAAAGATCCGGCCTTTTTCCCAGGCCTTTTGTACTTCCGGCAGCCGGCATACGGCTCGGGCTATGATGTATTTGGAGGCGGCCGGATGCAAGGCAAAGGTACTTATCATGCCTACTCAACTCCTTTGGGTAAATTATTTTTATCGACTGTCAAGTATCTGCAAGAGGCAGATCAGCTTGTAGAACAGGGTCTGAGCATGACCATCCCCGGGTGAAGATCTCCTGGCCTGTTCCTGCAGATGATGGGCAAAGTCTTTAATTAGATCGGGATGAATATATTTGTAGTCTTTAATCAGGTTCAGAGCATCTATCTGTCTTGAGACAAAATCGGGGAAGGCAGCAAAGCCATCTTCCGGGGCCATGAGGGAATAGCCTTCGGAAGTTTCCAGGCTGCTGAGAGACATATTCAAAAAAACACTGATTTGATCTGGTATTTGTTCTTCTTGCCAGGTCAGGTTCAGCACCGGTTCCATACCCTGGAATCGTTCCCGGGTTATATCCTCTTCTCCCTGGGCTACTTCATATATTTTCAGAGCAAGTTCTTTATCCTGTTCTTCCCGGAGTATTGAGGCGGTATCCAGGGATAGTATTTGATATCTGCCCCGTACCTCCAGTTCCAGGTTGGCAGTGTCAAAGGGTATCTTCGCAAGCAGGCTTTGCTTTTGCTCAGGGTCAGGAACTTCCTGGTAAAAATCGAAGGGATAAACGGTCTTCAAGCGGGTATTCCGATCCAGGTAATAAGCATTCCAGCAGCATAATCCGCGAGCGACCAGATTCATCTGCTGCGATTGGATCAGCGGTATATCCGGAAAACACCGTTTAATTATCTGCTCCACTCCCGGAGAAAGAGAGGCTCCGCCCTGAAGCAGAATACAGTCCAACTGCCATCTATCAGCTGATGCCAGACCCAATGAAACCGCCCGGTCTCTGAGGGTTCCCTGACAGTAAAGCCAGAGTCGTTCGTACACCGGTTCCAGGCGGTCCAAAAATGAATCCTGGTCGATGTATGAAGTGATGGAAGCTCCCTTATAGAAATCACTCAGATAAAGAGCAGAAAAACCCTGACAGCTAACTTCCAGCTTCAGTTGCTCAGCTTCGGTCAGCCATTGATAGTAAAGCTGCTTTTCTGACGGGAGCAGGGACGTGCCGGTGACAAAACTGTCCGGGATACTATACCCGGTTTGTATCTGATAGAGGGGTAGGAAGATATTTCTGATGATACCCAGGTCCAGCTCAGACCCGGAAAAGGCATCATAGCCAATCTGCAATTGGGTTTCCAGGATCAACTCCCGCATATGACCGGCAGCCTCCATAAAACTGAAATCAGTAGTGCCGCCACCCATGTCTATGCTTAGTACAGCTCCCTCCAGAGGACCGGACGGGTTAAGAGTATTGTAAGCCATCAGAGCCGCCAGGGGTTCAGGTATCAAATGGATATCGGTCAGACCGGATATTTTTCGGGCTGCATCCAGCAATATTCGCCGGGAATTTAGTCCGAAATAGTTGGGAACGGATAGGGATAGGGAAGTGATATCAGTAATTTCTTCCTTTATATATGTATTCCATAAAAAGGATAAAAATTCTTCCGTCAATTCCGCCAGTTTATAAGGTCCCAGCCGATACTGGGCACATCTTTTTAAGTCCAGCTTAAAAAAGCAAGCCTTATCTATCCCGGGTTCATCCAGGCGCAGGGCCAGATTGCCGAAGTACAGCTGACCGGCAGCTGGTGAATAGGCAGCGGCAGTAGGGATCAATGAATGCTCTGAAGTGATATCCAACCATTCCCCATCTGCTAAAGCTGCGATTTTGGTGTATGAAGTTCCCATATCGATGCCCAGATGCATAGCTATCCTTTCTTTCCTATAATGAAGTATGGTATTTCTTCCGTAAGGTCATCTTCCACCCGGATAAGAAAGATATCGCCCTCTTCATACAGGACGGTGTTATCGTCTTTTTCGGTAATCCTGGTATTAATGTGATATTTATCCAGGAGGTACAGATATTCATCAGGTAAAATCTGATTCCGGGCCAGGGGAATATGGGTAACCCGTATCTCGAAATCTCTCCAGATTCTGGACAAATTACGCGGAGTCAGGAGTCTTTCCAGGTCATGCTGGATGTTGTTCAGTATTTCAATTTGTGCCTCCAGATGTTTAAGAACTTCCTGGCTGTGACCTGTGATCTGGGAAACCTGCTGCTGTTGTCCGACCAGCATCTTAAGCCTGCTTTCTGCCGCCTGAAATGCATAGTTTATCTGCTGCAAACCGGATGCCAACCAACTGAGCTGATGCTCGGGACTCTCCTGGGCCATAGCTTTAAAGAGGGGCACTGAAAATTCCAGGATATTTTGCAGCTCCTGGCTGAAATAAACAAAATCCATGGCCGTGGTATTATCCATATCCTGGTTTAGCCGGTCAATGCTTTTTAAGGTGGAAGACAGGTCATAATACAGTTCTTCCAGGTAATCCGGATTTTCCAGTTGGAGCAGATATAAATTAGGCATCAATGCCAAGGCAGGATTGGAACGGCAAAAGGCCAGCAAATGCAGCAATTTCAGCCAGACTGAGAAAAGGTTCTGAAGTTTCAGGACAAGCTCCTGCACTCGCAGAGTATTCCCCAGAGAAAGATTCAAACTTATAAGTTCGGTATACTGAAGGGCAGGGGATTGAATCTGCAACTGGAAAAAATCCTTCAAAGCTTCCGGTCCCTCACTGTCCAGGAGCAGCTGGCCGATACGAGTCAGGCGCTGAGTCAGTATATTATCCTCCTGACTGCATTTTTTCAGCAGATCACCGATCAACTGCTGTTTTTCCAGCATCCGGTAATAGGCGGAAATATCTTCGCTGCAGGCCAGGCTAGGGGAGCAGAAAGGCCTCAAGGCCAGCATCAGCTGGTGGGAGTGCTGGTCGGAGGGCCAGCTTTCCAACTGGGCGCCAAGGCTTCGAAGGGATTGGAGGAACTGGTCCAGATCCCCCAGGCGGGTTCTTATTTCCTTAATGGCGTATAACAGTTCGATTACCTGCCGATCGGCTTCATCACTTATGGATAGAGTATTTTCCATAATTTGCTGTTTTAGCTGCTGCAAATGTCTGATCAAGGTCTTAACCTGGTTGAAAATATTGGCGTTACGTTTGATTACCGCTGAAATATATTTAATCAGCAGGCTTTCCTGCATCTTGATGCCCAGCAGGCCTTGTACCTGATCCTGGATGTCCTTCTGATAAGCCGGCCAAAACTTCTCGTGAAAGCTGCGATAATAAAAGGAGTTAATGGCCAGCAGGTAACGGTCCAGGTCATCCAGCGAAAGTGAGTCCGATTTGTATTCGCGGCTGATCATCTCCAACTCACCCCGCAGAATAAGCAGGAATTGCTCCATGTTTTCCTTGTAGGTATCTGCGTTTATTTCATTGCTGTTCATTCAATTACCCCCAGAAAATAGCCGGCCAGAACCTGGCGTTTTAATTCCGCGTCCTTCATCCTTACCAACTCAGGCCGGGAAGCCATCTCCCCCTGCAGGCCAGACCGGTCATAATTCGCATTAAGATTGCATATCTGTATAGCCCGCTGACGTTTGGATTCCCCGGCTATCGAAGCAAGCTGCCGGGATGTAGTCTCATTTATAAACATCGGGTGGGGCACCCATTCCCACAGCAGCAGATAATAGTCTATCAGAGCAGAGGCCAGATGCTGATTAAGGTCCAGCAGGCCCACGATATTACTCAGACGCAGATATTCCATGATCACAAAAGACTCATGGGGCAGGGAAGATATTTTCTGACTGGTCATTTTCAGCAGGGTTTCAACCCGATCCGGGTTTATCTTCGCCTGGACTTCGCTGTCATTCAGCAGGGAGGCCTCATAAGGCCGGTATTGTTTCAGGATGCTGCCTTTGCTGTGAATCTCATATCTGATAGCCGAATGGGGCTGGTTGAAAGCGGCGGCAATACTTTCCCCGATGGCCAGGTACTGCAGGCTGGCTCGATCCGGGTTGATAAGGGGGAAAAAATCGGCGTAAAGTTTATGAGCTGCTCTATAGGGATTCACTGGCTGGCTCAACAGAGCTTGCAGGGGAATCACCTGTCTTAGCAGGCGGGAAAAGCTACGATGGATTGTTTCGTCATCCAGCAGGCTAACCAGGCGGTTATTGCGTTGATAATCGCTGTATATGTCCATCAGCAGGGTCAAACAGTCTTCGATCATACCGCTGCGGAAAAGTGATTCAGCCGCTGCCAGCTGGGTGCTGAAACGCTTCATGGCATAAGGATCCCGGAAATGGGAGGCATTACTCTGCTCCAAAAGGTCCAGGGCTTCCAATATATTTTCCGTTTTATCTCCATATAAACCGGGATTGCTGGCACTCTTTAGCTGAGGATTATAGCCATATAAATCACGCTTTCGGGTGTTGATCAGCTCAGTTTCCCGTTCTTTGAACAGCTTGCGCAGTTCCGGATTTGCAGTTCGTGACGCCAGGTACTGGCAGGAGTCCAAATCCAGTGCGTTTATGACTCGGGTCATATGAAGATGATGCTCTGGATTATAGAGATTCACCAGAAATTGAAGCCGGAAAGGCCGGGGAGAACGCAGCATGATATACCAGGGCAGAAAATCCCAGAATTCCCGCAGGAGATGGTCAGGCCCTTCGGCCAGCCATTTCAGTATTTCAATATTATGCAGGTGGTCCAGCAGTAGATTAAAAAAGTCCAACCGGTGCCGGGAGAAATACCAGCTGCGATAATAATACTCCAACTCAAAGGCGTCGGAAACAGCTCCGGCCTCAGCAGGAAAAGCCCGCGCGGCATATCTTAAGCTCAGTTCTTCCTGCCACATATTGAACAGGTCGTCATTTTGTCGTAATTGTTCTAAATCTAATGGTACAGCTGGCATTATCTTACTCCTTAGCTAGATGTTCCGTAAAAGGCGGCGTTTAGAATTATACAGGCATTTTCAGCCTGAACCAGGTCACTCTGATGTAAAAATATATAGTAATAAATGGATTTTTCCTTATTGGTATAGATTCCCCCCAGTTTATCTTTTTCCAGCACCGTAATTTTATCCTGGCTGGCCTTGCCCCGCTGAAGATAGCGGTAAGACTGCAGGCGGGTGACAAACTGATAGCGGGCCAGGCGTTCAAAGTGAGTTTTCAGCCCTATTTCTTTGTAAGGATTACCCTCCTCATACTTAATAACTGCATCTGAGATCCGGGCCGGCGGCAGTTCCAGCAAATCTGCATCGGTCTGAAAGAGGGTACTGCTCAGTTTTCGCAGGATGGTCCAGTGGGTTTCCTGTTCCAGCAGATAACTGAGATAAGGATGCAAGTTAGCCGGGAACAGTTTCAACAGGTTAGCTTCCTCTTGCATCTGCGGCAACACATCCGGATGATACACCAGGTAATTTATCAGGTCATCTATCTGGTATTTAAAACGCGGAATATATAAGGAATAATCCAGCCATAAAACCGCAGAATATCTATCAAAAAACACTTTATAGGATTCGAGGGAGTTCTCAAAAAGTGCATCGATATATTGCAGCAGGTCTTTATATTCCTGTTCCGTCAAGGTTTTCCTTTTGTCCAGTTTTCTAAGTATAGCTCTCATGTAATGCACCGAATCAGTTTTTATTTATTTTAACCCAAGCAGCAGGCAGTAGAAAGGTTTGTGAATAAGAAAAAATGGTAATATAGTTTAAACAGGACGTAGTACAGGAAGAGATATTATGAATACTAATCAAAGAAGAAGGATGGATAGGTTCAGATTGTTGCTGTTTCCTCTTTTGACAGTATTGTTAGCCATGCTGCTGGTAAGCGGTAATCGGCCGGTATTTAATAATAGGGAAGCGGTCTTTTATACTTATATTGACAGTGCAGCCCGCGGGAATTTTGGTTATGGCACCAGTCTTAAATACGCCAATAATATTTCCTTTACCGGTTTGGAGAAAGGGGATATTATTCTGGGAGGCTATCCAGATTGTGCTTATGGGCGCTTTTCGCATGTGGCCATGTACATAGGCGAAGGAGAAGTTATCGAGGCTTTCGTTGACTATGGAGTTCACATTCGTCCCATCGAGCACTTCCGGGATTACAAGTATGTCTGCCTGCTGCGGGTTCAGGCCGATCCGGAAATAAAGCAGCAGGCCGTGGATTATGCCTGCAGATTCCAGGGTAATATGTTTTATGCCCTGGCCTTTAAACCCGGTGATAGAATATGGAATTGCAGTAAAGTAATATGGAAAGCTTACCAGGAACAGGGGCTTGAACTGGATGAAAGCGGAGATCTGTGGATATCTCCGGATATTTTTTATAACAGTTCGCAAACAAGCTTAATCCGGAAAAGAGGATACTAGATGCTGGTAAATACCATCAGACTGTATATTATTCATGTCAGTGCCATAGCTGCAGGTATTCTGGGCAGTTATTACTCCGGGCTGGATATTATGACCGCCCTGGTGTACCTGCTGATCATTGCCTGGGAAGCCAGAAGAGCCGGTTCAATTTCCTTCCGCAACAACATTATAACCGCCTGCGTATGGCAAGCACCGGGAATATTTTTTGCTGTTCTATGTATAAGCTCTTTTGATCCTATGGGTCTATATGAATATGCGATCTTCATCCTGCAGTTCTGGTTTACCCCCCTGCTGGGCCTGCTGTCTCTGGCCGGGATAAACTCCTATTTTGATAAACCATTGTATTACTATCTTTTGATCTGTCTGCCTTTTATCAGCGTTTTATATTACCTGGGAGCAGCCGGTACAAGCAGGAGATGATTTATCTGCCTAGTCAGAAACCGTGCGCTTGACTCACGTATAAAAGTCAGTGATACTGGTTCATGTGCTGCATTGGCAGCGCCTGTCTTCTAAAGTAAACAGATTACCTTAATTAAAAGGAACCTTTGAGCTTTAAAAGGTTGCAGTATCACCGACTGTAGCCTTATTATGCGCAGCCAGCCGCAAAATATTCTGGAAAATAATTACAGCAGCTACTGGTTCCTTTACAAATGCACTGAGGGTTTTCCCTTATGTTAAATAGTGGATACATATGCAGGGATATTTAATTCATTCCAGGCCTAAACGATGTTAGAATATATCTGGGAGTCTCAGCTAATATGGGGAGGTAAAGCAAGTTATGATCAAGATATCCATACCGGGGCGTCAGCTCACCCTGGTCCTAGACACTTTATTGCTGGATCTGAATGGAACTCTGGCGGTTGATGGGATATTGCTGGAGGGGGTCAAGGAAAGGATAGAAGTGCTCCGGGATAAAGTCAAAATATATCTGTTAACTGCGGATACTTTTGGAGCTGCCAGAGGTATTGCCGAGGAATTGGACATAGAGCTGCTGAAAGTTGGCCCGGAAGATGGCGGACAGGACAAACTCGATATGCTCAACACCTTGCAGGGAGAAAACTGCGCAGCAGTAGGGAATGGTTACAACGATCGATTGATGCTGGCAGCTGCTGGACTATCCATTGCCGTAATAGAGGGAGAGGGATGTTCTGTCAAAGCACTGCAGGCGTCCGACATCGCTGTAAGGAGTATAAATGATGCCCTGGATCTGTTGATTAATCCCCTGCGCACAATAGCAACCTTGAGGTCTTAACCCCGGCATAAAAAACTCTGGGTGCAGCCATCGAAACAGGGGTATTATTCTTTTCGGGGCGATATTGTATACAATAATGTATATAATGTTAGCGTATTCTATGCTTTTGGATTAAAAAGTATAGTAATTAACAGAGTTTTAACACTAATGTGAGTCATATTTATATTATAATGTAGTAACACATGGCTGATGTTAATCATAATTGCTGATTTATGAAGTGCTGTACAACATATTAACACGGTTGTGTTTTAAGATCGCCATTATCAGATATCGTTTTATATTTAAGATAATACGAAGGAAAGGAGAGAGAGCATGAAGCAAACCCTGAGCCTGGGAGCAAGAAGCGCAGAAGGGCAAGAACAAATAGCGCGTATAGAGAAAGAAGCTCATACCAGCATCAAGCTCTGCTATCAATGCGGGAAG
>Ga0334883_1001077_pt1 | contig 43127 bp, 37 predicted proteins | sample GraSluR1_MG_6_FD_207230 | JGI IMG/M metagenome (GOLD analysis project Ga0334883, IMG submission 207230) | Sludge microbial communities from methane-producing bioreactor in Wageningen University, Netherlands - Granular Sludge_09_05-R1 | ecosystem: Engineered > Bioreactor > Anaerobic >...
AGGGATAGCCGGATCCGAAATGAGTTGGAACATATGGGGCATGTTCTTCGGATCATGTCCCAACTCATCATTTTGGCCATACCTAAAAAAACCCAAAAATATGTCCGCTATTTCAGGATACTACACTCATCCCTCATCCCTCATCCCTCACCCCTCAGACCTAATAATCATAATTCTGGTGCAAATATTGCATATAGTAATTGGAGCAATGTCACAGGGAGGAATACATGCCGAAATGTCTGCTGATAATTTTCGCTATACTGCTGCTGGCCTTCACTTTGAGCGCCGAGGAGTTCAATCTGCGCCCGATCGACAGATTGACTTTGTATCCCTGGCACATCACCACTGATGATGGTTGTCGGATCGTTTTCTGGTCTTATTGCGAATCCGGGCACGAGGATATCTATGCTCAGAAGCTTAGCCCGCTCGGAGAACCTGTGTGGAATGATGACATCCCCCTGGTCTCGCATATCGGCAATCAACGGCTTTTGGACGCGATTCCCGCTTCGGATGGCACTTTCTTCATTGTATGGCAAGAATACGGGGTGATGACCATTGACGGCATCAGAGTGCAAAAAGTCACGCAGAATGGTGATCTGCTCTGGGATTCACAGGGCATATCCATAAACATTGCGTACCCCCCCTTCTATAACATGGAAGCGAAACTTGTGGCCAACGAAGAAGGGGGTGTCTTTGTGGTTTACAATGCTAATAACAGCAGCGATAGCTCTATAAGCGGTCAAAGCCTGGATGCGACTGGGAATTTACTTTGGCCTGATTTGGGACAATACTTATTCGGTAGCAGTTATAGCGCTCTCCATAAGGCCATTCCCGATGGTGAAGGAGGCATGATCATCCATATGATGGGCAATACAAACAGCTCTATCTACCGCGTCAATGCCAACGGTGAAGTGGTGGGAGACGCCCCCCTCGTAGCTTCCAATGCGCTATCCGGCACAAAGATTCATCTGTTGCCCGGCCTGCCCGGAGAGTTTATCCTTTGGAATAGAGGTGGCACAAACAACTCCCAAATCCAATTTCGCAAGATTGATAATCAAGGAAACTTCCTAAGCCCTCAAACTGTGAGTTACTACATCGGTGCCAGCGATCATCCCGAGCACATCCGAGTGCAAAGCAATGTGAGCGGCGAGGTGTATGCGGCCTGGATCCGCAGCAATTACGACGGTGGCGGTCGCAGGCTGATGCTGCAGAGATTCAATTCAAACTTCAATGCCCAGTGGCCCGGTTACGGAGTTCAGCTTGCCATAGGCGCGATCGACACCAATGATTTTCAATTGGCAGTGGATCACAGTGGCCACTCCTGGCTAAACTGGAGTCAAAATGGCGATGAATCCTTGAATAAGTTGATGTGTATCTCCTATTTCGGAACTGATTTATGGCCGGAGGGAGCAGTGAGTCTGGATAGCCATCCCAACATAATCCGGCTCTTGCCAAACTACAATGGCTGCGTCCTGCTATGGGATACTCCGGATGGGATGATGCACAGTGTCCGGCGTCAATATCTGGATGTTTTGGGTAACTGCCATTATCCGGAGGATGGCGAAACCTTGATCGAAAGGCCGGGCGGGGTGATATTTACCAGTGCCGTTTATGCGATTGACGATCACTTGTTATCCGTGTGGCATGAGTATTTTCAGGATAGCAGGAAGATTCGGTACCAGCGCACTAATCAAAGCGGAGAAAACCAATGGGGAGAATTTGGCCGCAAGCTGAATCCTGATGACAGCTATTACGATGAGTTTCCGATTGCGCGAAAAGTAACGGATGGCTCTATTTACTTCCTCTATAGGACTTGGCTGAAAGACTCTGAAGACCCCCAAGCCATGCTCTATCTGCAAAAAGTGAATCAATCCGGACGCACGGTGTATCCCGGGCAGGGAATCCCCATAGTTGAGCTGCCGCGTCTATACTACAGGCACTTTATGGCCACACAGGACAGCGATGTCTATCTGGCTTGGGTAGCCCAAGCTGATAATGATGACAATGTGATTATGGGTCAGCGCATTTCCGGAGGACAAAAGCAGTGGGGAGATGACGGCAGAGTACTTTTTACGGCAGCAACGGGTGATTCATTGGTCATCAGAAATTTTGTGGGGACTTATCTGATTTGGCAAAAGGATGATTTCAACCCTGGAGATTCCGATGTGATGGCGCTAAGGATCGATGGCAACGGAGATCCCGCACCCGGCTGGAATCCCGCTGGCTTGAAACTGGTGCATGATGACAATTATTCAATTCAAAGATACGGTAGCGCCGGCGTGATCGGAGAAGACCTGTATTGCTTTGTACAGTTGCAGGAATGGGGTACCCTCGTCCAACGCCTCCAGAAAGTCAATCCGGAGGGGCAAGTCCTCTGGCCGGCTGGAGGCTTTGCCTTTGAAGGTGATCTAAGTTTGGTAAGCGTTGATTTTTCGGATGATCTCAGCTTCATCATGCGGGAGTACAGTGTGTGGGACACACCCATGCGTTTCTTCAAGCTTTCTTCTGCGGGGGAAGTGCTGGCTGATACTCAAGTGTTCAACTCAAGCTATGACATTTCTTACATCATCAAGTTAGCTCGCCTTGCCGATGGTTCCTACATTGCTGTGTTCTCCCAGCACAGCCAGGATGCGCAGCAATCCGTAGATCTGTATTACTATATGATCTCATCTGAGGGCGAACTGCACTCAGATCAAGCTATAGCGCTTTGCACCGAGCCCGATTTACAATGGTATCCCAAAATAGCGGTCTTTGGCAACCAGGCTTTCGTGGCCTGGACGGATAACCGCAAGCGGCTTACCGGACCGGAATCCAACCTTGGCGAACCCTATGCCGCCCTGCTCCACAGCGCCTATAGTGAAGTTTCAAACTCCCCCCAGAGCCCATCTGTCCGGCTCAGTTTGGAGGCAAACTATCCCAATCCCTTCAATCCTTCCACCACCATCGCCTTCAATCTTCCGCAAAGCGGCAGGCCTGTCGTCACAGTTTATAACCTGAAAGGGCAGATGGTAAAGACTCTGACCAATGCTGAGCCCTATCCTGCCGGTGAACATAGCATTGTGTGGGATGGCAGGGATCAAGCCGGGCAACCGGTGAGCAGTGGCCTTTATTTCTGCCGTCTGAGTTTTGAAGGAAAAAGCACTGTGCGCAAGATGGTTTTGGCGAAGTAAGCGAACGAAACGAGCGATGGAGAATACCATGAAAGAATCCAAAGATTACCTATGTTACTGTGGGCTGTACTGCAAGATGTGCAGCATTATTAATGGCCTTCCCCAAGCCGCCCAAAAGTTGCACAAGATCATGCAGGAAGACGGCTGGGAAGGCTATGGCAGCTTTATATATCCGGAGTTTAAGGATTTTTGGGCGGTGCTGTCCCAGGTTAAAGACTTGGACAAAAGCTCTGAACTCTGCCAGGGTGGTTGCGGCAATCCGGATTGCGAAATCCGCAAGTGCGCCAAAAGTAAGGGCCTGGAAGTGTGTGCCTTTTGTGAGGATTTCCCCTGCGCCGCTCTCACTGCTTTCACAAATGCCTATCCTTTTATCCTGACCAACAATGAACGCATCCGGGAGATCGGCCTGGAAGCCTGGCTCATGGAGCAGGATAACCTGGTGGCACAAGGAGTTACTCACAAAAGCTTGAAGCAGCAATAAGTCCTTCTGCCAAGCCAATCCCCCACCCTGCGCCCTTGGCCTCAGCTCGGCTTTTGCTACTGCTTACCTTATGATCACCCCATAAAATGAAGGGAATATGAGCTAAACCGGAGCTAAGACAGAGGGGAAAGATTGGGCACCGGGCTGATTAGTGTGTTCCACCAACCTGTTCATGCTCCTCCAGCATGATCCCGGCCACCAGTTTGTAATGAAACTGATCCTTTTCATAGCATTCACCCACGCTGCAGAGCATAATCCCCTTCTTGCGCATGGGATAAAGCCCGGGCTCCAGATTCTCACATAAAGCGCAGAACTCCAGATCAGTGACGGGCAGGGGCTCATAATCCCGTCCCTGATAGCGCAGATGGAGACACACCCGGCGTTTGTGGTTTACATCCTGCACCTGCACTCGCGCGCAATCGGAGCTGATCAAGAGCAGGGATGCTATCTCAGAGAACTTAAGGCCGCAATAGAACTGCTTTGGGATGCGTCTCTGGGTATCATAAAAGATGTATTCAGAACGATTGGGAGAGTGCACTTTTAGCACATCAGCTATGCTGGCTTTCCCTTTGAATTGCCAGGGAGTATGTTTACGGATGACGTAGTTTTCACTTTGGAAATAAGAGAAAGCTCTATCCACGATCTCGATGCGCACGATATCCAGCTTGGTGGCTACCTCGCCATTATCCATGATCAGGTCTTTGGCATCGATGGCATAATGGGCGTCTGAATCCGTGGTGACCAGTCTTAGCCACCCACCAGAATTGGTGTCAATCCCGGCCACGCAGTATTTGCCATACTTACGTGATACGGCCAGGAGGATGAGCTCCCTGGTCACAGATGGATCACCTCAACTTTTGGCTTCAGCTTCTGAATCCTGAGCGCTACCAGAGAGCGATGACAATCCTCTGCCCGGGGCTCGGAACAGAGCAAGCAAAGGGGTCCGGGCAGTTCGCGCAGAAGCTTTCGCAACAGTTTGTCTGCCGCGCGCGCTTCCATCAAAGCGGCAAAGCGCAACTTATAGCCATCCCAGTCTATCTCCTTATTGCGGATCGAATTCAGCAACTCCTGATCGGGAGCGAGTTCCGGACTGTGGAAATAGCCGATATCGCAGAGCTCTTTGAGAAAATACTCCAGGTCTCCGGCTTTGGTAAAACCGGCAAGCTGGCTGCGGTTGTTGAGCCGGATATCCACAAGAGTCCTGACCTTAGCCTTTTGCAGCATGCCAAAAAAGGTCGAGGCGTTCTTGCCGGCAAATCCAATGGTGAAGAGCTTCATCAATCCTCCGGGTTTTCCAAGCGCCAAGCTATGGCTTCATTGCGCTTGAGATAGGCATCGGCCAGGATTTGAGCCGGATCGGTTTCACCTTCGATGAGATCAAAGATATCCGGTTCATCCCGGTGGGGGAAATACTTATCCAGCAAGCGTTTGTCCAGCTGAGCCTGAGTTTGGATCGAGCTATCAGCAAGGATGTGCCTGATCTCATAGCCCAGCAGGCTCAATGCCCGGCTCACCATGATCGCGCGGTGACAATCGAAGGGGTCTTTCTCCGCGCACATCAGGACGGGTACCTTCCCTTGTGCCAAATGTAAGTCCAATTGCCTGATCCCTTCCCTAAAGTTGGGAGAAGCCGTGTACCAGGCATAGTTCAACCAACCGGCCGGCCAATAAAAGCTCTCATCAGTCTGTCTGGCCCCAAACCAATTGCCAAACCACTCATAGCCAATCCCTTGACGTTTAAGCGCTGGGGACAGTTCTTCCCGGTTGAATTGGGGATAACGCTTGGACCAGGGAGAGGATCGGACGTCCAGCACGAGGTCTGCTTCTGCTCTTTTCAATAGCTTGATAACGTGCTCTGCTTCGTGATTGGAATGGCCTATTGTGAAAACGATATCCATGGCTCCACCTTTCTATGTTCTACGACAAACTATAGTTCTGATGCTCATTTATGTGTCAACAATTTTTCTTAAGGGGGATTTAGTGCTTGACCGGATGACGCGGCTGATAAAGCTGGTAAAAGCCTCAGATAAATTGAGCGAAAATATTCAGGCTCATATAGGAGTATCGGATGCAGTATTCAGAACAGCATGTGTTTCAGGCCTTGGAACAGTATTTTGGTTTCAACGAGTTTCTCAGCGCGCAGCAGGAGATCGTAATGGATCTGCTGAAGGGAAAATCACTCCTGGCGATCATGCCCACGGGCTCCGGAAAGTCGCTATGTTATCAATTACCCGCAATGATCCTGGATGGCTATGCCCTGGTGGTCTCACCGATGATCTCGCTGATGAAGGATCAGGTGATGCAGATGCGGCAATTGGGCATTCCTGCTGCCATGCACAACAGTCTGCAAAGCGCTGATGAACAGCTGATGGTACGCAAAGAACTCCAGTGCGGAAAGCTGAAGCTGCTCTATATGGCCCCGGAAACCTTGGTGCGAGGGCAGATTCTGGATCTTCTGGAAAAGCATCCCCCTTCCCTGATCGCCATCGATGAAGCGCACTGTATCTCCATGTGGGGACATGATTTCCGGCCCGAATACCGGCAACTCAGCCAGCTTAGGGCTCGCTTTCCCCAGCTGCCTTGCTTTGCCCTCACCGCCACAGCCATCCCCAAAGTGAGAGAAGATATCTGCGCCCAGCTTGGCATCCCTGTGGAGCATCAGAGGATCGAGAGCTTCAACCGTCCCAATCTGCTATTGGCGGTGGAACCCAAGAAAAACAGCTTCCAACGCTTGATCGGCTTTCTGAAGAATCATGGTAGCGAGAGCGGAATCATCTATTGCATGACCCGTAAGAAGGTGGAAGACATCGCCAACCGTCTGGCACTGGAAGGCTTTCAGGCTTTGCCCTATCACGCGGGACTCTCAGACAAAGAGCGCCACGGCAATCAGGAAGCTTTTATCAACGACGAGGTTCCCATCATGGTGGCCACCATCGCCTTTGGGATGGGCATCAACAAGTCCAATATCCGCTTTGTGGTGCACATGGATCTGCCCAAAAGCCTGGAATCTTACTACCAGGAAATCGGCCGGGCAGGACGGGATGGCTTGCCATCTTCATGCCTGCTGCTCTTTAGCTTTGGCGACGTGATGGGTCTCAATAAAATCATCTATGGCGAGGATCCGGCCCTGAACGAAAGCATCAAAGCCCATCTGGAGGCGATGATAAGCTATTGCGAACACACGGGATGCCGCAGAATTCCCCTTCTGAACTGGTTTGGAGAGCGCTATCCGGAATCCAATTGCCAGATGTGTGATAACTGTCTGGCAGCAAGCTCGGAGCAGATTGACGTCAGCCGGCAAGCCCAGATGTTTCTCTCGGCAATCTCACGCGCTCGGGAAGCATACCCCGCCAAGCGCATTATCATGATCTTGAGAGGATCCAAAGCCAAGGAATTGATGGCAGCCGGGGATACAGAACTCAGTGTGTGGGGCATTGGCAAAGAGTGGTCTGAAACCCAGTGGTTCAGCCTGTTTCAATCCCTGAAAAAGGATGGCAGCCTGATCCAGGGCTATCCCGGTTTCAGCCTCAAGCTCACTCCTCGCAGTTGGGAAATCCTGAGAGGTGAACGCTCTTTTGTGATGCCGGCCTCCCTGATGGAAGTGCTGCTCAAGACCACTACCGAAGATGAAGAGGATGAGCTTTTTACAGAGCTGGTGTTGCTGCGCAGGCAGATCGCGGCACGCCAACAGGTGCCTCCCTACATCATTCTGACCGACAAAAGCCTCCGTGAGATGTGCGGCTATCATCCTCAAAGCATCGAAAGCCTGCTCAAGATCAATGGGGTGGGCTCCTACAAGGCAGAGCATTATGGACTGGAGTTCATCACTGTGATCCGTGAGTATTGCGAAAGCCGCGGTATTCCTGACAGCATGCTCAAAAAGGCCACGCCACCAAGCAGACCAAGCAAAATTAGCAGGACGATGGAAGTGGTTTCCTACCTGAAAGAAGGGCACAATCTCCAAGAATGCATGGTGCGTTTTGGCTTCACTCTGGATACGCTGCTGGAGCATTTGCAACGCTATCTGGAAACCGACGGCACGCTGGATCCCGAAATCCTGACCAGTTATAACCCTCTCAGCCCTGAAGACACGGCCAGAGTGAGAGCATGCTTCAGACAGCTGGGCATGGAAACCCTGGCTCCGGTGCGCCGCGCTCTAAATGAAGAGATCAGCTATACCGAACTGAAGCTGGTGCGCCTGATCCTGGTGGCCGAGCTGAAGAGCGCGCAAACGCCTTAGGAATATGCCATTAGAGTAATCGATCGGCATAGTTCCTGTCACGATGGCCACTCAGCCTTTTTGATAACACAGGAATTGGATTCCAGAACTGCATAGGAGATGGCCATGATTACCCCGGATCCAGAAAATCGTTATTGATCTGCTCCAGGATGTTCTCCTGCGCGAAGGAAAATTGCAGATAGTCAAAGCATAAGTGATTATCCTGCTTGACTATAAAGGCATCAAAGCGGAATGGATGGATGTATTCTTGTCCATACATCAGCTCTTTGAGGGAGTTTGAGATATCGCGTCTGATCACAAACAGCTTGTCTTTGGGAGAAATCTCCGCGCGCAAAACGCTCTGCACCTTTGCGGCTGTAGCTTCCAGCAAGTCCTCATCAGCGATCTGTTTTTTGAAGAGCCCTGAAGCATGAAAGAGAAATGAATCCCCCACCCTTTGCCGCGCGCTATCCCGAAGATTCAGCTCGATCTCATCCCAATGATCACGGAGGCTATCGATCTTTGTGGCAATGTCTTGCGCTCCCCGGGATATGGCGCTGTCAGTGGACAGCAGAATCGCCTCTTCAGAAAAGAAACGCGGGATATCTTCCTTCTGACCCGCTTTCCCGGATATGAGCCGGCAAAAATCCTGCAAGAAATACATTTCACTGTGGCCAAATCCGCTTTGAATCCCGCTGATACCGCGATACTGCTCCAGCTCTCGTTGATAGCTCTTCTCGAAATAGGTATCGGGATGGAATCTGGCATCCGCAAAGGGAAGATCGCGAGGAAAAGAAAACTGGATATGGCGGATAATCCAGCTCTCATCCAGATATTCCAAAACAAAGTAAATCCTTAGTTTCCAAAGATACTCCCGATTTTCTTGCGGTTCTCTGGGGTGCAGAAAATGCGCCAAAAGCCAATTGATTTCCGTGAGTTTGACCCCTGTGCTCTTGCGGGAATCATAGCTCTTGCCGTCAAAAAACTACTCGATGAAGGAGACAAATCTGGAATAAGTGGCATCATCGTCGGAAAAGCTGTATTTCACTGTGGCCGGGACATGGCACCAGGCAGCTTTGCCGTGCTCCCTGATGATGGCGTTTTCAATATCTAACTCCAGCTCTCCCCAGTATTTCCAATCACTGATGAACAAATCCCTGATGCTCTGACGCGAAAGACATAATTCGCCATCACCGGTTCCGATGATGGAGGCAAAACCTTGCTTGCCAAAAGTGCTGTCCAGGAAAGCATCCACTTCCTCCACTGCTCGAGCCCTATACGCGGTTTGAAAAACCTGTAGCAAATGTTTGATCTTGGTTTTGCTGTCCAAAATGTCTCCCTGTGCTCATTCAGCGCGCTTCGTTGTCTGCAATAAAGCTCCGAAGCAGCTCGTTGTATTCCTTTTTACTTTCAATGTGATGCTGATGAGAGGCTCCTTCAAACACCCGGATCTGCGCCTTGGGGGTCAGTTCCCGGAAGTATTTGGTGGATTTGGGAGTGGCTTCATTAAACTCCCCACAGGTATAGAGCACTGGTAGCCTAAGCTTTTCCAGATATGGCGTTACATCGGCATCCATCAGAGTGACGGTAAACTCGCTTTTTCAAGATTTGTGCTCTGTTCATTCGGGTGAACATCCCTTTGTATAATCGGCCAAGTGTGGATTACTTGATCCTGACAATGAAGTCTCTTTCAGGACTGAAGTCCAGAAACTGCCAGTGAAACACCTTTCCTTTCTCACCGGAACTCATGCTGGGCGAGTGAAAAGGCAGGTCATCCAGCTCGATACCAGGTCCCAGGATCAGGGTCATTTCACAGAAAGGAAGCGGTCTGCCCCATGAGTTGGCAGTTAGCAGCACATAGTGAGCAGTTTTACCGCTGATCTGCTGGTTGTAGCTGATACGTAACTTGGCGAAACTGCGAGGAGACATATCCAAGCGGAAACTGAAGCCTTTTTCGCTATGCCCCATGAGTTCGACCGCCAGGCTATCAGAGGGTTGCATCAGATCAAGCTTTATGTTCTCAGCCTTTCCAATGTCTGAGGAGGATGGAACCGGAAACACGATCAATCGGCTAAGGGCATCGCTTTGCAGGTTACTCAGATAGAAATCACCGCTTACTGTCCAGACCAGCGTGTTGGAAGATGCGCATCGTATAAGTGAAAACTCGAGCCTTTCACCCTCAAAATTGTACTGCGGCTGGGCAAGCAGCAAAAATGGCATCAGGCTTAAAAGACAAAGGGCGGTACCCAGTTTCATTTGAGAACGGTAATCCTGTTCCTGGCCAAAATCCTGCCTCCTTCGCTCAGCGTAATGAAGTAGATCCCACTACCAAGTTTAGGAAGATCCCAGAACGTTTCACCTGCGGAGGGCATCTCTTTACCTGACAATAATCTGCCTCGCAGGTCATAGAGGTGGAGCTCAGACTTATGGCCCAAGAGCGAGCTTGATTCATACTTCAGGTTAATGGTGTTTCCGGAGGATAGGGTGAGTAGCGATGGATACAGGCTTAAAACTCCTGTGTGAGGTAATTGCGCTGAGGCATTAGAGCTCACGGAGCTAACAACGCCGTTTAACTGGATCGTCTCACCGGGTTCAGGGAAAAGCAGTTCCTGGATCACGGTGTTGTTCGTCTGAGGGTCTTTGACCAAGATGCTTCGACGTTTCGCGTTTCCGGTGCGTTCCCAGTTTCCGGACGAGTTGGTCGGATCATTGTAGTATTGGTCATAAACCGTGGCATATTCAAAATAACTGCTATAGACGGTGATTCCCGCGGCGGGACTGCCGTTAATGTCCTCCAAATGCACGTTCAAGGTATAAGTGGAGGCAGGGGTATACGGATCCGGGCTGATGGTCTGGCTGTCCTTAGCCCAAGTAATACCTGTGTCGTATTCACCATGGCCGAAGTAATCTGGAGCATAGACACGCACTGCTGATTGCCCTGGGGCAAGAGGGTGTATGTGCACGCTGATATCATTCTGAGGTCCCCAGCGTAGCTCCTCCGGGTAAAAATATCGTGCGGGGGTACAACTCAGACGAAGAAAATCCTCATTTCTCTGGATCGTGAATCCGGGGATTTCCTGGTTCAGGTTGATAACGAAGACCGGTTCGGAAGGCTGAGTGTAGTATGGGGACAGATAGAAAGAACCGGCAGAAGTTGTAAAACACAAATCGCTTACTTCAAACCCATCCCACCAAGCCTCATCTCCGAACATCACAAAACAATCATCAGCATCATCAAACCAGACCCTGGCCAGAAACCTGGGGACAAGAACATTCCCGCTCAGACCTGTCAGCCCCATGAGTATCAAAAGCAAAAAAGAAACTGTCTTCATGATTCCTCCTTTATAGATATACTATACTCATCAGCATAGAAAGCAAATTCGATGTGAAATGAATATCAACCGGAACCAAAAGAACTCCCTGTAGCTATGTCCGCCTTAGGAGTGTAGCTCCAGCTCACTCAGCTTGCGCGAGAGATTACTCTGTTGCAGGCCAAGGGCTTCCGCTGTCCTGCTGATGTTGCCGCCATGGAGTTTGAGCTGAGTGCTGAGATAGCGGATTTCAAATTGCCGCTTTTTCTCCGCAAAGGCGATGCTTTCTTGCCAAAAGGCGGCATCACTGCTGGAACTGGATGCGGCTCCGGGCAATACCGGAATGATGTCATCCGGTTCCAGAATATCCTGATCACATAGCAGATAGATGCGCTCCATAATGTTGCGCAGTTCGCGTACATTGCCCGGATAGGGCTGCGCTTGCATGCGCTTTAGAGCAGCCGGAGAGAAGTGTTTGACTCTGGTGGCCAGTTCCAGGGCCAGGTCAACCGCAAAGTGCTCGATCAAAAGCGGAATATCGCTGACGCGTTCGCGCAAAGGCGGGCTTTCGATGGGCACCACGTTGAGCCGATAAAACAGGTCTTCCCGAAACTCGCCTTTTCGCACCAATTCCGGAAGGTTCTTGTTTGTGGCGGCGATCACCCGCACGTCGATACGATGAGTCTGATTGCTGCCCACGCGCTCAAACTCCCCTTCCTGAATCACGCGTAAGACCTTGGCCTGAGCAGCCAGCTCCATGTCTCCGATCTCATCCAGAAAGATGCTGCCTTTGTCTGCTTCTTCCAGCTTCCCTTTCTTGCGAGCCTGAGCTCCGGTGAAAGCGCCCTTTTCATAGCCAAAGAGTTCGCTCTCAATCAGTTCGCGGGGAATGGCCGCACAATTGAACTTGATGAAGGCCTTGTCGGTGCGATTGCTGCGGGCATGGATCAAACGAGCGATGAGCTCTTTACCGGTGCCGCTTTCGCCATGGATCAGGATCTTGGCATTGCTGGGAGCCACCTTGTTGATCAGAGCGTTTAGCTCTTGCATCACCGGTGCTTGACCGATCATCTTCCAATCCCGTTCACTATCCGCCTGCATGCGCATTAGTTTCAGCGACATCGCGTAAAAATCCAGAGCTTTCTTCACCGTGATCTTGATCTTAGGCAGGCTCAGGGGTTTTTCCAGAAAGTCAAAAGCGCCCAGCTTGATGGCCTTGACGGCATCGCTGATATTGCTGTTTCCGGAGATCATGATCACCGGGATCTGGGGCAGGGATTTCTTGATGCTTTCCAGAGCGTCGATGCCGTTGCCATCCGGCAGTTTCACATCCAGCAGGATGGCATCGGGATCCAGGCTGTCCAGCTGGGCAAGCCCTTCCTCGATGCTGCCGCTGCCATGGCAGATATAGCCTTCATCTTCCAGGATGTTACAGAGCGTGAGGCGGATGTTCTTTTCGTCGTCGATAATAAGGATGTTCATGCTGCTTCAGCCTCGATGATGAGCGTGAACTCGCTGCCTTCGCCGGGCTTGCTCTTCACGCGGATGATGGTGGAATTGGCATCACAGAGCTTTTTGACCAGGGCCAGACCCAAACCGGTGCCCTTGCTTTTGCGGGAAAAATAGGGCTCGAAGATGCGCTGCAGATCACCCGCGTCAATGCCTTTACCCTGATCCTGGATGCTGAGAACCGCGTATGAGCGTTCCTTGTAGAGCTTGATCGCGATGCCTTTCTTTTCCTCGCTGGCATCCATGGCATTTTGCAGGATATTGGTGACGATCTGGTAGAAATGGGTTTTGTCGAACTTGATAGTGATCCCGTCCTCCAAAGCGAGCTGAATCTCATAGTCCTGAAGGTAGGACTTCAGGATATCGCGGATGGATTGCGCGGGATTGAAACTCTCTGTGGCAGGCTGATTTACCTTGGCATAGTTAGAAAAGTCCTGAGCTAAAAGCCTTAGGTTTTCGATCTCCTGGGTGATGATCGAGATGGATTCTTTGAGGATGTCTTTGACGCGTTCGGGATCGGTCTCCAGCCGTTCTTCCAAACGCTGGATAGCAAGCTGGATGGGGGTTAAGGGGTTCTTGATCTCGTGGGCCAGGATGCGGGAGAGATCCTTCCAGATCATTTCCTTTTCGGCTACCAGAAGCCGGGTTTGCACCGCTTCCAGTTCGCGACTCATCACGTTGAAGCTGTTCTTGAGTTCCCGCATTTCCGGGATTCCGGTTTCGGGAAGATGCACCGAGAAATTGCCCTGACGGATCTGTTCTGTAGCGTTTTTCAGCTCTCTTAGCGGTTTACTGATGCGGGATAGAGCGATGATAAAGGTCACCGTGGACGCCACGATGATGATGAGCAGTACCACGGAAGACATTGTGCGGGAATCACTCAGCGCGATATTCACCACCGCTTTGGCCTCATTAAAATTGCGCATCAGGGATTGCGCTTTGAGCGAGTCCTCGTGGCTGTGTTGCCTGATTTCGCGCAGTTGACTGCTGAGTTCCATCTGCTCCATGGCTTCATGAATGTTGCGATGCTTGCTTTGCACCACATTATTGAGCAGGATCAAGCCCCCGATGGAGACGATCACAAAGAGGATGAAGATGCGGGTGCGCAGGCCTGTCTTTAGCATTAGCTCTCCTAAGAATCCCGGCGCAGATCAATCTGTGCCTTGGTGGAGGGTTTCTTGTATTTCCAGAGTACCATCAAGTCCAATTCCTTATCCAGTTGTCTAAAATGCACCTTGGGCAATTCTGCTTCGATCTTCGCGCTCACCATTCCCCAAGAGCTTTGATAGGGCAAAGCATATTCGAAATAAGCCAGCTCTCGTTTCACTTCGTCTATTGATTCCGTAAATGTGGCCTGAGCGCCATCTCTCACGAGCTCGTAAACCCCGGAGGCCGGGTCATAACTAACCTGGTTGACCACTCTGCGCCGGGCCACGACGCTATTGCCACTGCGTACTTCCAGATTGTAGTGAACGGGGATGGGCGTTCCTGAGGCAAAGATGCTGGGAAAGTCGTTTTCAAAAGCGGATTGAAGCTGAGCCCGCAGATACACAAAGCTGCCCGATTTGCTGTGACTGATGCTGCTGAGACGCGGATCGTTTCCTTTGAAGGACGAAAAGAGCAGCATCGAGAGCGAAACCACTCCGGCCAAAACTCTTGTACTCAATGCTTCCAGCATCAAAGCTCCTTCTTATGTAATGGGGATGATGCGCTCCACCACAGGAGCAAGGGCAAAGGCTACTCTCAGCATTCCGTTGATGTAGCTGACCTGGGGCTTATCCTTATCCAAAGCTATCTCGGGGAAGAAGATGCGGCGCTCGAAATGGCCGGTCTCGATCTCCATATTGTAATAGCTGATCGGGCAATTGGTGGAAGGAAAGCTCCTGCTGCCACTGATGCGCAGGTATTCCGGGCTCACGGAGATGGATATCTCGTCCTTTTCCACTCCGGCCAGCTCTGCCACCACGATCCAGTGCGTATCGGTCTGAAACACATCACACTTGGGATGCCAGGATTCATCGATGGCTTCTTCCAAAGCGTTGGGGCTATTGGTGAGGCTATTCACCTCACCAATCAGCTTCAACATCTCTCTTTGCAAGCCAACGAGATTGGTAAACAACTTCTCACGCATGGCTTATCTCCTCTTTTACCATTCGGTTCGTTCACGGAAAAAGAAGGTGGATTCGGCATTGGGCGCCAGATCTACCTGATAGGTTACCTTATTTTTCTGAGGGTCAAGGGCATAGCGCAGATCCGAATAAACGATCTTGGCATTGCCGGAAAGCTGGTGCACCACGTTGATCTTCTTTGCTTCTTTGGAGTTATTCTTCAGCACAAGGTGAATCTCGCGTTCAGAGACGCGGTTTGAAACGCTCTTCTGATTGCGCACCTGAGTGGAGGCCACCAGGTCAAAGGCCCTGCCGGTGGTCACATTCACTTCTTCGTTGAGGCTGGTATGATTGATGCTGTCCTCACCGATGAACTCCAGATTGCCATCGCTATCGGCTTTATAGACCTTGATCGTGCCTTTGGGCAAGGGCTTGCCCAGGCCTTGATTTTCGGTATTGACAAAGCGGATGATGCTGTTCACGCCTCCCGCAAAGGTGGGATATTCATACACGGCATTGGCGATCACTTCCTGCATGGGATAGAGTTCCATCTGCTTGGTCTGATTGTTCGCGAAGGAAACCTTCTGATCCAGGGTGTACATATGGAAGTCATGAAAGGCCTTTTCCTCAAAGGATGGAGCGGCCATCGCCACGTCGGATTCCATCATCGCGTTGCGTCCATATCCGGCCTTGTCATAATAACGATCCCGAATCTGATTGACATCGCCGGCGATGAGCTTGAGGTTCACGTTGTCAAAGCCCTTGCCGGAACGGTTATTGATCGTAACCCAGGAGTTCAGCAGCAGCTTTTCCCCGCTCCAAACCGCGTTATAGGTCACATCCCAGGAAAACCCGCCACTGAGATAACTGAGCTGCATGGCTTGCTTGCCTTTGCGGGCACTGATCAGATCCCAGGCCAGGGTGGGCTTGGTATAAAAGTTTGCCGGCAATGAGGCAAATTGGATCCATTGCACTTCACTGTCCGCGATCACCAAAAGCCGATCCGTACCCGCTTCGATGATGCCCAGATTCGCGCCATCAAAGAACTTCAGGATGCCGCGCAGCTTGGATTGATCCTTCATCACGGCGATCACTTCCTGATCCAGATATTTGGCCATGATCTGATGCTTTCCGGCCAGATCGTATTCATAATTCTGCTCGGCCACGCGGATGCCATTGCCTCGCACGATCACGGAAGCAGGGGCAATGCGGGAAGTGATATCATCATAGTTATACTTGCTTCTTCCCAAAGGCAGATTCACCTCAAAGGTGCTGCGAATCAGGGAAAGATCATCGTTGTAGATAGTAATCCAATCCTCTGCCAGCAGGGGCAGGACGGACATAATCAATAGCAGTGCAATCACTAAAACCCGTGTTTTCATAATGGGGCTCCTTATAGTCATAATGCCGCGCACGCGGAAATTTCTCGTATATCTCTCTGATAAACAGTCTATTTTAGGTGGCACTGAGTGTCAAGCAAAGAATTCAGGTGGCAGGTGGCAGGTTGCAGGTGGCAGGTTGCAGGTGGCAGGTGGGCAGGTGGTGGTGAGGTGTGAGGAGTTAGTGGTTAGCTGCCATCGTAAATTGTAAATCGTAAATCGTAAATTCTAGCTCGTTTCCGGCAGTTAATCAAGCAATCATCCCCCCTTAATCAAGCGTTAATTATTAACGCTTGATTAACGCTTGATTAAGACTTGATTAACGCCCTGAAAAGAGAGAGAAAGGCGTAAGACATTGTGTCCTTTGGAGTTATTGCCGAGTTATTGCCCTGTCTCCTTTGGAGTTATTGCCGCTTGATCTGCAAGGCAAGCCGATGATTCTTGAAGCTACCGGTCTGATTAGAAAAGCCCTCGATCTTCGGGCGGCAATGACTTCAAACAGCGGGACTGGGGCTCCTCCCTCGGAGTTCATGCTGCTAACAAAGGTCTGAATGCCTGCAAAACTTGTGGGTTACGATAATCTCAAGCAAGCTCGGGAACTTCGGGCAGCATGGACTTCGAGCAGCGGGATTGGGGGAGTGAATAGTGATCTGCATGCTTGCTGCTTGAACTCCAATCCTTCGGATAGAAGTCCAAGGGTGATCTGCATGCTTGCTGCTTGAACTCCAATCCTTCGGATAGAAGTCCAAGGAGGATATGGGATGCCAAGCAGGAGCTTGCCACCCCAGTGTAGATGCTTCATCCTGAAGCATACATGTTGATGCGGTAACCAGCCACACGCAAACGCCAAGATGGCGTTTCTACTTTCCATCGTTGCATGCTCGCTGCTGGAAGTCGAAAGCGCTTTGAAATCCTCGTCTTCGATGCGGGACTCAAGCAGTGGGTGATATTGGTTTGGCTTATTAGGAACTGGGATAGCGCTTACGACTCCCAGGGAGGCAGATGCGAACAATCTGCGTTCTACTTTGCCAGATCGATCGCCTCTTTCAGCATTTGATGATAGTGATTCGCGGGGTCAGGAAGGGCTTCCAGACAGTCGATTGCGGCCTTAACATCATTCACGGCCAGATGGATCATACCCAGATGATAGAGCACTTCCGGGTCCAGCTTGTCCAGCTCAAAGAGTCCCTTGATCCTATCGACATAGATGGCAGCGGTCTGAAAGTCGCCCTGAATATACTTCAGCCAGGCCATGGAATCCAGGATAGCGCCATCTCCCGGCATCAGCTCCAGCGCTTTTGTGATCAGGATATCCGCTTCATCCAGATGCTCCGGATGGCTGAGCAGAGTGTAGCCCAGATCGTTCAGAAATAGCGCTTCATTGGGAAAGGAGCGGATGGCCTGGCGCAGGGTACTGATCAGTTCCTGATCGTCTTCTTGCTGATGCAGATCCGCAAGCAGCAGGGTATATTCTTCCTTACCGGCCAGATTGCGCTCCATCAGGCTCCTGGCAAAAAGCAGAGAGGCCTGATTGTCCGCGTCCTCATTCCGTTGATAGTTGATTGAGAGCAGCAAATCGCGCAGGATGGGATCCGGAATCAGCGCTTGCGCGCGACGATCGAAGTCGGCTTTGGCTTCCTCATTGGAGGATTGGAAGCTGTCCAGATTCTTATAGAGATAATAGTGAGATATGGTGTAGGCTCTGTCCAGCGAAGTGACGCGTTCACAGAGTTGCTCCAAAGGCAGGCTATCGTCCTCATGCTGAATGGCGTATGCCAGCAGAACTGCGGCAATCTGCGCGTCGGCTGTTGGTTCCCAAGGTTGAGCGATCAGGAATCGGCTGATCTCGTGGATGCTTTCGCCCGCGTCAGCAAATAAAGCTATCTCGGCATAGGTAGCGATCAGCGCTTTATCCCTGGTGTAGATGATCTTGCGCCCATTTTGGGTAACGATATCCCCTTGCTGCTGTTGCTGCATCCTGCTCATGAACATCAGCATCTTCTCTGCGTCCTCAGGATACTGATAGTGCTCAAAGACGCGGGAAAGAGCAGACATATCCTGCTTTGAGATCAGGATATCCAGCATGATCTCATCACCTCGAGGATCGCCGGGATATTTGCTTAAAAGCTCCAGGCTGAAGTCCGGATCAACGGGGGCATGGATGGAAGCCAGGATATAGGCCGCGAAGCTTTTATCAACGGCAATATCCAGAATACTCTTCACCATTTTCTTGTCTGCAACTCCACTTTGGCTGAAGCGATGATTATATACGATCAGCTGCGCGTTGGCACTTTGTTGATAAGCTTCCAGATCATTGATTACCCACTCAATGCCCTCAGCGTTTTGCAACAGAGTAAAGACGCGCATCGCGTCGATGAGATCAGTATCGGTAAGCAGATTTTCTTCCCGGGCTTGCCGCAGTTGCTGCACTATGTGTTCCTGCTCAATGGGGAATCTGAGAAAAGAAGCAATGTTTGCTCTCAGCAGAGCCTGCTTGATCTGCGGACTGGCAGGGTCATAGCTAAGCGCTTTTTGATACTGCTGAATGGCCAGAGTTTGATCGCTGTAGCCGGCGAAGCTTCCGGATAGATAGTGATATACGGAATAGGCGTTGGGACGGGAAAAATCCTGAGGGACAGGTATTGGGGGCGTCTCAGGATCAGGCACGCTCGCGCAGGCACCAAGCAGCAGCAGTAACAGGACAGGGATAAGAAATCTGATCATTACAGAGCCGAAACCTAATCGATCTTAATGGTGCTGGAAATCACAAAGAGCTCCTGCAACACGGGAAGCTTATCTCCCGCAGGGAAATAGACGCTATTATCCACGATGTAGGCTTTGCCCTCGTGCCAGAAGGCAAAGCTCTGGAAAGCGCCACCGATCATGTGTTTGGCATTGGTCCAGGCTCCGGTGAGCCGCAAGGCATTGTATCCGGCAAAGCCCAGGCCATCTTTGCGCACTGCTGCAGGATCAAAGACGTCACCTTCGAAGTATTTCTCCCCGATCATCTTGCGCTTTTCGATCAGCCAGTCGTGCGTAAGGCTGGTCTCATCTGCCATATCCTCAAAATAGATATTGACGTATTTGTCGGGAATCTCACGGTTTTGCATGCGGGCACGGTAGATGAAGGACAGGAAATTGCCCACCCGGTCGTTTGAATAAAGGGTATAGTTACTGGGAATCTGGAGGCTGAAGGGATAGGGCTCAAAGAAGGAGGCGGGAATCACCTTGATCTGATAGGCTTGATTGCCCAGGCGTTCGCGATAGCGCTTGAGAAAGAGCTGAAAGATGTTTTCGCTTTGAAAAGCGGAGATTTTGAGCAGGTTTTCAGCGTCAGTGGCCAAAAGATACATGATCAGTTGATCCCGGCTGGCGAAGTTTTTGGCGGTAAAGAGATCTCCGCCGCTTTGGTTTACACGTGTAATGAAATCCGGTGAGAGGCTGGATTTCATGTGGCTGGAGATGTGGCCCTTGGAGCTGAGATCACCGATGAAGAGGAGATTGCGATACTGCGAATACTGCTCAATCTCGTTGATATTAGCAAGATTGAGTTTGAAATACCGTTCAGGGTACACCAACATCAATTCGCGCTCGATGCTGCCCCGGATGATGCCCTGCACTTTTGCCCAGTTCTCAGCATCACAAAACACATAGATATCGCGCTCATCGCCCAGGGCAATGGCCTTCCCGCTATCAAAGATATTGTCATACTCGGTATAACGCTCCGGTTTGCCCTCACCGGAGCATCCGAAGAGAATGAGCAGTGCCAGGATCGGAATCGTCCAACGCATCTTAAGCCTCCTTATTAAATAGAGCTTTTAGGTAATTTAAACCGCTGATGAGGGTGATAAATACCACCAGCCAAAACCAGATTCTGGTACCCAGGACCACTTTGGCGCTCACATCGGGCACAAAGGCCATTATCGCCAGAGCAAAGATGATGCCGGCCATCTGCATCACGGTCTTGAGTTTTCCCAGTTTATCAGCCGCCACCACGATGCCCTTTTTGTGAAACACTTCCCGCAGGATGGTGATGCCCACTTCCCGGATGAAGATCACGATCAGGATCACGATGGGCAACCTGAAGGGTTCCAACCAGGTGAGTCCGATCAATGCCGAGAGCACCAACAGCTTATCCGCCAAAGGATCCATGATCTTGCCAAAATCGCTGATAACTTCCCATTTGCGGGCCAGATAGCCATCGATATAATCCGTGAAAGAGGCCACCATAAAGATGATCAGACTGATCAGAGCGCTATTTTCAGCACGACAGGTGAATAGGAAATAGACGAAGAGCGGCACCAATAGAAAACGCAGGATGGTGCAGGCATTGGGGATATACTTATGCATCACCGGCCTCATCATTGCTCTTGGCAAGCGGTGGAGCACTATCCAGGACGCGATCATGCTCATAGACCCGGAGCATCATTACGATCACGAAAGTGGCGATCAGAGCAGTGCCGCCCATGGCCGCAAACTCCCACCACTGCGCGAGGTTCTGCCAATAGCTGAGATAGTATCCTCCATAATATGCTCCCGTCACCAAGGCCACGGGTAGCAGCAACATCATCCAGGTGTGAGAAGCGTTCAAACGGTTATGCCGCATCACGTCCACCACGCTCACCAGCTTGCGCTTGTCTTTCAGGTAGATATGCAGTTCATAGCTTAGGCGGCTGAAGATAAAGATGATCAGCATCATGAGTGCCGCGTAGATGGTGAAGATCAGACTGCGGCTTTTGATGGTGCGGATTTCCTGCATGATCTGGCTGTAGGCGGTGCTTTGGCTATCGATATCGCTTTCTTCCAGGTGTGTGCGCAAAAGATACATCAGGCTGGTCTTTGCTCTGTCGTTTGAAACTCCCGGCTTAAAAGTCACGGTGATCACATCCGGGAAGGAGTAATCCGCAATCATGCCCTCGGATAAGGGCAGGGCATAGGCCTCGATCAGCTCCAGCGCGGCCTGATATCCGGTTTCATGATGGTATTCCTCGATGCCTTCGATCAGGCCAATTCCGGACAGAATGGGTGCCACCTTTGTGGTATCAGCCACATAGGCATACACCGGAAGCTTGGCCAGCGCTTGATATTGGCTATCGGCACTCTGGCCATGGGTGTGGGCCAGAAATGCCCAAGCCCCGTAAAGTATGATCAAAAGGGCGATGATCAGATAGAATCTTGCATTCATTATGTAGTTCCTAAACCTAGCTTTACGCAAAAATACGTCTTTTTCCCAAAAAGAACGTGCTTGCCTGTGATGTCAAGAGAAGTCTCACGCAGATGCTGCTCAAACTCTTTGATCCGGGCTTCGGGATAGATCACGATGCCTGTGCCTCCGGGCCTTAGACAGCGCTCTATGGCCTGGCATAGATCGCGCATCGTGCAGCTGAGCTCCACGCGACTGAGATTCTTGGATAAATGGGGAGAAAGAAGGCCACTGCCGGCTTTTTGCCAGGGGGGATTGGCCAGGATGAGATCATATCTGCCGGAGTGCTCGCGCAGGTCTTGATGACAGAAGGATATATCAAGCTCGCAGGACGCGGCATTGGCAATGGCCAGCTCGATCAGCTCTTTTTGGATGTCTATACCTTGCACCTGCCATTGGGGGCGTGATAATGCGCACATTATGCTCACGATGCCACAGCCGCAACCCAGATCCAGAACACATAGGGGAGCATCTTCGAAACTCTGTAAAGCGTAGTCCACCAAAGCGGCACTGGCTACAGATACTCCCTGCGCATCCCTGTCCTGCATAATCTGTTTACCCTCAAAGGGAAGCGCCACTTCCCCTCTCCCGCGCGTCATCTTTTCCTTACTTGAGAGCCAGCATGCGGTCGATGGCAGACTTGGCCTGATGCGCGATCTCGGACGGCACGGTGATATGATATTCTTCATCCTGCAGAGCGGAAAGCACATCTTCCACCTTGGTCTTCTTCATGTTCTGACAGATGGCTTTGGGCGAAAGGCTGATGATACTCTTGCCGGGATGCAGGTGTTTCAGATAATCTGTAAGTCCGTTTTCCGTAGCGATAATCACGCGGTCATTTGTTTCCAAATACTTGACCATCCCTCCAGTGGACATCACCTGATCCGCGCTGTCCACGATCACCGGATCACACTCAGGATGCACCAAAAGCTGATGATCCGGATGTTTCGCGCGCAGGTCTTGCACATCTTTCAGGCTGAATCCCCATTGATGAGTAGGGCAATAGCCATTCCAGGTGATGATCTTGCGACCGCTAACTTTGGCCACATAACTGCCCAGATTGCGATCCGGCACAAAAAGAATTGTCTTATCTGGAGGAATGGAAGATACTACTTTGAGGGCATTGGACGAAGTGCAACAGATATCGCTTTCGGCCTTCACCTCCACTGTGGAGTTTACGTAGCAAACCACCACGGAGCCGGGGTATTGGGCTTTGAACTCGCGCAGTTGCTCACCACTGATCATATCCGCCATGGGGCATCCGGCATCGATCACCGGTAGTATTACTTTGGAAGCAGGATTGAGCAGAGCCGCAGTTTCGGCCATGAACTTCACTCCGCAAAAGACGATCAGCGGGCTCTTTACTGCTGCTGAAAGAATGGATAGTTGCAGCGAATCCCCACGGTAGTCTGCCATTTCCTGAATCTCAATCGCCTGATAGTTATGCGCCAGAATCAGGGCATTTTTCTCGGCTTTCAGTCGATGTATCTCTTGGATAATATCATGCATAAGTCATTCTCCTGTATGTCCGAATCCACCGGCATTACGGCTGGTTTCGTCCAGGCTCTCGCACTGCTCAAAGCTGAAGTGCTCTACCCTGGCAAAAACCAACTGGGCAATGCGCATGCCGGGTGTGATGCTTACTTTTTCGGTTCCCAGATTGATCAGGATCACCTTGATCTCGCCGCGATAATCCGCGTCTATGGTGCCGGGGCTATTGAGAATGCCCAGACCCAGCTTCAAAGCCAGGCCACTGCGAGGACGGATCTGAGCTTCAAAACCTTCCGGAATGGCCATGGCAATCCCCGTGGGAATCGCCATCCGTTGCATGGGAGCAAGGATTACGCTTTCTTCCAGACAGGCAAATAGATCGTAGCCCGAAGCATGGTCACTCATTCTCAGGGGCACTTGCGCCTGAGGATGGGTCTTGATAAAGCTCAGCTTCATGACTTTCTGTGCAGCAGATAATCGGCCAGAATCCTCAGCTTAAGCGAGCGATCTCCCAAGGTGGAAATGGCAGTCTTGGCTTTGTCGGTGAGCTCAGCAGCCATTTTGCGGCTCTCTTCGATGCCATAAACCGCAGGGAAAGTGGCCTTGCCTTGTGCTTCGTCCTTGCCGGTGCTTTTGCCCAGCTTGGCGGAACTGCCTTCGATATCCAGCAGGTCATCAATGATCTGGAACACCAGGCCGATCTTGGTGCCATAATCATCAATGATAGCCAATTCCTTGGCCGGAGCTTTGGCACCCAGGGCCCCGAAGCGCAGGCTGAGATTGATCAAACGGGCAGTTTTGTTGTTATGAATGTAGTTCAAGGTCTTTTTATCGATTTTCTTGCCTTCGGATTCGATGTCCACCATCTGCCCGGCAATGAGTCCTTTGATTCCAGCTTCAGTGGCCAGTTCGCGGACAAATTGCACCTTCAGGCTGTCATCGACCTCCGCATAAGTAATGATCTCAAAGGCATTGATCAAGAGCGAGTCTGCCGCCAGCAGAGCCACTCCATCGCCAAACACGGCATGGCAGGATTTCTTGCCCCGGCGGTATTCATCGTCATCGATATCGGGAAGGTCATCGTGAATCAGGGAAAATGTGTGCACCATCTCGATGGCGGCGGCCACAGGTGTGATGGGATCAAGCTTATCTTTATACATTTGATAGGCCAGCATAGTGAGATAGGGACGCAAGCGTTTTCCGCCGGCAAAGGTGCTGTAGCGTAGTGCCTTATGGATTTCTTTCGGGTATTCATCCTTGCGGGGTAGGTAGCGATCCAGGATGATGTTCACCTGCTCTTGCTTTTCCTTCATGTCTTTCTTTAGCAGTACATTGGGATCCATTTCAGTTCTCCTCTGCTTTGGTGGGGATTTCCTCGCTGAGAATCTTTATCCTGGCTTCAGCTTCCCCCAGTTTTGCCTGACAGTGCTTGAGATATTTCACTCCTTCAGCGTACAAATGCAGCATATCCTCAAGGTCATTGGAACTGCCGGAAAGCTTTTCCACGATCTCTTCCAGTCCTTTCAGGGATGCCTCAAAGCTCAGCTCTTCAAGATTCTTGTTTTCCATGCGATGCTCCCATTCTTTTTAATCCTTATTATCAGAATGGAGTGATTCTGTCAATGAAAATTGCGGCATAGCTGATCCATCACGATGCAAAGGCTTCGATCCACTATCGGAATATGGCTTAAAACCGATATGTAAGCCCCAGCCCATCTCCCTGCATAGCCCATTCCAGGCGTGGAGTACTCTTCAGCACCAGCTTTGCTGAGAAATAGCCGATTACCGCTCCGGTGAAGGCGTCGCTGGCCCAATGATTGTTGTCATGCACGCGGGAGATCGAAGTTATCGTGGCAATGCCATAGACAGCGGGTGCCACCCACTTATGCTCCTGATATTGCTCAGCCAGAATGGGGGCCAGACTCCAGGCCATGGTACTATGTCCGGAGGGGAAGCTATCGTGTTTACGCTTGAATCCGCTCGTGCTCCAAAACTCCTTACCCGCGTTTGCCGAGGGCCTTCTGCGCTGCGTGGCCAGTTTCAGGCTTTGGGTCACGCTCTGAGACAGAATAAAGCTCTTCAAAGCCAAGAATCCCGTATCCATGGTCTTGTCCGATCCCGCGATATAGCCACCGATGATGCCGGCTCCGATGGCGGGCAACACATATTTGCCTTCACCAAACTGTTTACCAAAGCTCATGATAGCAGCGCTCGTGTCGGTGCGATTATCCTGCATAAAATCCCGGATTTCTTCATCAACCAGATATAAAGCGCTGATACTGAGGATGATTCCGCCGGCCTTGAGCCACTCCTGTGTGTGCCAATCTGGCACTTGGTTGACCGCTTCCATAGCGCTTTGGGGATATGATTTCAGATAGCTCTCCAGATAGCCGGATTCCGCAAACGCGCCATATACCCACAAGAGAATTATGGCCGAAAAAAACCATGCTTTTAGCTGATGGAACAATCCCGCCACCCTTTATTGATAGGTGAGAATCGCCAAAACCGTTCCGCTCTCAAGAGAAATCTCAATCTCAGACTCAAGGCAGACGTTGCTGATGCCCCGGCTCTGATGTTTGCTGATTTTTAAGAGATCAAGCGGATAGGCCAGGCCTAGGGAGTATTCAAAGAAGACATAGTCGCTCCAGGGAATGAGTGATAACAAGGTGTTTTGCGGAACATACAGCACGCTATGCTTATCCAGGAAGAAGATGCGTTGATCCGCGCATTCGATGGCAGCCCTCATCCCCAAACCGTGCAGCCAATACAGGTTTTGCGCGATGGCCAGAGCGTGGTCGAATCTCCCTTGCATATCATTGCAGATCAATATCTTGTCATATTTTCCGCTTTCCACGCAAAATTGCAGGGCCAGCTCCGTATCGGTTTCATTCTTCTCCGTTTTATGCCGGATGATGGGGGTGCTTTGATACTCCAGAAGCAAGCTCTCATCCAGGGAATCAAAATCCCCGATGATGAAGCTGGGCTTCAGACCCAATGCACGGATTTTTTGCAGACCTTGATCCACCGCGAAGATATCTCCAGTGATCTGGGCATATCCGGAGATGATCTCATCCGGAGCGTGATTGGTAATGATGATAGCGGTTTTTTTAGCGGAATGCATAGGCTTCGATGCGGTTCAGATAACTCGCGGGGTTGACGCGTGCCTCCCGATAGTGCACTTCATAATGCAGATGCGGCCCCGTCGAATAGCCGGTGTTTCCCATCAGGGCAATGATCTGTCCCTTTTGCACCAGATCCCCGATCAGTACCTGATGGCTATAAAGATGAGCGTATAAAGTGCGATAGCCATTGCCATGGTCTATCACGATGTATCTGCCGTAACCGCTTTCATAAGAAACCTTGATCACCTTGCCATTGGCAGTTGCGTAGATCGGAGTACCGGCAGCATTTGAGATATCTATCCCATTATGAAATTCCAATTGACCGGAGATGGGATGGATTCGGCTGCCCCAACCATCCGATACGCGTCCAAAGGTGGGGTAGATCCCAGGCACGTTTTCCATGGTCAGCGGTTGGCTAAAGCTTTGATAACCCTCCTCTTGCATCAGGCTGCCCAGCCCCTGCAAGATGCTTACCAGGCGCGTGTCCGTCTCCCGTAAACGCTGTTTCAAAGGCTGATCCAGAGATATCTCCACATAGCTGGATCTGCCACCGCCCACATAGGGATAATCCCTTGTATCTTCGGCCTTTATCTGCAAAGAATCCAGCATGCTGTGGATGGAATCCACGGACGCGGCATAAAGCTCCAGCTTGGCTCTCAAAAAGCCGTTTTCCCGCTCCAAATCCCGGATACGGGCATCCTGTCTGCCCTTACTGAGCAGGCTTCCCACACCAATTCCCAAGATCAGGATCAAGACGATCACACCGATCTTGATAAGCTGCGTGGACTGATTTTTATCCGGGTTGATCCCACCCATGCCTTCTGGTAGATATGGCTCCGGGCTCAAACCTTGTTGTTCCTTGTTTTCGTTCATATTAGCACATGCCTATGCAATTTTCATGCCGAAACGCGAGACGCGTACCCAATCAACAAAGAGAAAAGAGCTGGGTTAATTGAGAATTGACGATTGAGAATTGAGAATGAACCATGGCAAACACATTTACACGCTGGCCGATTCTTGAAAACCTTAATACTCGAAAACCTGAAAACTTATCAGTCATATCAGTTCAATCAGTTCAATCAGTTCAATCTGCGTTCTATCAAACAAAGAGGCAAGAGAAAAGAGGTCACAAAGAGAAAAGATTTTACAACACAGAGGAAAAGAGGGAAAGAGTAATTGAGAATTAGGCTTCACGACCAGCGACACTTGATAACCTTAATACTCGAAAACCTGAAAACTTATCAGTCAAATCAGTTCAATCTGCGTTCCATCAAACAAAGAGGCAAGAGAAAAGAGGTCACAAAGAGAAAAGATTTTGCAACACAGAGGAAAAGAGAGCAAGAGGAATTGAGAATTAGGCTTCACGACCAGCGACACTTGATAACCTTAAAACTCGAAAACCTGAAAACTTATCAGTCAAATCAGTTCAATCAGTTCAATCTGCGTTCTATTCAAAGAAATCCGCGCCGTCCGCGTGATCCGCGTGCCTAAAATAATCCGCGTTCATCCGCGCTTTTATCTGCGCACATCTGCGGGAAACCAAAATCCTCAACTCCGTTTTTCACCCCGGAAGCGCCACCCGATAACCCTGGCCATGGTGAAAGCCAAAGCTTTGCGCAAAGGCACACTGCGATATTCCCGCACAAAGGCCAGTGGGATCAAGGCTCCCAGGCGCATGATCGCGCCCACGCCAAAGACCACTTGTTCCGGCTCCAACACCCGGATCCCGATGTTCATCGCTGAAGGATAGAAGATTCCCGAAGCCAGCGATGAACTCATCATAAATACTCCTGTGGCAGCAGCATAGATGCCACTATAGGCTTGTTCACGGCGTTTGGGAGCGATGGAAAGCACAAAATTTGTGGTGATGATCCCCGTTCCGGCCCACATAAATCCGGAGCTTAGGGCTTCGAACCATAGAATATTATAGTTCGCGGCACTTATCCAAAGCCAGAGCATGGGGTTGAACGCGCCCAGCACCACGCAGATCTTCATCGCTGTCTTATTGCCGAAGCGATCGATGAATTTGCCCCAAAAGCCAAAGGCCAGCAGCGATGTGCCCATGTGCAGCGTATTGTATAGCTGCACTTCAAAGAGCCCCATCTCCAGCTTCTTGAGCATGAATGGTCCCCAAAACGGGCTACCCACGCCAATGGCCAGCATCCACCAGGCCCCAAAGATCAACAGGAGTCGGAAGTTTTTGTCCCGAATCGGTTCCAGGAACACATCTTGCAGGCTTTGATGACTGTGTTGCTGACGTTTACGCTCCGGTTGCAAAGCCAGAAAGGATAGCCCCACCAAGCCGATAATCGAAGCAAAGACGAAGACGAAAGCCAGAAACAAGGCTTGATTTTGCGGAACAAAGAACTGCTCGGCATTCAGCAGACCGCGATAGAAGGACTTGATCTCCCCTCCGCCTGTTTCAAAGAGATCCACGTGGAAGCTTAAGATATAGCTGAAGACAAGGCCGATGGCCAGGAGGATCTGATTGCGTTTGGAAAAGAATCTCCCGCGGATCCTGAGCGGGATCAGATCACTCACCCAGGCAATCCAGATATTGGCTCCGGTGGCCTGAAATCCCGCACTGAAAAAGAGCAAACCCAAGAGAAACCAGATGCCTTCACGCTGATTGGGAAAGAGCAGAGCCAGTCCCAGAAACAGCGTGAGCATCCGTCCGATGGCTGTGATCCAGACGCATGGCCATTTGCGCTGTCCGATTTTGTGGGAAAATGCCACGCCCAAAGGTTGCCAGATCGCGGATACTTGTCCGATCGCGGAGAGCATGCTGTATTGCAAAGGGCTGGCTCCCATCAGCACCATTAGCTTGGTGATGAAGGAGCTGCCGATCATCGCGAAGTTCCCATAAACCTGGGCAAAAGCACCTTCGACGATCGATGTGCGATACACTTTTCGGATCAAGCTTTCCCTTTTTCTGCGCTGAGCCGCCATGCTCTATCTCTCCTAAATCTAAGATTATGACACCAAAGGCGGCAGATGCCTTTTTTTGTCCATAGCTTTCTTAGCTGCGCCAAAGATTATGGTCTCACACGGATCGCCTCCCTGGGAGTCGTAAGCGCTACCCCAATCCCTAAGAAGCCAATCCAATTACGCGCATATCTTGAGTCCTGGATCGGAGCCGAATATTACCTGCGCTTTCGACTTCCAGCAGCGGGCTTGTGGTGGGTGTCTTTGCGTAGTTTGCTTATGCAGTCTTTGTTTCCCGCAGATTGGCGCAGATAAAAGCGCAGATGAACGCAGATTTGATTAGTAGCACGCGGATTTGCCTCCCTGGGAGTCGTAAGTGCTATCCCCATTTCGTGAAGCCAAACCAATTACAATCATCTCCCAATCCTGTATCGGAGAAGATGATTTTGGGCGCTTTCGACTTCCAGCAGCGGGTAAGCGAGTAAAATTTGATGGCACGCGGATCACGCGGATTACACGGATTTTGGGGATGAAGTTTTCAGGTTTTCAAGTGTCACTGGTCGCGAAGCCTAATTCTCAACTCTCAAATACTCTTGCTTTCTTTTCCTCTGTGTTGATAAATCTTTTCTCTTTGCGCCCTCTTTTCTCTTGCCTCTTTGTTTGATAGAACGCAGATTGAACAGATTAAACGGATTTACGCGGATTCTTGGTGGAAACTGATCCATGTGATTACCATGATCTACATGATCCTTTGGAGTATTTAGGTTTTTTAGCGATTAAGCATTTTGGCGAGGCTCAGCTTAATCGTCCATCCTTGATTCTCTTTTCCTCTTTAGCTCTGTGTTCAAATTTATTTCGTATCATCGGAAAGTACCGCTATGTCCCGCCTCTGTTCCAGCTCTACATCATCCCATAATCATCTCATGTTAAGAGAAGAGCATGAGGTGATATCGAGGTAAGCATGGCCTGAATCATGGGGGCGGGAATTGCGATTGACAAAATCCGCCCTGTGCGCAGCATGGCCTGAACTGGGGTGAAGCCCCATCAAATAAAGAAAAGGAGCATGCGATGATCCGGGTGCAAGGTCTTATCAGTGCCTATGGCACGCAGGACATTCTGCGGGGTGTGGATATATCGATTCCGGATCATGGCCTCAGCATCCTGGCCGGGCCCAACGGAGCCGGTAAATCCACTTTGCTCTATTCTCTGATGGGCTATCTCAAGCCACGCGCCGGCAGCATCCTGCTGTTTGGCAAGGACATCCGTAAATATTGCCGGCCGGAACTGGCCAAAAATATCGCTTTTATCCCGCAGGAACTGCATAGTGAGTTTGACTATACCGTGATGGACACCGTGCTGATGGGGCGCTATCCCTATCTGGACATCCTGCAAACCTATAGCGAGGAGGACAAGGCGGCAGCCTCCAATGCCTTGCAGCAGATGAATCTGCAAAGCCTGGAACAGCGCTATCTGAGTGAACTCAGTGGCGGAGAAAAGCAGCGGGTCTATCTGGCACGGGCCTTGGTGCAGGATACCAAATACATCTTTCTGGATGAGAGCCTTTCACAGCTGGACATCAACTATCAATTGGAGATCATGCGTTTGCTCAAACGCATTGCGCAAGAACAGGATAAGGCCATTCTTCTGATCTCACACAATCTGAATCTGGCCGCTAATTATGCGGATCTGATGTTCTTTCTCAAAGATGGGAAGGTGCTGATCTCCGGCACGCCCAACCAGGTAATGCAAAGCGCGCATCTGGCTGATCTCTTTGGCATGCAGCTGAGTGTGGCGCAAAACCCAATAACCGGTGTGAACAACATTATCTACCCATAAAAGACTATGAAATATGTACTTATTGCCGCCCTGCTGATCATCATCCTCCTGGGGCTTTTCACCTGTCCCCAGCGTCAACCGCTTCAACCGCAAGAGGGCTATCAGGTTGTGCGCGTGGTGGATGGCGATACCTTTATCTGCAATATCAATGGCGAAGATTCGCGAGTGAGATTGATCGGGATCGACACTCCGGAATCCGTGCATCCGAACAAAGAAGTGGAGCATTTTGGTCTGGAAGCCAGTGATTTTCTGAAACAGTTGCTAAAAGGGCAAAGTGTGCTGCTGGATTATGATCAGGCCAATAGCGCGAGCAATCACAAGGATCGTTATGGCCGCATCCTGGCCTATGCCTATCGCGCTTCGGATTCACTATTTATCAATGCCGAGATCATCCGCCAGGGCTATGGCCATGCCTATACCCGCTATCCCTTCCGCCATCTGGAGGAGTTTCTGAAATATGAGCGCGATGCCCGGATGCAAGGCGTCGGACTGTGGGCTGAGATGGAAGATACCCCTCCCACTGTGGCGGATTCTGTGATCGTTTACTTCAGCGGCAATGGCAAAAAGTTCCATCGGGAAAACTGTCGCTATACCACCAATAAATCCGTCCCCATCCCCCGCTCGGAAGCCATCAGTAAAGGCATGGAGCCGTGTAAGATATGTAAGCCCTGACTCCCAAATTGCACTACTTCAAAAAATGCTGGACAGAATTGCGTAGATACCCATAGCTACACACAAGACCGTTTTACTGAAAAAAGGACTAGGATATCAACACAAAAGAAGCCACAGGAGTTCTGATATGAAACAGACATGGTGTGTTTTGCTAGTAATAGCATTTGTACTCATCATCGGTAATCTCTTTGCCGATGCTCAGATCAAACAGACAGGCGAAAAGCCTGCTTATGCCAGCAATCTGATCAAGATTAAACTTAGTTCCGAAGCGCTAAGCCGTAGCTCTCTCCCCACCGCACTCTATGCTGAAGCAAAGTCTTTTGGCATCAACGAATTGGATCAATTGCTCAGCGTCCGGGGCGGTAGCTCCATCATACGCGCTCATCGGAAACTGAAAGACCAGGCCTGGGCCGATAAAACTGGATGGGACAATTGGTTTCTGATTCAGCTGGATGGACGCAGCAGTGTGGAAGAAGCTCTTGCCTCCTTCAGTCAGAACCGCTATATCGAAGAGGCTATCCCGGAATACATAGCATATACTACCGCTGTTCCGAACGATACTCATTATGCCGCCCAATGGGGGCATAATAACACTGCTCAGCTACCCAGATATCAGAGCGGAAGCCACAGCGGGCCCGGAGTCGGCACTGTCGGTTTTGATTCCGACGCGCAGTTAGCCTGGGATTTGCCTCAGGGTTATGGCAGTGCCTCTATAGTAATCGCCATCATTGATAGCGGAGTCGATACCGCGCATGAAGACCTGCGCCTGATGGCAGGTTATGATTATGGTGATAACGACAGCAATCCCATGGATGATGCCCCTGATGCCGGACATGGTACCAGTTGTGCCGGGATCGCGGCTGCTAAAGCCAATAATGGCATTGGCGTAGCGGGAATTGCCGGAGGCTGCACGGTGATGCCACTCAAAATTGCTGATAGTAGTGGGAATATGTATTTTTCCTATATCAATAACGCCATCACCCACGCGGCAGATAACGGTGCTCATATCATCAGTATGAGCTTGGGAGCAAGCGCGAATCCTGCTGATGCACCAGCAACTGAAGCTGCCTTGCTGTATGCCCGCAATAACGGCGTAACCAGCTTTGCTGCCACTGCCAATGGGAATACGGGAACGGTGGAGTATCCCGCAAACTCCCAATATGTGATCTCTGTAGGCGCAGCCAGCCCATCTGGAGAGCGTAAGAGCCCCACATCTTCCGATGGTGAAAACTGGTGGGGATCAAACTGGGGCGTGAATACCCAGGATGCCCGCAATTCTGTGGACATCATGGGGCCCACGATCCTACCCACCACAGATATCACCGGAGCAGCAGGCTATGCTTCCGGCAATTACGACATGTATTTTAATGGCACATCCTGTGCCACTCCCTATGTAGCAGGGGTTGCCGCTCTGGTGCTTTCTGCGGATCCGACTCTCACACCAGCGCAACTGCGCGCAGTTCTCACTTCCACCGCTACTGATATGACCATCGATGGCGGTGTGGGCTGGGATATGTACACCGGCTATGGCATGGTAAATGCCTATGCTGCGTTATCATCATTGGATCCAACGCAACCAAGCGTATCCATCACCGCCCCCGCCAATGGCAGTGTGCACGATGTGGGATCCACCGTCGAGGTTATTGCCAACGCGACCGATAGCGACGGAACCATTACATCGGTTGCCTTTTATCTGGATGATGTATTGCAATACACAGATTACAGCAGCCCCTATGCCTGGAGCTGGAATACATCTTCTTTATCCGGCGGTAGTTACACGATCAAAGCCGTTGCCACTGATAACGACCTCAATACAGCCCAGAATAGTATTACCATAAGCCTTTTGGCTCCCGCTGATGAAGGCTTTGAGACGGGCACTTTTAGCGCCTACCCTTGGGTGAATAACAGCGCTGTAGCCTGGACAGTGCAAAGTTCCGAGAAATATTCCGGAAGCTACGCGGCGAAGTCCGGAGCTATCAGCCACAACGGTATCACAAACCTTAGCCTGACTCAGCAGGTATCGGAAGCAGGAAACATCAGCTTCTTCTACAAAGTATCTTCCGAATCCGGATATGATAAGCTATTTTTCCTGATCGATGGAGTGGAGCAAAACAATTGGTCTGGCGAAGTAGCCTGGACTCAAGCCAGCTTCCCGGTTAGCGCCGGTACTCGTACTTTCACCTGGCGCTATTCCAAGGATGGATCTCTTAGCAGTGGCAGCGATTGCGCCTGGATCGACCACATTATTTTACCACCGGTGGCTGTCTATTACGCTCCGGCGACAGGTCTAAGCGGAACTCCCGCCGATGGCTCCATTACTTTGAACTGGACATCTCCCGGTGGCAGTGTGCAGAGCTTTGATATCTATCGCAATGGCAGCTATCTTACAAACACTGCTAATACCACATATCAAGACAACGCCGTTACCAATGGTGTAAGTTATTCCTATTATGTGGTAGCAAGATATGCCGGTGGTGAATCAGATCCCACCGCTACCATCGAAGTGACGGCAGGGCAGGCCTTGGATGCGATCCTGGGAACCGGAACAAACGTTAGCGCAACAGACGCAGGCAGCCCTATCAATATATACTACAGATCTTTGCATGGACAGGCTGTTTATACTAAAGCCGAGCTCAATGCTGCCGGCATCTTTGGTCCGATTAACATCACTCAGCTGGGGTTTGATGTAGTTTCTGTGCCAATATATAACCTGCCCAGTTTCATTGTGCGCATGAAGCATACTACCGATGCTAATGTGGCAAACTGGCAGACGCTTACAAACATGCAGACTGTTTATGGTCCGGTTACCTACGCTCCGGCAACAGGCTGGGATATGCTGACCCTCAGCACTCCCTTCTTGTGGAATGGCGTGGACAACATCGTGGTGGATACTGCCTTTGATAGAGTTAGTGCTTGGAATTCATCAGGCACAGTGCGTTATAGCACCACTACCAGCGGTTACAGATTTGTCCGTTCTGACAACTCAGACCAAAGCAACGCTTTCACTGGTAGCGATATCTCCTCGAATCGCCCCAATATGAAGATGGTCTTCGCCCCTCTGGCAGAAGATCCCGAAATATCTGTCAGCTCCACCAGTCTGGATTTTGGCACCATCCGCATCTACGAAACCGGTACCCAAAACTTCAGCATTAGCAATAGCGGTGGTGGCACTCTGGAAGGCTCGATCACCACCAGTGGAGATTTCAGCGTTGCGGAAGCCGATGCCAGAGCAAGCTCGCGCTCTTTGAAACGAAGCAGTGCCAGGAATACGATTACTTATAGCCTTGATGAAGGCAGCAGCCAAAACTATACCGTTACTTTTGACCCGGCAAGCGCCGGTGAAAGCACCGGAACCATCAGCATCAGCCACAATGCCGAGGGCGAAAGCAAGAGCATTGCGCTTTCCGGGACTGCCTACAACCCGGTTCCGGGCACTCCAAACCCCATTGATGGTGCCTCAAACATTGCCGTTCATCAGGTTCTTAGCTGGACCAATGATGGCACTGTAACGAAAGTGGATGTGTATGCAGGACTAAGCGTTGAGACAATGGTCAAAGTAGCAGATCAGCAAAGCGATCCCCTAAACAGCTATACTCCGGTGACCCCTTGGGCCTATGATACTACATATTATTGGAAAGTGCTTGTCTACAATGCGGATATCTATAGTGGCGAAAGCGAGATATTCAGTTTCAGTACCCGGAGCAATCCTACAATAAGCGAATTCCCCTACGTACAGAGCTTTGATGGAGTAAGCCCTCCTGCCTTACCAGATGGCTGGGCAGCTCTCAATGCTAATTCCGACGCCTATACCTGGCAAACCTTGCCCCATGGGTTTGACTCAGCTCCAAACTCAGTAGGGATCAGATGGAACACCAATATTGCAATGGACGATTATCTGGTATCACCTCCCCTGGCTCTCATTGGGTCAACAGCATATCGGGTGACCTTTAAATATAAAACCGGTATCAGCACTTTGGCCGAAAAGCTGAGATTGGTAATGGGAACTGCCCCCACAATTGCAGGGCTCAACCTTACCCTGCTTGACTTGGGAGAGATTGATAACAGCGATTATCAAAGCAGTTCTGTGGTCTTTACGCCGGAGGAAAGCGGTAGCTACTATCTGGCCTGGCATGGCTACAGTGATGCAGACAAGTATTACTTGTTCATGGATGATATCGTTATCGAAAGATACTTCGATTATCCTGAGGGGGAGAGCGTAAGCATTGGCGAAGGCGAAACCACCTTTACAATCACAATATCTGGTGGTTCTGCCAACAATGGCAGCGGAGATGTCCCCGCGTGGAATAACGCCGGTTTCTCCCTTGCCCACAGCTTGATCTTGAATCTGATAGGTTCCGAATCCTGGACAGTAACAATCGCCACAAGTGCTCCCTGGGGCGCTTATTACAGAAATAGTCAGTGGACATCAGTTGAAAGCAATGGAACTGAGATCGTCTTTGAAATTGAAGCCAGCAAGGATTTGAGCCTGCCTATCATCCTGGGTGATCTGGATCCTACCCTGCCTGTTAGTTTATCCTCATTTGCGGCAACGCTTACATCCGATCTGCAAGTACTGATTGCCTGGGTAGCAGAATCGGAAACCGACCATGCCGGATACAATCTTCTTCGCAGCGAAGTGCAGGAGCTCTTGACAGCCGTTCGCATAAACAACACCATGATCGACCAGGGGATTGCCAGCGGAACGCAGATGAGCTATCTATATAGCGACACGGAAGTATTTCGCAACGCCACGTACTATTATTGGCTGGAAAGCGTGAGCCTTGCTGGCCATAGTGATTACTACGGCCCCATCAGCGTGCTGGTGAATGCCAATGGCGAAGAACCGGGGATTCCCTCGATCCCACTGGAAACCTTGCTTTTCTCTGCCTTCCCCAACCCCTTCAACCCTTCCACAAACCTGCGTTACAGCCTTAAAGAGGCTGGGGATGTTCGCATCGATGTCTTTAACCTGAAAGGGCAGATTCTGAAAAGCTTCGAAAACGTTTACCAGCAACCCGGTTACTATCAGATAGCTTGGGATGGACGTGATGCCGATGGCCGCGAAGTAGGCGCAGGCATCTATTTCTATCGCATGACATCCGGTAAATACAGCGCCACCAAGAAGATGGTGATGGCTAAGTAAAAAACCTGATACATTAAACATATGGGGCAGACGAGTGTTTGCCCCATGTGTTTTACCCCTTAGTTCGCAATATCAATTCTCAAAGCTGTTTCCTCCAAATGCTCAAATCCACGCATTTCAAGCCTATCATCTCTCGCTTGCCAATGAAGCCTCATGCCTTATATTGTATTAGAAAACACATCGAAGATATGAGGCAAGAAATGAAACACCTTAGCATCCTGATCCTGATGAGTTTGCTCAGCTTTGCGCTGTGGGCTCAGATCGACCTAAGAATAGATACCGAACTGGGCCTGGCTTTCCCGGGTTACAATGACGTGCGCATCCCCAATGATGACGCGCACTCCATGTTTTCCCTGAAAGATGATCTGAACATTGACCCCGTCTTTGCCAGCAGGCTGCAAGTGCATTACAAACCGCATCCCAGGCACCAGATATCTCTACTGGCCGCGCCGCTGACCCTCAAACCCAAAGGCAGCTTTGATCGGGATATCGTATATCAGAACAAGACCTTTGCCGCCGGAGCTGATATTGACGCTATCTATCGCTTTGATTCCTACCGGATGCAATACCGCTATTTCTTCCCCCGCCCCTGGTGGTACATCAAATCTGTGGGTGCTTCGATCAAACTGCGTGACGCCGAGATCAGCCTTAATGATGGCAATCAAAAAGCCAGCAAGACCAATACCGGCTTTGTCCCGTTACTCAGTCTCAATGCCGGAATCCCGCTCTCAGAAGAGCTGGAACTGATCTTGGAAGCAGAAGGCCTGGCTTCACCATTTGGCAGAGCGGAAGACGCAATATTGGGCTTGGATATGAAGATCTCTGAGCGCAGTAAGGTGCGGATCGGTTATCGCTTTTTGGAAGGCGGATCCGATAATGATGAAGTATATACCTTTGCCGCGGTTCACTACGCATTGCTGGGCTTTAGCCTGAAACTCTGATGCGATACGATATGGATGACTCAGATTAGGAGGCACTTATGAACTCGTTTAGCTATCACAATCCCACCAAGATCCTCTTTGGCGCAGGCCAGATAGCCCATTTGGGCAGGGAAATGGCTGCTTCGGGACTTACCCGCTGTCTGCTCATTGCCGGTGGTGGATCGATCAAGCAAAATGGTGCCTATGATCAGGTGATCGACAGCCTGAGCAAGGCCAAGATAGCAGTAGTGGAAGCCTGGGGTGTGCAGGCAAATCCCAGATTGGATAAAGTGCGGGAGATCATCGCGCTGGCCAAAGAGCAGAAGGTGGAAGCCCTGCTTGCCGTGGGCGGAGGTTCCGTGTTGGACACCGCCAAAGCCGTGGCCGCAGGCTACTATCTGAACGATGCCTGGAATGCCTTTACCAGAAGGGAAAAGGTGAGCCGTGCCTTACCGCTCTACACCGTGCTGACCCTTTCTGCCACAGGCAGCGAGATGAATGGCAATGCCGTGATCACCAATACGGATTCATATCAAAAATGGGGTATGTATTCCCCACATATCTATCCTCGCTTGAGTATCATAGACCCATCCCTGCAACGCACTTTGCCCTTCCGGCAGACGGCCAGCGGGGCCTTCGATGCTATGGCGCACATCCTGGAATACTACTTTGCAAACGACAGCGCGAAGAGCACACTGAGCATGAACGCCGCGCTGCTTAGGACAATCGTGGCTATGACTGATCGTCTGCAACAAGATGCTGGGGATTATGAGGCCAGAGCAAACCTGGCCTGGTCTGCCACCATGGCTCTAAACGGCATGAGCGGCGTGGGGCTGGACGGTGGGGATTGGGCTTGCCACGTGATTGAGCATGCCTTTTCCGCGCTGCATCCCAGCATTGCCCATGGTGAAGGCCTGGCCGTGATCTTTCCGGCCTGGATCGCTTATGTGAGTGACCGAGCCCCTGCCCGTTTCGCAGCCTGGGCTAAAGACGTGTGGAATGAAGAAAGCGCCATCACGGCCTTGGCCAAGTTCCGTGACAAGCTGGAAGCATGGGGTATGCCCGGTTCCTTGCGGGATCTGGGGATCAAGGATGATGATCTGCCCAAGCTGGTGGAGATCATCCTCTCCGCATCACCCACGGGAGTCGGTGGAGTATTCAAGCTGGATCCGAAGGACTTGCAAGCCTTACTGGTGCTAGCCTTCTGAGCTGGTGGATTTAGCCGGGATAGTGATGGCATTGCCATCCCGAACCGCGTTGTACATCGGGCTCATGATCTCGATTCCGACTGCAGCAAAGCTTTCCAGGATATTGCGATGCAATTCCGTATAGGTTAGGGGCATGGCATTGGGATTGTCCGTGTAAGCATTGAGCTCATATTCCACATAGTGATCCTTCAGTTCTGTGATGTTCACAAAGGGCGGCTTGCTGTGATTGATCCCATGACTGCGCAGAGCGGCAGCGACCAGCAATTCCGAAACCTTCTGCCAGGCAATATCATAGCCGATGGTCACTTTGGTATGCAAGACCAGGTTTCCCTCGCGGGCATAGCTGCTAAAATCCGTGATATTCCCGCTCAAAACGATGGCATTGGGAATGCTAACTTCTTCATTTTTGGGGGTCTTGATCCGCACCACCAGCAACGAGGTCTCGATCAAAATGCCCTGCTTATCACCAATCTTTACGAAATCACCAATCCGATAAGCGCGCATATAGGTGAGAATGATGCCGGCAATGATATTGGCGATTGCCGAGGATGAACCCAAAGAAAACAGCACACCCACAAAGATGGAGATGCCCTGAAAAGCCGGCGATCCGGATCCCGGAAGATAGGGGAAGATGATCACCACCACAAAGAACATGATCAGAAATTTGACAATGTGATAAGTGGAATCCGCCCAATCAGGATAAAAATTCTTAAAGTGGATGTGCCCCTTTTCGATCTCATTGAATAGATAACGCAGGAAGTGCAGGATGTAGCGGGTAACGATGATGACCACAGCGATGAAGAAGAGATTGGGCAGATAGTTTAAGACCGCTTCACCCAGATCTACCAGCGGTTTCATGATGTATGCTTGCAATTGCTGCGCGATCAGGCGGGTGGGAGGTATCACCAGGAGCAGGAAGTACAACGCGAAATAAGCCAAAAGCACGATCAGCACAAAGCGCAGAAAACCTTGCAGACTCTTGGCTACTTTGTCAAATTGATCCACAGAAAGGAATCTGATCCCTTTGAATACAAAGCCTTCGGGATGCTTTTGCTTTACAGCCAGGATCAGTGAACTGATGAGCCCCATCAGGCGCCCCAGCATCCGGAACAGGAAACCGGCCACTGCCACCACCAGCAGAACGAGGAATACCGTTCTGATGATTAGTATGATGTTTTGGCGAAGGTTGAGATGCGTAAAGCGGGGAATAAACTCTGTGGCAATGGCATCGTGATAGGCCTGGGCGATCTCCGGCAAAGGCCGGTGCAACACCAGTGAATCGGCCTGGCTAACCGTGAACAGGGGTCTTTCGATATAGCGAATCGTGTATTGTCCATCCTGCTCCAGGATGTTTAAACTATCCCGATACAGCTGTTTCTCCAGGCTCAGTTCTTCCAGGCGTTTGCCCACGATCACGGAGCGCTCAAACGGTGAGAAATTGCCCAGGCTGCTATAGATATAGAAGATCACCCTGTCTTCATAGATCACCGGAGCACGCACAATGCTGCTGTCCTGCTCGGCAATTTCAAAGACAGAACTGTTCTGGGCTGCAAGGATGCTCAGCAGCAGGAGGCCGGATAATATCAATAGCAGCCTGAGATTCTTCATAACTTATTCTTTGTTTTCCACCATTTCCAGGGCATTGGTCCAGCAAAGCTGCACGCAGAGGCTGCAACCCATGCACTTATCTTCATCTATCGTGGGAAATCCATCCGCGTCCAATGCAATGGCCAGATAGGGGCAACGCGTGCAATTGCCGCAATTTACGCACAAATCCTTATCCTTGAGGGAGGAATGGCGATGCTTGAAGGGAATATCCATGAAATCCGTCACCGGCTTAGGCTGTGCGATGCCGATCAGTTCTTGCACAGAGCCGATCTTGCGTTCTTCCAGAAGGTGACTCAGCCCGCTCATCAGTTCATCGATGATGCCGTAGCCATAGCGTTCAGGAAGAGTGCAAAACTGAACATTTCCAGCTCCCAAAGCCAGGAAGTTAGCCGCGTCATGATGGTTCATCGCTCCGCCATTACCGGAGATGAAGACGCCCATCCCACCTGCCCGGGCCAGGCTGAGATAGCTGATGGGCAATACTCCTTCACCGCTCATCCCCACGATGATGCCTTCGTCCCATTTACCGTTTCCTGACCTGAAGCCCAAGGTGGGGAAGGTATTGGCCAATGTCACTCCGGCCTTTTTGCCGGGATAGCGGTCAAGGACTTCCTTCACCGCGCTGATGATGGGATATATAGCGGTAACCGCTCCGGTTAACTTGAAGAGTTTGGGAATCCCCGGATCCGAGATCTGCATCACCCAATCGATGATCTTGGCAGTAAGCCGGGCATCCTGGGCCACGATATCGCCATGCGTGCCATCCCCGCCCTGAGGACAGGAAAGGCTGTATTCGATGCCCATCGCTCCGGCTGCTTCCAGCTTTTTGGTATTGGATTGCCAACCCTGTTTATCCGCTTCATCATCACCCGTCACCGGCCCACCGGTGGAGGCCATCGTCAACCGATCGGGATATTCCTGCACCAAACGGGATACTTCATCACACACCCGATCCAGCGGATGCTCGGACACATTGTCGCAATTGGCAAAGGTATGCTTTCCCTCGCCCCAGACAAACATATATTCACTGGGAATATGGATCTCCAGATTGTCAAACGCGGTTTTCATGATACCACCGGCCCAACCCGCTTCGTAAGCTTGTTTCATCTGTTCATATCCGTCAGATGGTGGAGCAGCAGATAAGATGAAGGGAGAGATCAACTTGCGGCCAAAGAAATCCGTATCCAAAGCTACGGGAAGTTTCTTCCAACCCGGAATGCTATAGCTGCTCTTGGTAGCCTTTTCGGGCTCAGTAAAAGCCTGTTTCGCCAACTCAGCATGAATCCTGAAAGCCGTGTTTTTGCCGGCAGCCACAGCTTCCACCACTGTCGTGGGGCCATTCACCATGTCACCGCTGCTATATATGCCTTCGCCTTCGATTTTGAAGGCCGGACGGTTGCCCACAGCGATGATTACCAGATCAAAGGGGCGATACATCTCACCGGAGCCATCCTCGTCCTTGATCCTGGCCGGATGAAAGCTCTCTCCTGCCGGAAGCTGGATTTTCTTGATCTTTATGCCCACCGTTCTGCCACCTTCATTCACGATCTCGCTGATCCTGCTGCGATGGCTAAACTGGATATTGTGCTCGATCAGGATATCTTTTTCGCGAAGGGTAAGCGGCATTTCGGCAAAGCTCTCCAAAGTGATCATTTCCACGTGCGCGGCTCCGGCCTTGGCAATAGTCAAAGCTTGATCCGCAGCGATCGCGCCGCCCACAAGGGCCACGCGCTTGCCTTTGAAGAGGAAGCATCCCGGTTGTTTGAGGATTTCCATGCCATATATAGCCGTCTCATCACCGGGGATATTCAAGCGGATGGGATCGTTCAATCCTCCGGCCACCACCACGGCCTGATAGCCTTGAGCCAGAAGGCTTTTGGGCTCCATCACCTGCTCTTTGTGATGTGGGATCTTGAAGGTTTCGGCCACCCACATCAGGTCGGACATCAGCATCCCGCGATCCAGCCTGGCATCGGGGATCAAGGCTGCCTGACCGCCAAGTTCTTCCCCATCAAATATTTCTGCCTGATAGCCCAATTGCCTTAGCGCGACTGCCGTGCCAATCCCGGAGGGACCTCCACCAATGATGGCAACTTTAGCACCCTTGATTTCCGGTAAAATGAATTCAGGAGATACACCCAATTCCCGTGCTTTTTTGATGATTGTGGCCTGCACCGAAGGGATTTGGATGGGAGTATCAAACTTCTCGCGCGAGCAGGCAGCCACGCAGTGATGATCCGGACACACATCGCCACAGATGCCGCCCAAAGGATTGGATGCCAGGATGATGCCGGCAGCCCGCTTGAAATCAGAGGCTGTGCCACCCTTGGCAGCCATGATGAAATCCGCCGGGGAACAGTCACAGGGACAAGCAGTTTTGCAGGGTTTGGTGGCGCAATATTCACAGCGCCGGATCTCACTCATCAGTTGTGCGTCAGTCAAATACATATCTATCTCCTTAAGAAACACAATTTTACGTGTACAATGCACCTATCGCATAGTGGCAACTATTTGTCAAGTGCGGAGTTTGGCGCGCCTCTCACTCTTGGACTTCTATCCGAAGGATTGGAGTTCAAGCAGCAAGCGTGCGGATCACCCTTGGACTTCTATCCGTAGAATTGGAGTTCAAGCAGCAAGCATGCAGATCCCCCTTGGACTTCTATCCGAAGGATTGGAGTTCAAGCAGCAAGCGTGCGGATCACCCTTGGACTTCTATCCGAAGGATTGGAGTTCAAGCAGCAAGCATGCAGATCACTCTTGGACTTCTATCCGAAGGATTGGAGTTCAAGCAGCAAGCATGCAGATCACTCTTGGACTTCTAT